>Ga0265293_10000175_pt1 | contig 158840 bp, 152 predicted proteins | sample Munlanlewell138R_FD_192505 | JGI IMG/M metagenome (GOLD analysis project Ga0265293, IMG submission 192505) | Leachate microbial communities from a municipal landfill in Southern Ontario, Canada - Leachate well 138R | ecosystem: Engineered > Solid waste > Landfill > Unclassified | place...
CGTTCACGATCATTCAGCTGATTTATATTTGTTTTAGTTATCATCTCTTCTGTATCCTTCTGAATCAGATAGTGTGAATCAGCCATCGCAGCCACCTGTGATAGGTGGGTAATAGAGAAAACCTGTTTAGTTTTAGATACCACCGCCAGTTTTTCCGCAATTGCCTGAGCTGCCTTTCCGCTTACTCCGGTATCTACCTCATCAAAAATCAATGTTGGAACTTCTTCCTTCTCAGCAAGAATCGTTAAAGTTGCAAGCATAATCCGCGATAGTTCGCCACCGGATGCTATTTTGTTAAGTGGTTTTAAAGGTTCACCCGGATTTGGCGAAATCAAAAAATCAATCTGATCAAAACCCGTACCGGTAATCTGATAACTATTCCCCTCATATTCTATACCCGAAGAATCTTCAATGTAGCTTAATTCAATTTCCATCCTCGTATTTTCCATCTGTAAGTCAGTAAGTTCTTGCTCAATCAACCTAGCCAAACTTACTGCAGCCAACTTGCGTTCCTCGGAAAGTCTAACCGCTATAACTAATAAGTCCTTTGTGACAAACTGAAGTTTTTGTTTTAACTGTTCTAAATGAGTCTCCCTATTTTCGATATAATCCAGCTCTTTGATACTTTTATCTAAGAATTCATGAATACTCTCAATCGAATCACCATATTTTCTTTTCAGAAAATGAATTGCATTCAACCTCTCTTCAATCAGGTCTAACTGAGCACTATCGAACTCTATTCTGCCAACCTGACCGGCTATATCTTGAGCCATGCTTTCAAGTTGATAATAAATCGCTGACAATTCTTCGTGCAATTGTTTGTACGACTCATCATAGTCAACAATTGACTCGAGTTGCTTTAATGAATTAGCAATCATATCAACTATCCCGGCTTCGTCAGCCAAGTTAAGCTGCATATTATTTAACGCCTTCGATATCTTCTCAGCATGTCGAATCAAATTCTTTTGCTGATTCAGCTCATCCTCTTCGCCAACCGTTAAGTTAGCTGCAGTAATCTCCGCAATCTGATATTTGAGCAAATCTAACTTCTGTGAGAGCTCGCGCTCATCATCTAACAGCAAAAGCAACTCCTTTTTAAGAGCACTGTACTCTTTGTATTTGCTACTGTATTGCTGTTTAATTGCCGCAACACTATCTTCAGCAAAACCATCAAGCAGCGCGAGCTGTTTAGTATTATTAAGCAACTGTTGATGTTGGAGTTGACTGTATAATTGGATTATACGTTCACCCACTTCTTTTAGAACAGCAAGATTGACAACTTGTCCATTAATACGGCAGATACTTTTGCCATTACGAAACAGCTCACGTTTAATAACAAACATTTCTTCTCGGGAATGCTCAATATCATATTCTTCTAATAGACTGTAAACGGAATGGTCGCCTGCTAAATCAAATAGAGCTTCAATCTCCGATTTTTCAGCTCTACTACGTACAAAATCAACAGAACTTCGTCCGCCGATTAGCAGTTGAATCGCATCAACTATAATCGATTTCCCGGCACCGGTTTCACCGGTTAAAATGTTCAGTCCGTTATTAAAATTTATCCGCAGATTCTCAATAATTGCAAATTCCTTAATTGTAAGTTCAACCAGCATAAATTCACCACATTATAATAATTCTAAAAGTTTTTTTGAGACTTCTTTGGCAGAAGTTTTGGTACGGCAGATAATCAGACATGTGTCATCACCACTGATGTTACCCATAATTTCCGGCCAACCAAGATTATCGATAATCACTCCGATTGCATTCGCATTGCCCGGAAGAGTTTTTAGGACAATCAGATTGTCCGTCGAATCCAGACTAACAAAACTGTCTCGCAAGGTTCTTCTAAGCTTTTGCAATGGATTATAGCGTTGATCTGCAGGTAATGAATACTTATAGCGACCATCTTCAAGCGGCACCTTAACCAAATGCAACTCCTTAATATCGCGCGAAACCGTTGCTTGGGTTACATTAAAGCCGGCTTCCTTTAGTAATTCTACAAGTTCTTCTTGTGTCTCGATATCATTGCTTGTGATCAGTTCGCGTATTTTTAGATGTCTTTTAGTTTTCATTGTAACCTCCTATTCTTACCCTATGTATAATTATACAATTGTTTCTATTGAATTCCTACTCTTATTTACAAAAATAGCAACCTTTTCAAGGTTGCCGGTTTATATATCATTATGTGCGCGTTCCACTACCTGTTTAATTAAGCTCTCAGTATTGTGAATTACATCATTTTTTGCTGTTATATCATGTTTTAAATAGAGCAAAAACTCAATATTACCCTCGCCACCTCTTATCGGTGAATAGTCTATCCCACCAATGCTGTAACCGGACCGGATTACAAATTCAACAATATCGTTTAATACAGTAGTATGCGTTGACGGTTCCTTAACAATTCCTTTCTTGCCAACAAGTTCGCGTCCTGCCTCGAATTGTGGCTTAACAAGTGCAATAACTTCGCTCCGCTCAGGCAATATCAAAAGCAGGTGATTTAAAATAATCTTAAGTGAAATAAACGAAACATCGATCGCCACAATATTCGGTTTACCACTCACAAAATCGCTCGGTTGCACATAACGAAAATTGGTGCGCTCCATCACATGTACACGACTATCCTGACGAAGTTTCCATGCGAGTTGTCCATAACCGACGTCAAGTGCATAGACCTCGCGTGCACCGTTTTGTAAGGCGCAATCAGTGAACCCACCGGTTGAAGCACCAATATCAAGCACCGTTGCATCGGTAAAATCTAAATTAAAAACCTTAATTGCTCGTTCCAATTTTAAACCGCCGCGCGATACATATGGATGAAGCTCCGCTTTAATCTCAATTGCTAAATCAGTTGCTACCTGCATTCCCGGTTTATCAACTCGTTCACCCGCAACCGTTACAAGCCCCGCCATTATTGAGCGCTTCGCCTGTTCGCGAGATGCAAACAAACCTTTTTCCACAAGCAAACTGTCTAACCGTTCTTTTTTTCTCATACGCTACCTAATCTCTTTGGATAAGATCCATAACCTTATTAACGATATGTTCAGCTGTTAAGCCGATATGCTTTCGTAACACTCCGGTATCACCGTGGGTAACAAATTCATCAGCAATACCAATTATTTCAACAGTAACATCAAGTTCCGCAAGTGCATAAAATTCAAGGATTGAACTTCCAAAACCGCCATGTTCCACTCCCTCTTCCACCGTTAACACTTTTAACCCGTCCGCCGCCAATTGCATTAAATACTTTTCATCTAGCGGCTTAATAAAACGAGCATTAACAATTTGTGGTTTAATTCCTGATTCCGCAAGCTTGGCCGCTGCTTCTTTCGCAAGTTCAATCATCGGACCTAAAGCCAGAATAGCCACCTTCTCACCCTTGCTAATCGTTTCGAATGTTCCAACCTCAATCTGCTCAAATTCGTCTGATAAAGGTGTCCCAATACCGTTAGCGCGCGGATAACGCACAGCGACCGGCCCTTGTATATGCTTAATTGCCGTATAGAGCATATTCTGTAACTCGCGCTCATCTTTTGGCATCATAATTGTCAGGTTAGGAATACTGCGTAGGTAAGCAATATCAAAAACACCGTGATGCGTATCGCCATCGGCGCCAACAATCCCCGCACGGTCAATAGCAAACACAACATGCGCATTCTGACGTGCAACATCGTGCAACACTTGATCGAATGCTCTCTGCAAGAATGTTGAATATATAGCAACAACCGGTACAAATCCGGCAAGCGCAAAACCGGCAGCAAACGTTACTGCATGTTGCTCGGCTATCCCGACATCGAAAAACCGATTAGGATAGGTAGCTTGGAATTTAGATAATCCGGTTCCCGCAGGCATTGCCGCTGTAATAGCGACGATCGTTTCCTGATCTTCAGCAATCTTTACTAAGGTATCTCCAAAAACACTTGTATAGCTCGGTGTTGAACCGGTCTGGATTAATTCGCCACTATTGATATCATATTTGCCGATCCCGTGAAATACTTCTGGACTGAGTTCCGCCGGTTGATAGCCTTTACCTTTTTCAGTCAGAACATGTACCAGTACCGGTCCTTCAACTTTATCAGCATTTTCAAGCGTTTCCACAAGTGCGGTGATATCATGTCCGTCAATCGGACCAAGATAGGTTAGTCCCAATTCCTCAAAGAGAATACCTTCAACAACCAGATATTTTAAACTATCACGAATCTTTTGGGTAATGCTAAAAATCGTCTCACCAAAAGGTACTTTCTTTGTAAAATCTTTAAATTTTTTCTTCGCTCGCAAGTATCCTTGCGTCGTTCTTAACTTTTCTAAATAGTTATGCATACCGCCAACATTAGGTGCAATCGACATTTTGTTATCATTAAGAATAATAATCAACTTGCTTCCCTGATGGCCTATATGGTTAAGCGCTTCAAGCGCAATACCACCGGTTAAAGCTCCATCACCGATTACTGCGATAACGCGATGATGCTCACCTCTTAAATCACGTGCCAAAGCAAAGCCCATCGCACTCGACAGCGACGTACTGCTATGTCCGGTTTCAAATATATCGTGTTCGCTCTCAGATATTTTCGGAAAACCGCCTAAACCACCAAATTGACGTAGAGTATCAAAGCCCGCTACACGCCCGGTCAAGATTTTATGAACATAAGATTGATGACCAACATCCCATATAATCTTATCCTTGGGGCTATCAAACAGATAATGTAAGGCCAGAGTCAGTTCAACCACACCTAAGTTAGGTGCAAGGTGTCCGCCTGTGACCGAAAGTTTCTCTATCAGAAAGGTTCTTATCTCTTCTGCAAGTTGGTCTAATTCCTCGTAGCTCATGCATTTTATGTCGTTTGGACATTCAACCTTACTTAGCATATCTCTACCTCCCCTTACCTTTGATGTTTTTAAATAGACTTATGTTTAAACGTTTCTCCATAACTGAAAAAACCTTCCCAACGGCTAAAGTAATATTGTTAGCATAACGAATTGCGTAACTTTTACCAAAAGCCTTTCCACCAACCGTTAATGCCGCTACAAGCGATGTAAATAGGACAGATATTATCAGATACTGATAGCTGCCCTCATTAAGTCCCATTTCGCGAACCAGTTCTATTACAACAGTTGCACTGGCAACACCGCTAACAATTCCGGCAGTATCGCCTATTACATCATTACAAAAGTTTGAGAATCGATCGGCGTTACGCACGACACGAAGCGCTTCCTTTGCCCCCACAAGCTTTTCTGCACACATCGCATGAAACGGTTCCTCACGGGCCGCAGTCGCAGCAATCCCAATGATATCAAAAAAGACACCGAGTAGAATTATCACTAACACTACCAGCATCCCAACGCCCCAACTAACACCAACTAAAATAGCCGTTGAGACAATAGTTATAACAAAAGCAATAATCAAAGTTATGATGAAAATAAACAAACTCCACCTAACGGAGTTACTGGTATGCCTGTTCATAATTAGCTCCTATATAAATTATAGAGTGGTAGCCTTTTAGGTTAACACTGTGTCTTAGGTCTAGTAGGTTTTCCCAAGAGATGCACCTAATCGTCGCCAATCAGGTAGTTTCCATTTATGATCTCTTCAACTTAGTCACCCAGAGTTGGACTAGATTGCCACTTAGTACACACTTTAATCCCTAAAAAGCCTCTTAACAGAACAGCCTAGGAGTTTTCCTCAACAATCCTTAACCTATTCCTAGCCTCTTTTGCAATTCAGATTTCATACAGAACGGCATCAAATAACTTGGCCAAGCATCTTACATACCGTTACCCCATAATCCCAACAGAATCACTCATGGCAGGCTACGCTACACACAATTAGTATCGCATGCAGGTTCATACCCCAAACCGTAGTGATTAGGACGGTGCCTAATTACCACGAATCTGGGCCTCCACGGAAAAAGGGTCAACGCCCACATGCCATTGCAGATCGCCCTTTTACCTTAACTCTCAGCACCGACCCCTGACTGGGCGTCAAAAGCCAGCACCAAGAACTTCATCGATGTGCCCTTTAGCGGATTTTTAGCCCCGCCTTCAGAATAGGTGGACCGACTAGGATACTGCACCACTCTAGTAATAAGATATTATAACACCTTTGTTTAATTATAACAAAGTCTTGTCTGCTCAAAACTCTATATTTATTTTTCGCGGACTATAAAAAGGTCAGCAATAGCCTCTAATCTTTCGGTGTTAATGCCGATATCAGCGATTTCCCTCTTAGCCTCAGCAATCAGCGCCAGCACATCCTGTTTGGACTCTTCAATTCCTCGGAAGAATGGGTAAGTCAACTTTTGGTTCGCGTCATCGCTACCGATCGTTTTACCGGTTTTCTCTTGATCTCCGACAATGTCAAGAATATCGTCCTGAATTTGAAAAGCAATACCTATCTTCTTAGCAAAAACAGTTAGCTTTTCTAATTGCTCCTCACTCGCTCCGGCAAGCAATGCCCCCAATCTAATCGAGAAAGTAACTAAATCTGCAGTCTTATGTTCATGGATATACAGTACCTGCTCGAGACCACTAAACTCTGATTGACCGGTAAAATCAACCACTTGTCCACCAACCATCCCGCCGGCTCCGGCGTAAATTGCGAATTCTTCGATAATCTGCAAAGCCTGATCAGTGTTTATCACATTGCCCTCTCCGCTCATCCTTAGCCTTCGCAACTCCTGAGCGAGGTTGCCAAAAGCATGAGTCAACAGTGCATCACCCGCCAAAAGCGCGATACCTTCACCAAAAACGCGGTGATTGGTCGGTTTGTTTCGACGTAAATCATCGTTATCCATTATCGGTAGGTCGTCGTGAATCAACGAATATGTGTGAAGCAGCTCAACAGAGCAAGCAATCGAAACTATTGGCTTGCTATCCAGACCGAATGCTTCATAACTTGCAAGTGTTAAAATTGGCCGAACTCGTTTACCGCCATTGAGCAACGAGTAATCGATTGACTCACGCAATATTGCGGGAACATTCTCAGTTGGAACTGTCGCTGCAATGTGTGCATTAATCAATTTTAGTTTCTCCACAATGTATTGCTTAATCGAAACTTTCTCTGTGTCCATAACATTACTACTCCTTGTCTGCCTCGTAATCAAAGGCTCTTTTCAGCAGTTCGCCATCTTTCTCAAGTAATTCTTCAATCTTAATACTTGCACTTTTTAATTTTTGTTGACAGTGTTCTGCAAGTACCATCCCTTCTTCAAACAACAAAATGCCCTCTTCCAGCGAGCTTTCACCTGATTCCAAGCGATTGACGATCGCCTCCAGTTTGCTTGCCGCCTCTTCAAAGCTTAATTGTGCTATTTCCTCAAAATTTATTTTAGACATCTTAATCCTCCTTTACACTTTTCGTGACACTTGTGATTCGTCCATCGCGCAGTCTAACTTCAAGTTCAGCAGCTAATTTTACCTGCTTAACCGAACTAACTATTTCATGGTCTGCATTATAGACTATCGCGTAACCGCGATTTAAAACGTTATAAGGACTAAGCGCCACTAATTGCTTTTCAAGTAAAAGTAATCGCTGACGATCACTCTTATTCATTACCTCAATCTCTCTGCCAAGCCGTTTAAGAAGTGCATCTATCCTTTGCTGTTCCTCAATAATCCGTTGCTCCGGTCGCTTAAATGCGACTGACTCCAGCAACCTTCCCATTAGCATTTTCGCATTCTCAATATATTTTATAAAATAAAGCCGTAAGCGTTGTTCAAAATTCCTAATATTGTTACTTAGTTCATTTGAATTTGGCACAGCTATTTCAGCTGCTGCCGTCGGCGTCGCCGCCCTTACATCTGCGACAAAATCAGCGATCGTATAATCCGTTTCATGACCGACCGCACTAATGATTGGAATCCGCGAGTCAGCAATCGCTCGCGCAACCACCTCTTCATTGAATGCCCAAAGTTCTTCAATTGAGCCGCCACCTCGACCGGTAATGATTAGATCTATATCCGCTTCTCGATTAATCAATTTAATAGCATTAGCAATCGATTGCGCTGCGCCGGTCCCCTGCACGAGAACAGGAACAACAACTAACTTAACCAGTGGATAGCGTCGCTCAATGGTCGTAATTATATCGCGAATCGCTGCACCTGTCGGTGATGTGATAACCCCGATTTTCTGCGGATATTGTGGAAGCGGTTTTTTGCGTTCGGGACTAAATAATCCTTCTATCTCAAGATTTTTTTTCAGTTGTTCGTATGCCAAATATAGCTGTCCAATTCCATCCGGCAAGATTTCTTGAGCATAGAACTGGTATTGTCCGTCGCGTTCAAAAACTGACACATATCCGCGCGCAATAACCTTAAGCCCGTTCTGGGGCATAAAATTCAGTGAGCGAGCATTGCTAAGAAACATCACACCTTTAATTTTACTTGCTTCATCCTTCAAAGTGAAATAGAGATGTCCACTCGAATGATTGATGAAATTAGAAATCTCCCCACGAATCCATAGGTTGCTTAAGAAATCATCCCCAGCAAATTTATTCTTTATATAGATATTCAATTCGCGAACTGAAATAATGTCACTTGTTGAGAGCATCATCTACACCATCCATTCAAGTTGTTTATCTTATGTTAGCAGTCAATCCTCGGTTAGTTTTTCATCCGTTTGGCCGCTGCAATAGTATTTTTCATCAGCATCGTAATCGTCATCGGTCCTACACCGCCGGGAACAGGTGTAATAAATCCAGCCACCTTAGAAACCGTTTCAAAGTCGCAATCACCAACATATTTCCCTTCAGCATTACGGTTAGTACCAACATCGATTACTACAGCACCTTCACCAATATAATCGCCGGTAATCATCTCAGCTCGTCCGATTGCGCAGATTAAAATTTCAGCGCGTTTTGTAATTTCTTTTAAGTCTCTCGTGCGAGAATGGGCAACCGTAACAGTAGCATCCTCACGAAGCAATAGAATTGAGACCGGTTTACCGACAATATTGCTGCGACCGATTACAACAGCATTTTTGCCACGAATCTCGATTCCCGTCTCTTTAATTAGCTCAATGATTCCATAAGGAGTACATGGCAAATATCCCTCATCACCGATCATCATCTTGCCGACATTAATCGGATGAAAGCCATCAACGTCTTTGATTGGGTCAATAGCATTAATAATCGCCTTTTCATTTATATGCTTCGGTAACGGTAACTGCACCAACAACCCATTAACCGAGCTATCTGCATTAAGCCGTGCAATCTCAGTAAGCAGTTCCTCTTGCGTAATCGTTGCATCATGGCGAATCACCTCAGATTCAATCCCGACCTCTTCACTTGCACGCTCCTTACCTCTGACATAAGTATGCGAAGCCGGATCATCACCGACAAGAATTACGACAAGTTTCGGACGGATACCCGACTCGATTAACTCACGCACCTCATCTTTCAAGTCTGCTTTAATTTTCGTTGCAAGGTCTTTACCGCTAATAATTTTTGCTGTCATTCCTAATGCTCCTTTATTCGATATTTAATAAATAATTGTCTAAAGCAATATTAGCTACTCCATAAGCATTGTCACCCGAGTATTTCCCGTCTGCAAAATATAACTTAACACCATATTGCTTTAATCTTTCAGCTATTACTCTCCGGATATAACGATTCTGCGCCACTCCCCCAACAAAGAGGATTTCACGTTCTCCGCAAGCATCAATCACATTACCCAAAGCCTCAGCAACCGAGCAGGCAACCGCCTCCTCTGCCGCTCTCGCAAGCGTAGCGGGTGTAACGCCGCTTACGTGCAAGCGCTTAGCCTGCGACTCCGCTCCCGAAAGATTGAAAGAACCGCCAATAACATTTACCGCTAACGACGGAATCGGTAGGTCAGCGTGCTGCGCCAGCTGTTCGAGCTCTGCACCCGCGGGAAAGCCTAAACCGAGTGCGACGCCGATACGATCCAGCAATTGACCGGCGTGCAAATCTAACGTGCCACCCACTATATCGGTTGCGTAGGTTGCGCCCCTTTGTTCAACACTTAAAATCTCGGTTGTACCACCGGATAGATGTACAGCAAAGAAACGATTAGTACAAGGTTTCACTGCTATTGAATAAAGGCCGGCTGCTATATGTCCCTCTTGGTGTGATGTATAGTAAATCGGAACCTTATACAACTGCGCCAATAATTCGGCAATTGACACACCTGCTTGGAATACAGGCATATATGAATCTTCAACCGGGCGCGGTGTGGCACTAACAGCAATTGCTGAAAGCCTCTCGGTAAGCTCAACCGCTGAATCAGCGAATAAGTCAGGTATGTTTTTAATATGTTGGAAAAACGCCGCGGATTGTTGGAGTCCCGTCTCCCCACTCTTTACAGTAAGCATTCGCCTTGCTTCGTATATAACCTGACGGTCCTCATTAATTAAAGCAATCGATGTTGTGTAATTACTGGTATCAATTCCTAAGAACAAACAATTGTTATCTATCATTATTCTTCAACTACACCATCAGCATTATTTAGATAAGAGGCTAAAACTCCGTTAATAAAACTTGCCGATTCCGGTCCACCATACTCTTTGGCAAGCTCAATCGCTTCGTTAAGAACAACACGATATGACGTCTCTTGCTCGTACATCAACTCATAAAATGCAATGCGAAGCAACGCGCGATCAACTCGCGGCAACCGTTCGACAGACCACTCAATCAGGTATTTTGCCATCTCTTGATCAATTTCAGCTTGTTTTGACAATGTTCCTTGAGCGATTTGCTTAACAAAGATTAACTCCTTCGCACCAAGTTCATTTTCTAATAGCAAATACTCAATTGCCGAATCAATCTCAACTCCCGTAAAGTCTTGTTGAAATAATGCCTGCATAATTAAAGCCCTTAGTTCTCTTCGTTTCACAAATATTCCCCTTATACATCTGATTTTAACTGATAATTAGAAACAAATTATACTATAAAAAATAGTAAGAAACAAATTAGGCTACCATTAAGGTAGCCCAAATATCATGTAAGGTAGCCCAAATATCATGCCATTTTTTACAGACTGATTTTTACAATCAATAAACGACAGCGCCTATTTGCTAACATCGACTATTTGTCTTTATTAAACCTACTTAGCAACTCAGTAAATCGACCATCGCCATCAAGCAAGAGCCCAACAAAGGTTCCTAAAAGAATGATAACCATAAAGATGATGGTTTTCCAAAAACCAAATATCAGGAAGATTACTCCTAACACTAAACCAATCAATGCGCCAATAACTAAACCCGGATGCTCTTGAAAGATTTTACTCCGCATATTCTTTACCCCTATCTATTTAAAATTTATTACTTATTATCTGCTATATCGGAAATTGCTATTTCAACATTAGCTAACTTAACTCCGGCAATCTCCTCGAGTTCTTCCTTAACAAGTGCCTGTATTTCCTCGGATATCTCAGGAATTGGTCGGGTCCCGCTAATCAGCGCAGAAACTTTAATCAGTGCCTGTTGATCGGCGGCAAACTGTGCTTTAACTTTCGGCTCTTTAATTCCGGATACTGTTTTTATTGAATTAAGAACGATTCCCTCAATTGCATCAACTGAAATCCGTAATTGACCGGCATCAGTCTCTGTAACGTAATATTTAGCAGGTTTTTGTTTGCTTTTAAAATTTATGCTACGATAAAATAGATAAATGCCAACCGCAAGCAACAACAAACCACCAACAATTACGATAATCCGTAGATTATTCATGTCCGGTTTATAAAGCTGTCCAATCCAATAGATAACGAAAGACTCGCTAATGACTCTCAGCCCGACTAATACAGCAAAGGTGCTCTTAATAATTATAAATATACTAACAAAAAATAGAATGATACGTAATAAAATCCCCACAGTTTCCGACCCCCAATTAGGCTATTTATGTTTATTTTGAAAGTTCGATATTGCTGAAAAATACGTTTACAGCGACAACTTTGACACCTGCCATCTGTTCAATGCTCTCTTTCACCTTACTTTGAACTGCATTGGCAATTTTCGGCAAAGAATATCCATATTTAATATTGATTGATAAATCGATAGTTACTTCTTCCTCATCAAGAGTAACCTTTATACCTTGTGTCGCCTCTTTACCCCGACCAAAGAAGCTTGTATTAATATCTGTTACTCCCTCAACCTCCATAACAGCAAGTTTAGCAATTGTTTGCAGTGCCTCGGGTGCGATCCTTATCGAACCTAGCTCTTTGTTATCATAATTGGTCATAACAAGCACCTCCATTTTTCTCTAATTATATCAAGTGTTAACCAATAAAACAAACAAGAATCTAAATCTACTCTGCACTTAGCCTATTTACAGATTGAGTCAAGATAGGTAATCTTAATTTAGGAAAAGTACAGCACTCTATTCGAATATTCTTCAACGTTTGTTCACATATGGTCCTTTATTAATGTATAGAAAAGCGTTATAATTAACTGTGTGTAGTTGTATAGACAAAATTGCTTTATTATGCAACTTTGTTGACAACATATATAAAAATATAATGGGGGTAAGTAAAATGAAGCTAAGAAAGCTATTTTTATTCATCGTTGTAATTTCAATTTTCGCTTTAGTTCTTGGTGCTTGTGGCGCTCCTAAAGTTCCAGAAGTAGTACCGCCAAGTACCGGCGGCGATGAGCCTGGTGCCGGTGAAGAACCTGCTGCTGGTGAAGAACCTGCTGCTGGTGAAGAACCTGCTGCCGGTGAAGAACCTGCTGCCGGTGAAGAACCTGCTGCCGGTGACAAACCTGCTGCTGGCGACAAACCTGCTGCTGGTGACAAACCTGCTGCCGGTGACAAACCTGCTGCCGGTGACAAACCTGCTGAACCAGCTAAACCTGCAACACGTGAAGTTGTTGATTGGAACACAATTCCAAACGGAGCTATCTTCGTTGCAATGTTAGTTCCAATGGCTGATGAAGCTATTGCTAACGGACAAATTTCTGAAATCCACGCTGACTATATCTTAGATTTAGCTATTGCTAAATCAACATGGCCAAGAGGCGCAAGCCCTGGTTTCTCAGATGTAATTTATGATCCAAACAGTTTTGGTTATCCACTACCAGCTGGTTGGAATGGTCCTAAATACGTTAGCGCACCTAGACCATAAGACTAACTTAATCCGTAAGACTAACTAACCTACAAGAAAAGCCTTATCCATTTGGATAAGGCTTTTTATTTCTACCATACTTTTCTCAATTCTATGCTCTTGAAATATATGTTTCCTCACGTGTATCAATGATCAACTTGTCACCCTCATTAATGAAAAGCGGAACCTGTACAACAAGACCGGTCTCTAATATAGCTTCCTTAGTAGCACCTTGAGCCGTATCACCGCGTACACCGGGTTCAGTCTCTCTCACCTCGAGAATTACTGTTGTTGGTAGCTGAATACCAATAATTTCTCCCTGATAATCAACAATATGTACCGTCATATTCTCCAGCAAGAATTTAATCTCCTTTTCAAGATTACTTGCAAGTATGTTAATCTGCTCGTAGCTTGATGTATCCATAAAGGTATACTCATCTCCGCTATTATAGAGATATTGCATTTCCTTGGTCTCAATGCGTGCTTTTGGAATCTTCTCTCCGGAGCGAAAAGTACGCTCCTGAACAGAACCATTTCGCATATTTCTTAATTTCGAACGTACAAAAGCTGCTCCTTTCCCCGGTTTCACATGTTGGAAATCGATTATTTGATAAATATCTCCTTCAAGTTCAATCGTTACACCTGTTTTAAATTCGTTTGTTGAGATCATGTTATCATCCTCCCTAATTATCTAGACAGCTTGCCTAAACATATTACTATAATATCAACAGATCCTTAGGTAGCTGTGTTAATACACTAACGCCATCCTTAGTTATCAGAACATCATCTTCAATGCGTACACCCGCCACTCCCGGCAGATAGATTCCCGGTTCTACTGTAATTATCATGCCCGGCTTGAGTACAGTTTCTCCTCGTTGCGAAATCGTAGGTGCCTCATGGACATCCATACCAATCCCGTGACCGGTTCCGTGACCGTAGTATTCCCCATAACCATACTGTTCAATTACATCACGCGTAAAGCTGTCCGCCTCCCTGCCGGTCATGCCGGGCTTTATGTTAGCCAATGCATTAAGCTGTGCCTCAAGCACTATATTATAAATTTCTTTTTGCTTGGCAGCAATTTCCCCAACAGCTACAGTACGTGTAATATCCGAAATATAACCTTGATAAATTGCACCAAAATCAAAAGTAACCAGCTCACCACTCGCCAAGAGCTTGTCGGATGCAGTTCCATGCGGTAAACTGGAGCGCTCACCGGAAGCGATTATAATTGTAAAAGAAGCGCCATCGGCACCTAACTCACGCATATAGTTTTCGAGATTAATCGCTAATTGCTTCTCGCTAATCCCCGGCTTAATCTCAGGTAAAAGACGTGTAAAAGCCTGCTCAGCAATTTCAATCGCGCGTTTGATAATCACAACCTCATTCTCATCTTTAACAATTCGCAAATTCTCGACAATCGAATTAGTTGCTACCAACTTGCATTTGGTAAAAGCTTCAACAAATCCACTATATTTTTTATAAGTAATATCTTCTTCTTCAAAAGCTAAACTTTTAATATTACTCTCAAGCAACAACTCCGCAATTTTTTCATGGCTTAATCCCAGATGCTTAACAATTCGGTATAGTGGAGCTTGCACAGTAGCTTGTTCTATATAACGAAAATCTGTAATCAGCATAGCTGCATCAGCAGTTACAAGAACGCTGCCGGCTGATCCGGTAAAGCCGGTCAAATATCTGCGATTAGTAGGACTGGTAACCAATATAGCATCTAATTCGCGTTCTTTTAATTCTGTTCGTAAAGACTTAAGACGGTTTTCCATTATGACACTCCTAAACATAGTTTAGTCTAAATCTATAAAGTATAGTAATGCAGCAATATAACTATAGTCTCCCAAGCCGGAAATCTGACCGACAGCGGTCTTGGCAACTACGGACTTATGACGAAATTGTTCACGTTTATAGATGTTAGAAATATGAACCTCTACAACCGGAACCGTAATTGCCGTAATTGCATCAGCGATTCCATAACTATAATGTGAAAAAGCTGCAGGATTTAAAATAATCCCCTGATAAACCCCTTCTGCAGAGTGCAACTTTTCAATCAATTCACCCTCAAAATTAGACTGAAAAAAATCAAGTTTTACAGCATGTTGATCAGCAACCAACTGTAGTTTTGAGTTAATTTCATTCAAAGTAAGATTACCATAAACCGTTTTTTCACGCGTACCAAGCAAATTCAGATTAGGGCCATTAATTACCAGGATCCGCTTCACTGCTATCACCTCTAAGCTTTTGCTTTATATTTTATCATACCATACGGGCAAATAGTAGACAGTCAGAAAATTAATTGCGATAATAAGGTTGAGGAGTGATGAAATGCGTAAGCTAAATCTATTCACTATAATCCTGGTTATATTATTTGTGATTGGTCTGATTTCCGCACTAATTTCAAATTTCTCTAAAATCATCATACCGGTTATCATTTTCGGTTTAATTTATCTTTTCTATAAGTTCCCAAACGGTTTTCGCGGTAAATTTAACCGAAAACCTAAGAAAAACTCATCAACGATAATTGATGGTAAATTTAAAGATATTAATAAATAAAACAAGACCACGGCCTATGTAGTGACCGTGGTCGTATTTTTAAGTAATTAATTCGGTTTTTATGTGCAGCGAGTATAACCGCAGCTAATACAGTGCTTACAGTTCTCTTCATTGACCAGCGATGCGCTACCACAGGTTGGGCAAAGGTCCAGTGAATCAGTAATATTCTTGCTGGCGGCACTGCTATCTAAAAAGAAACCGATACCATCTTGGCTTTTTATCTTTTCAATAACGTCAACCTGTTTTTCCTCAACATTGTTGACCTGTTCATTATTATCAAGTCCCATATGAGTCTCAATCGCTTTTGCAACTGCGTCAGCAATCGATTCAACACGATTTTCACCAAAACCGACTGCGCCTGAACCGCCGATTCCTTTGAGGTGTTTAATTAGCAGTTTTTCCTTGTTGCCATCAGGTACTTCACCAAACCGCAGGAACAGTGTGGTCACGCGACCGAGTGCCTCTGACATAGCAAACACGTCACTGCCCGCTTTACCAACGTTGACAATTACCTCGAACGGCTTACCATCCACATCATTGATGGTGATGTATGCCTTACCAAGCGGTGTCACTAATCGATAGGTAGCACCCACCAGTTTTTTCGGACGATGGCGGTAAATCTTCTCCTCTTGTGACGGTAGCTCAAGAACATCGCCTTTTTTCTCCTCTTCTTTCTCTTTAAGGGAAAGAACCTGTTCATCGCGGCTACCATCTCGGTAGATCGTAACCCCTTTACAGCCGAGTTCATAGGCATACTCGTATAGTTTTTTCGTATCCTCAACCGTGAAATCCGATGGGGCATTGGCTGTCTTACTAATTGAAGAGTCAACCCATTTTTGAATTGCAGCCTGAACCATGATGTGTTCACGGGCGCTTAATTCCATCGCTGTTGTAAAGTAATCCGGCAATGCTTTATCTGGATTTTTCTCCATCCACTCTTTGGCAATCGGTACATATTGCTTATCGTTGCCCAGACGACTCTGTCTGATATACTCAAAAGCAAAATATGGCTCAATTCCCGTTGAAGTACCCACCATCGTGCCTGTGCTGCCTGTAGGTGCCTGCGTCAAAACAGTTACGTTGCGCATTCCGTTAGTACGGATAGCATTTTTTACTTCATCATCAAATTGATCAATAAATTTACTCTGCATATATTTCTCTTCATCGTATTTAAGGAACGAACCCTTTTCTTTCGCAATTTCGCTTGATGCAAGATATGCCTCACGAGCGATAAATTTATAGAGTTTGTCAAGGAATTTAAGCGACTCTGCACTACCGTATCTAATCTTTAACTTGATTAACATTTCCGCCAAGCCCATCGTTCCCAAACCAACACGACGTTCATTCATCTGGTTTTCTTTGTTCTCAACAAAGTGATACGGCGTTGCATCAATAACATTATCAAGGAAGCGCACAGAAATTCGTACAGTCTCAGCTAATGCCGTCCAGTCAACTTCTTCATTAACAACAAACTTCGCAAGATTGATCGAGGATAAGTTACAGACTCCCCATGCAGGTAAGCCCTGTTCAGCACAAGGGTTCGTACAAACAATCCGGTTAAAATACCAGCTGTTGGATAGTTCATTGTAATTTTCCATGAAAACGACGCCAGGCTCGGCAGATTTCCATGCAGACTCAATAATCTCGTCCCAGACTTCCCTTGCTTTCAGAGTCTTATGTACCCTTACCGGCTTGCCAAGTTCACGCCAGCGTTCAATATCGCCATCCCAAATATCATCATAGTCAGGATCTGAAGTTTCCGGGAAAATGAAATCCCAATCTAAGTCCTCCTTAACAGCCTTCATAAATTCATTACTTATGCCAATGGAGAGATTAGCATTAGTTATTAAATCTCGTTTTTGTTTAATCGTAATAAATTCCATCACATCGGGGTGCCAGTCGTTAAGCATTAACATCAGCGCCCCGCGTCTACTGCCGCCCTGCTCAATTAAACCGGTCGTATAACTGAATAGCCCACCCCAAGAGACTGAACCACTGGAAGAACCATTTACGCCGCGCACAATGCCTCTACGTGGCCGTAGCGAAGAAAGGTTAACACCAACACCGCCTCCGCGCGACATAATCTCTGTCATTTGTGACAGAGTAGCCATGATTCCGCCGCGACTATCTTTCGGTGAAGGGATTACATAACAGTTAAAAAGCGTCAACTGGTCATTTGTACCGGCACCGGCAGCAATCCTACCTGCAGGAACAAGTTTCCAGTCATCAAGTACATCACGAAAACGTTCACGCCATTCCGCACGTTTTTCCGGTTTCTCGACAGCAGATATAGCAGTCGCTAAACGATTCCATAACTCTTCCGGTTTCTTTTCTAACGCCCGTTTCATCTTATCTTTCGTAGTCTCAATCACTTCGCCGTTTCTGAGTTCAACTTTGTATTTATTGTCCGCAATAGAAACTATTTCGCCTACTTCCTTTTGCGGAAACTTGTGATCATCCTTCGTCAGGACAATTACCGTATCACCTTTGAAAAAATGATCGCCTAACTCATCTTTTAATGCATACCGGTCCAAGAAAATCTTCTCACTTAACCCTTCCAATCTCGACGCTTTTCTCTCCATAATCCTCACCTTTCGCATAACATTTTAAGACGAAAACGCTTAGCTAAGCGTTTCTCCGATTACCATATATATTGAAAATTGCATATATATAGCCTTTTTAATTATTATATACTACTATATATAGTTTTTGAATACTTTTTCAAAAAAAATATATTTTATAATATATGAACGCTGAAAATTGCATTAATAGTGCTTTTTTCAAGAAAAAAGAGTTGTTTCAAAAACAACTCTTTATAAAAATATCATAATTAAATCATAAATTATATCAAACTTAGAACCAACCTATTCAGCCTGTTTGCTATATCGTAAAATTAGGTTTCGTGCGGCTTTTACTTCGTCCAGGCGTCCGACCACCGTTGTATGCGGAGCTGAGGTTACCTTTTCCGGATTAGTTTCCGCTTCTTGAGCAATTCCAATTAAAATATCGCAATATTCATCAAGCGTTTCCTTGCTCTCGGTCTCTGTCGGTTCAATCATTAAACACTCTTCAACGATTAACGGAAAGTAAACTGTCGGCGGATGTACGCCAAAATCTAATAAACGTTTAGCAATATCAAGCGTTCGTACTCCTTGTTTTTTCTGCCACACTCCGGAAAGTACGAACTCATGCATACAGATTCGATTAAACGGTAAACAATAATATTGCTCTAAACGCTTCAACATATAGTTAGCGTTCAATACAGCGTCTGTTGCCGCCTGCTTTAAGCCTGAAGCTCCCAGAGTGCGGATATAAGCGTAAGCCTTAACCAACACTGAGAAGTTCCCATAGAATTGTTTAATCTTCCCAATCGACTGCGGCAAATCATAGTCAAGATAATATTTCTCTTTCGACTTAACAACCATCGGTTTTGGCAAAAACGGTGCGAGAAAATCTTTAACACCGACCGGACCCGCACCGGGACCGCCTCCTCCGTGTGGTGTCGCAAAAGTTTTGTGCAAGTTAAGATGAACTACGTCAAAGCCCATATCACCCGGTCTTACGATACCCATGATTGCATTAGCATTCGCTCCATCGTAATAGAGTAATCCACCCGCCTCATGAACAATTTCAGCCATCTCTAAAATATCTTTTTCAAATAAGCCAAGTGTATTCGGGTTAGTTAACATTAACGCAGCTGTATCCGCACCTACTAATTCGCGAAGTGCATCAACATCAACATTTCCCTCTGCATTAGAACCAACCGTTACAACCTCGTAACCGGCAATTACCGCGGAAGCCGGATTAGTACCATGCGCCGAGTCAGGTATAATCACTTTATTTTTGTAATGATTACCTTTACTGTCGTGATAGGCCTTAATCAACATCAAACCAACCCATTCACCATGAGCACCGGCAGCCGGTTGGAGCGTGACCTGATCCATACCTGTAATTTCTGCCAGATGTTTTTGCAAATTATACATCAATTGAAGCGACCCCTGAATAGTAGCTTCCGGCTGGTAGGGATGCGTTGCAGTAAAACCTGTAAGATTAGCGACATCCTCATTTATTTTCGGATTATATTTCATCGTGCATGACCCCAGCGGATAAAAACCTGAATCAACACCATGATTGCGAGTTGACAATCTTGTGAAGTGCCTAACTAAATCAAGTTCAGATACTTCCGGAAAATCCAGTTCCTCCGTACGCAATAGATTCGCTGAAACAAGTTCAGATAACGGTTTAGTCGGAATATCCAGTTCCTTAAGACTATAAGCAACCCTGCCTTCACGGCTTGATTCAAAAATCAAAGGGCTATCCTTTTTCATAGTACCGCCTCCAATCTTGCAGCAAAATCCTCAATCTCTTGCTTCGTCTTCTCTTCTGTTACAGCTATTAACAATAGATTTTCCATACCGGAGTAGTTCCGTCCTAATTCGTAGCCACCGATAATTTTATCCTTCAGCAGTTCCCGATTGACTTCAGCTGCACTACGCGGTAAGCGTAAAGCAAATTCATTGAAAAATGGTCCGTGGTTTAGCACCTCGACACCGGGAATCGCAGACAATAACTGAAATGCGTAATCAGCTTTTCGCATATTCTGTGCCGCCACCTCAAGCATTCCACTCTTTCCCATTGCGCTCATGTAAATCGCGGAAGTGAGCGCCATCAATGCCTGATTTGAGCAGATATTTGATGTCGCTTTCTCACGTCTAATATGTTGTTCGCGTGCTTGCAAAGTTAAAACGTAGCCAACTTTGCCGGCATGGTCTGTGGTCTCGCCAACAATTCGACCGGGAATCTTGCGGATATGTTTCTTGTTTGTCGCAAAGAAGCCGGCGTGCGGCCCGCCAAGTGCAGGCGCAAGTCCTATTGGCTGGCAATCTCCGACAACGATGTCAGCACCGTACTCACCGGGTGATTTAAAGACAGCAAGAGCAAGCGGATTAGCACTTACAATGAATAGTCCTTTGAATCGGTGTGCTAATTGTTCAATCACAGCTAGCTCCTCAATTAACCCGAAAAAATTTGGATATTGGACGATTACAGCTGCAGTCTCTTCATCAATCTTTGTCTCAAGTTCCTTAAGATCGGTTAAGCCATCCACCTGCCCAATTTCAGTCACAGAAAACCCTTGCCCCCAAGCTCGAGAACGAAGAATATCGCGAGCTTCCGGATGAACAGTCGTCGAGACGATAACTTTATTAAGCCCGGTTACTGCGGTTGCCATTGCGGCAGCTTCCGCAAGCGCTGTACCGCCATCATACATTGACGAATTGGCGGCATCCATGCCGGTCAGCTCAGCGATCATCGTTTGGAATTCAAACAATGCCTGTAAACCTCCCTGACTAATTTCCGGTTGATAAGGTGTATATGCGGTAAAGAACTCAGAGCGAGAAGCCAAATGTCGAACTACGCTTGGGATAAAATGCTGATAAACTCCGGCTCCGAGGAAACCGGAATACTCTTGCAATGTATTATTGGCATTAGCAAGTTCTTGCATATGCTGTATTAGTTCTTGCTCAGAAAGCGGAGCAGGTAAATCAAGTTGCGCCACCCTTAATTCCTGGGCAATATCAGCAAACAATGCTTCTTCAGTCTTGATCCCGATTGTGGCAAGCATCTCTTTTCTATCTTGCTCCGTTTTCGGAAGATAACGATTTTTCATGCCCGGCATCCTTTCTATTCTAATTCTTTTAGGTATTCAGCATACTCATCTGCAGTAAGTAAACCGCTAACCTCTGATAATAATTCGATTTTGACAATCCAACCGGCGTCATAAGGTTCTTGGTTTAAAAGTTCAGGTGCATCTTCTAACTCCTTGTTAATCTCTATCACTTTACCGGCAACAGGTAAAAACACTTCTGATACAGCTTTAACAGATTCGATTGAACTGAAACTCTCGCCTGTAGCAAGTTCATCATCAACCTCCGGCAGTTCAACAAAGACGATATCTCCCATTTCCTTCTGCGCAAAGTCTGTAATCCCAACTACAGCGCAACCGTCTGCCAAGAGTTCCACCCATTCGTGATCCTTACTATACAATAATCCAAGTTTTTCTCTGCTCATCTTAATCCCCCTATTTTTATAATAATGAATTTAATAAACTTTATTACTTTTCAATATTGTTCTATTTGCCACGTTGATAGAACGGCGTTTTCACAACAACAGCGCGTAGTTGCTTCCCACGAATCTCAACGAATAGTTCATTATCGATTTTCGCTTCTTCAGTTTTCACTAGCACCAGACCGATATTTTTTTTCAATGTCGGTGATGATGTGCCACTCGTAACATGGCCAATCAACTCACCATCTGTGCTATAAACCGGGTAACCTGTACGTGGAATACCGCGATCAATCATCTCAATCCCAACTATCTTACGTGGTGCACCGTTATGCTTCTGCTCAACAAGGACATCTCTGCCAATAAAGTCACCTTTATTTTCGCTCACAAAGAAGCCGAGCCCCGCCTCAATTGGCGTGATATCCGCAGTTAACTCCTGTCCATAGAGCGGCAACCGCGCTTCAAATCTTAGCGTGTCACGTGCACCTAACCCACAGGGGATTAATCCTGCCCCTTTGCCGGCAGTTATTATTTTTTGCCAGAGTACCGGTGCTGATTGATTATCAAGATAGATTTCAAAACCATCCTCACCCGTATAACCGGTACGCGATAAAAGCGTATTAAATCCGCCAACCTCAACATTGTTACGGAAAGTGTATTTACCGATTTCTGCAAGAGGTACAGCGGTTAAGTTCTGTAAAATCTCAGCAGCAAGCGGACCCTGGATTGCCAACATCGCTGTCTTTGCCGATTGGTCATTAAGAGTCACATCGCCATCCAGATGATCATTAAGCCAGTCAATATCTTTTTTTGTGTTTGCTGCATTTAGTACAAGTAGATAATGATTGTCTTCAAATTTATAAACCAAAATATCATCAACTGTTCCGCCGTCAGGATAGCAGATTGGACTATAAAGTATCTTGCCGTCTGTTAATTTGCTGATATCATTAACAAGTATTTTCTGCAAAAAAGCTTCCGCATCAGCACCGGCAACCTCAACTTCTCCCATATGCGAAACATCAAAAAGACCGGCTCGCTCACGCACTGCGTGGTGCTCCTCAATTATACCGGAAAACTGAACCGGCAAATCCCAACCACCATAATCAACTATCTTAGCACCGTACTCACTGTAGAGTGGGTAAAGTGGTGTTCTTTTTAAATCCGACATTAAATCTGCCTCCTTATCTCATCTATTATGTCGCTAATTCTTTTGTTATCAGCGCTGATTACTTTGTCAGCTACCTCTAAGTAAAGCTGTTCGCGCTCGGCAAGTATCCCTCTAATCCGTGCAAGTAAATCATTATCACCTGCTAATAACGGCCTACTGATATCATTCTTTACACGTTCATAGATTACTTCCGGAGATACCTGTAAATAAAAAACTACTGTCTGCTTCAACAACTCACGATTTTTTGCTAATAGAATTGCGCCGCCGCCGGTTGAAATTACAAGCTGGTCAGCAGCTGCTACCGCCTCCGCTAATAGCTCACTTTCTAACTTGCGAAAGTAGTCTTCACCATCCTCTTCAAAGATTCGCATGATGCTTCTACCTTCCATTATCTCAATCACTTTATCAGTATCGATATGGTTTAACTGTAGTTGTTGAGCCAGCTTAATGCCGACCATTGTCTTACCGCATCCCATAAATCCAATCAAAGCAATATGTTTTACTTGTTCGGTCAATTCGCTTCACCTCCGTCATGACAACTCATATTTTATTTAAAAAGACAAGCTAAATCAATCTTAGAGTCCGGTGTAATATCAAGAATAATGCGTTCGGAAATCGACTCTGTTATTAGATCATCAATCGCCATATACCGCTCATATTTCTCAGCCATGTGTACAGTAGGTTTCGTTGCCGGATTACGCGGCACAAAGATAGTACAGCAATCTTCATACGGTCGAATTGCTATCTCATAGGTTCCGATTTTTTTGGCGACATCAATTATTTCAAGCTTATCCATGGTTATTAGCGGTCTGATAATCGGTAACTCAGTTACTGCATTAATTGTGTGCATACTATATAATGTTTGACTGGCAACTTGGCCCATGCTCTCGCCGGTAACAACCGCATAAGCCTTCTCGTCGCTCGCTATCTTTACAGCTAATCGCATAAACATTCTGCGCATTATTGTAATATTATATTGCTCCGGCACAAAACGGCGAATCTCGGTCTGCAGACTGAGGAACGGCAACAATTGCAGGCGGAAACTTCCGGTGTAGCGCGCCAACTCCTTTGCAATATCGACCACTTTTTGGATTGATTCAAGCGAAGTAACCGGATAAGAGTGAATATGTAACCCCTCAAGTTGCAGACCCCTGCGCAGCGCAAGCCATGTAGCAACCGGGCTGTCGATACCACCTGATAAGAGCGTAAGCGCTTTACCGCTAACACCTGCAGGCAAGCCACCAATTCCTCTGATGATATCACTAAAGATAAAAGCCCCTTCTTCGCGTATTTCAACATAAATTGTCAATTCCGGGTTATGAACATCAACTGTGAGATTATCGGTATTCGTTAGTAGATACGCACCCAGTATCTGGGTAAGTTCAGGAGAACTTGTGGGGAAACCTTTGTAAGCACGTTTACAGACGACTTTGAATCGCATGTTAGACTCGCCCTTCTGTTTAGTAAGGGCAAGTGCAGTTTCTTTAATCTCTTCTAATGAAAGCTCTGCCCTAATAACAGGGCTAAACGAAATAATCCCAAAAACACGACCTAATTTTTCAATTATAGGTTCAGCCGGTTCACCATTTAATTCGACATAAATCCTGCCAAAAGTTCTTTTAACCTTAACCTCTCCCGAGCCCTTAAGAACTGCACGAATATTCTGCGCAAGCCTCTCTTCAAAAGCAGAACGGTTCTTACCCTTAAGAGCAATCTCTCCATAACGAATTAATATTCTATCATAAATCATATAAGCCCCTTTTCACTTCTATTTAGTAGTAAGCTATTGCCTCAATTTCTATCAATGCATCCTTAGGTAGTTGCGCAACTTGTACTGTGCTGCGAGCCGGATAAGGAGCGGGAACTCTTTTGCTGTAAATTTCGTTCATATTTGTGAAATTGTCCATATCGCTCAAAAAAACAGTAGTTTTTAATAGATGTGCAAGCGATAACCCTTCAGATTTTAAAATCGCTTCCAAATTATCAAACACTTGCTCTGTCTGGGCAACAATGCCTTCAACCATTAACCCTGACTCCGGCTTGATCGGTAATTGTCCGGAAATAAAAAGGCGTTCACCCATCCGCATCGCTTGTGAATACGGGCCAATCGCAGTTGGTGCCAATTCAGTTTTTATCGCTTTCTTCATCATCTATACAACTCCTTTTAATTTACTTAATCTCACTTTTTATCCTCTAATTATAGCATAGAAATTTAGAAATTATGCGGACAAAAACGACAGAAAATAATTCTCCTTAATATTTTAGACATAATTTTTTCACTACTTTGCCAAAAGATAAATTAATACCATGGAAATTCTGATATTTTATAGATAATTCATTTATTCATTATAAAAAAGGAGGATTTTTATGCAAAACAAGACTTCAAAAAGAGCAAGATTAGTTATCGTAGTAGTAATGATTATCTCTGCAATTCTTATGTTAACGGTTTTACCGATAGGCGTAATGACTGCAGCAGATAATGTAATCACAGGAGCATATCATAAGTATGAAGTACTACAGTTACCTCTGATCGTTACAGCGCCTTTAATGGTTAAGTTTTTCTTCCCAATGTGGGCGGCATTGTCAATGATGGCAGGTGTGATTGCACTATTCTTAACTGTACCTGTTTATCGCGGAGAAAAATGGGGACGTCCACTAGCTCTTGGAATGTTCGCAATACCAAGCATCACCGGTGCATATTTGTTAGGACCAATTATCTACTTCTCAATTGACCAGATCTACATCTCCGTCTCCTACATGGCTATTGGTCTCATATCTTACTTCGTAATCTTATTGGCGGAACAATCACCGTTAATCACGAAGCTGAAAAACTTCGTATTCTTTGCGCTACTTGGCGTAACGATCGCTTATACGTTCGCTAACGCGCATACATCTTTGCGGATGCAATGGGCTGCATTAATCCATAACCCAACAGCGCTTGATTCAACCTATCCGCTTGGAATATTCGTTGGATTCATCGGCGTTTTTATAACACTTATCGGTCTTCCAATATTAGCAGGTCGTTCAAACACCGGTTGGTGGTTAGTAACTTGCGGGCTTGCCACTATGACACTTGCTGTTCTTTGGTTCTTTATCGGACATACTGATATTAGTGAATTCTGGATTGGAACCGCACTTTGTCTAGCTTCAATTGTTTTGCTTTTGCTACCTGCAGTTGGTGGAACACTTGTAGATAAACCGGCTTCACATAAGTTCGTACCATCATTACAAGCTGAGAAAGAATAATACTACCCTTAAACATAAATAAAAGCAGAAAGAGAGCTAATATGTCTCTCTTTCTGCCTTATAATACATATTGTCCAACCTGTGTCCAAGAAAGTAAGTAATTTAGAACCTTTGTCGTAACCCAACACAAGTGATTTAAAATCATATATTATAGTTTTAACCAGTAATAAGTTTTTTTCTTTCAAATGTAACAACTTTCTAGTTGTGCGAGGTCAAACTATTGACCTCGTCTTTTTTTGTCTTTTTTATGAGCTATAAAAACTATAACGTTCTATTTTATAAATAAGAGTAGAACTGTCCAGATTGCGACCGCAAATAAAGGTACTTGTCCTAAAATTGCAAGCCACTTTTTATCTTTTTTAATAAAATAAGCAGATGCCCATTGGAACAAAGGCGTCACAATTATTAGTGTAGGATAAGCATTAGATGTAGAAAGCGTAAAGACTATCGGAAAAGTAAAAATTAATGAAGCAATAGCGGAACCATAAGCCACATCCTTATTCTTAAGAACCAAACTAAGTAATGCCAAGATTAGCGCAAATGGGAATAATGCCAAGATCATTACAGGCATCTTACTACCTCCTTATTTCTCATGTAATGTGTTCATTCTACCATATTAAATCGACTTTAAACATTATAAAGTGTTGCCCACAATTAATATTTGAATATGTTAGCAACACATAGTATATTAGGACTACAGTATGCGTATTGGGAGAGACATATCGATGAATGATAAGAAAAAATTGATAGTTGGAATCACAGGTGCAAGCGGCGTAATCCTTGGAATTGAATTGCTTAAGGAAATGCGACTATTTGAAGAATGGGAAACAGAACTAATTATTTCAAGTAGCGCAAAAACAACAATCGCATTGGAAACCACCTATGATTTCGAAGAAATTAAAAGCTTCGCGACCAGATTCTACGAAAATAACGAAATGGGTTCTAATGTTGCAAGTGGTACATACAAAACTGACGCAATGATAATCGTTCCTTGTAGCATGAAAACTGTTGCCGGAATTGCTACCGGATACTCTGACAATCTGCTTTTGCGAGCTGCCGATGTAACCATAAAAGAAAAGCGCCAACTTATCATCGTGCCGCGAGAAACACCATTAAACGCAATCCATCTCCGAAATTTATTAACTCTCGCTGAACTAGGCATACAGATTATTCCACCGTTGGTTGCATATTATCATCAGCCGAAGACGATAGACGATCATAACCAACAGATTATCGGTAGAATACTAGATAATCTACAACTTAATCACCCTGCCTATAAACGTTGGGAAAAATAAAAACAGATGGGTTTTATAGTAAACCCATCTGTTTTATTAATATGTTCAATTATTCATAGCCTCTTTGGTATAATAGGCGATTCCGATCGCTCCCGGTCCAACATGAGTTCCAATCACAGGACCGATTGAAACAATCCCCACCTCTTGTTTAATCTTATCTTTAATCATTGTGGCAAATTCCTTAGCTTCCTCTTCTATATTGATGTGATGCACAATCGCCTCACCGATTCCATAACGTTCAATGTCTTTCATAAATATCTGGAGCATCTCTTCCATTGCTCCTTTTTTTGTTCTGATTTTGCCCAAAACAGCAGTGCTGCCATCAATTACCGTCAGAATAGGTTTGATCTGCAGCAGCGATCCGAGAAGTGCGCTTGCAGTCCCAATTCGTCCGCCAATTCGAAGATATTCAAGCGTGTCCGGTATAAAGATAAACTTGCTTCTCTTGATATTTTTCTCCGCTTCACCTACTACTTCTTCTATGTTCTTGCCGGCCTTTGCCGCTTTCGCAGCAGCTAATACCGCATAACCAAGCTGCATAGAATTCGATGTCGAGTCAATAATACTAATCTTTGCATCAGGATAGTCCTCAAGTACCATTTTTTTCACCATCTCGGCAGTTGAATATGTGCCACTCATCTTAGAAGAAATAAAAACTGCAACAATTTCATTTCCCATCTTTATCTGTTCAAGAAAGACCGTGTAAAGATCATCAACTGATGGTTGTGACGAAGTTGGAATTTTCTTAACTCCGGCAAGCTTTTGATAAAAATCATAGTTGCTAATCTCATTCTCTTTGTAAGCTTCTTCTCCAAATAAAACACTTAATGAAACCACCGCTATGTCATATTCGATAAGTTGTTCCTTAGGAATATATGAAGTGCTGTCTGTAACTACTTTTACTGTCATCTGTCATCACCTTCGCTTTTTTGAATATATGATTACCAATTTATGATATCATAATTGTAAGTGAATAGTAAATGTTTGCAACCTTTAGGTTCTACATTAAGTCATAATAATAAGAATATAGAAAACGGGGGATAACTATGATTAATATTAGACGAAATCCATGGTTCAAATTCGTGTTAATAGTGACATTATTAGCTTTTATCTTTAGTATTACGGCTTGCGGTGCTACTAAAAACAGTAACGGTGTATTAAACAGTGAAGATGCATTTGATTACGCCGGTATGCAGGAATCACCTGCTTCGGGTGTGCCATCTAACTCTAAAGACAGTGATTTAGGCTTTATTAACGATGGAAGAGAATCAGGTGAATACCAATACGACTATAAGAGTGAACAAAAAATCATCTACAATGGTCGTATGAACATTGAAGTTGACGATATTGAAAAAGCTGTAACTGCTGTTGAGAGTGCTGTTAAAAACGCTGGCGGGTATCTTTTAAACTCAACAAAAACTGAAAATGATCGTCGCTATTATGTAAGCTATGATTTCAAAGTTCCTGTTGATGGTCTTCATTCTCTGGTTGAACAGATAGAAGCCTTAGAACTTGGCATAGTAACCACTCGCGACATTAATGGCCGTGATGTTACAGAAGAATATCTGGATTTAAGCTCACGATTAAAAGCAAAAAGGGTTTATGAAGAAAGATTGTTAGAACTATTTGTTCAGGCGGACAAAACTGAGGACTTACTTAGAATTTCTAACGACCTAAGCCGTGTTCAAGAGGAAATTGAATCACTTGAGGGAAGGCGTAATTACCTCGCATATCACGCTGAAAACTCTTCATTGACAATTGAACTTTATCAATACAAAAACAAAGTGTCACCAACCGCCTCTACATGGGCAAAGTCACTTGAAGGCCTCAAAATTACAATGAAAAATATTGGTGATTTCCTAGTTAACTTAACAATCTGGTTCGTCTCCTATCTACCAATCATCATTTTATTTGTTGCATTGATAGTGGGAGCTTGGTTCCTATTTAGAAGAAGAAAACATAGAAAAGAAAAGCTTTTTCGAGAACTGGAATCAGAAATACTTGAAAATAATAAATAAAACAAAAAAAAGCATAGAGCCGGAGCTCTATGCTTTTTAAATTGTAGTGTGATTAAAAATTAATCAAGAACTTTTACTCTGAAGAATCCAGGTTGAGCATGATTTTTGAATGTATTTTCCGCACGATCATTCCACCATTGAATCCATTCAGCTTTGTCAGCAGCTGACAATGTACCGGCAACTAGAGCAGGATACATAGCTTTAAGTTCCGGAGTATCCATTGGTTGAACCATTCCTAAGTTGTAACCAACAGCAACTTTCTTACCGGTATCTGTTCTTTCAAAGATATAATCTACTAATGGGAACAGATTGTCAGTTGGCTCATCAGGATAAATCATTAGATTTCTTCTGTTATAATCTTTACCGAATTCAGCACCAGGGAAACCAGATTCCGGAGCTGCACCTGTTAAGTAAGTGAATATTTCACCAAATACACCAATAAAATATTGGTCAGGTGGCCCAGGCATTGTAATCTTAATTTGTCCGCGTACAGGTGTTTCATCTCCATATAGAGCTTCCATCGCTTTTTTAACTAAAGTCCAAGCGCCGGAAGTAGCACCGCAAGAGTGACCTGAAAGCTTAACAACTTCAGAATAGTAGAAAGGAATTGCGCCATCTACTTGTCCAAGAATCTCTAAGAATGGATCTCTGAACATTAATGGTTCAGGGTCATTAATGTAAGCTTGTTTCCATTCAACTCCACCGGCTTGTACAGGCGGACCTGTTGGTTCTGCAGGTTTTGCCGGTTCTTGAGCCGGTGTGCATCCTACAAGAGCCAATGATGTACCTAAAATGATAGCCAATGCAATAAGTAAAACTTTTTTCTTCAAATTAGTAACCTCCCTTTTTAATATATATCTAGCATTCCTATCTTAACATATGTTAACAAATCTTGAACTTAACCTAAGGCAAATGTCAAAGATTGTTCACAATTATTTATGCTAAACGGAACACAATACCCTTTCCACCTTTGGGATAGTTCCATTCAATATTATCGTAGGGACAAGCAATCCGGCAGCTACCACATTCGTGACAGCCTTCATAGCCAACAAACATCCTATCTCCTTCCCATTTATAAGCCTCACCCGGGCAGACAAATGTACAAGCTTTATCCTCACATATTGTTAGGCAGATATTTATGTCTTTTATCCGAACGTGTGATGTATCATCCGCCGCAAAACGCGTCAAATATTGCAACTCTTCAATACTTAACTTTTTATTGGTCTCTGACATTATTTAACCACCTTCCATAAACGATAGACATCGCGTCCCGTTTTCAATAATCCGCGGTCCTTAATCATATCCATAATAAGCTTTTGTTTATCCCATTTCGATACGCCATCAACTGTGAAAAACTCGCTAAGAGCTTGCGCCATCATCGGCATATATACATTGAAGTAATCCGGATTGTTCGACATTAATTCTGTCGCATCTTTATATTTTTTTAGATCCTCTCCGATAAAGCTCTTCATCAGGTTTTGATGATAACTATAAAGTATATTTTCGGAGAAGTCATTTAGTTCATGAGCGGTAATCGCAGCATCAGCAGCCAAGATTCCTGATTTTATCGCTAAGTTAGAACCCTCGCGATGCAAACCATTAACGAGCTGAGCAGCATCACCAACAATCATTACACCATGACCAACAAGTTTGGGAATCGTGTTATAACCACCCTCAGGAATTAGATGAGCAAGGTATTCCTTAGCTTCACCGCCTTCAACGATCTTGCGAATAATCGGATGTAACTTAAAAGTTTCTAACAACTCATGTGGTCTCTTACCGCTTTTGCTTAAATCTGAGAGCAGCGTTCCGACTCCTATGCTGATACTCTCCTTATTAGTGTAAATAAAACCCGTTCCAACCATTCCTTGTGTTGCCTCACCAAAAACCTCAATTGTTGCCCCTTGATTCTTTTCAAGCATGAAACGATCTTCAATTTTCTCCGGCGGTAGATTAATAACCTGCATTGCTGCGATTGCAACATCACTCGGTTTAAGTGCCTTGCGAAAGCCTAACTGTTTTGCTAACAAAGAGTTAACACCATCAGCTACAATAACGATATTTGCATAAATATCCCCATCAGGTCTACCTGTCTTAACGCCAATCACTCTGCCATCTCTTACAATAACCTCAGTAACAACTGTTTCGTTAATCAGTAGCGCGCCCTGTTCAACCGCCTTCTTGGCAAACCATTGGTCGAATTTAGCACGAAATACAGTAAAGTTGTTGTGTGGAGGTTCCCCCCATTTAAGATCGCGATAACCAATCTTCACATTAGAGTCTGCTCCTAAAATCCAGTAATTCTGCTCAACCAAAGGTCGCTCAATTGGGGCCTCATCAATAAACTCCGGTAAAATCTCATCAAGTGGATGACGATAAAGAACTCCACCCATAACGTTTTTGGCACCTGGATATTCACCGCGTTCAATCATAATTACTTTTAATCCGGCCTTCGCCATCCGGTATGCTGTAGCAGAGCCGGCGGGACCACAACCAACAACAATCGCATCAAATTTCTCAGCCATTAGCCACTTCACCGCCCTCTACTAAAATCTTCTTAAATTCCTCAATTAGCTTCGGTACTATTTCAAAGGCATCGCCAACAATACCATATGTGCAACTCTCAAAAATTTTCGCGTTCGGATCTTTATTGATTGCCACCACCACTTCTGAATTTTCCATACCAACGACATGTTGAACTGCTCCGGAAATTCCAATCGCAAAATATAGCTTTGGTGCCACCGTTGTGCCTGTCTGACCGACCTGATGCTTATGACTGATCCAGCCAGATTCAACCGCATCACGTGAAGACCCTACCGCTGCACCCAAAACATCTGCAAGTTCGTGAATCAGCTTAAAACCAATCTCGTCTTGCATACCCTTACCGCCTGAAACAATAATATCAGCATCAGCAATAGAAAGTTCATCGCTAACCTCTTTTACGAGTTCGACAACTTTTGTCTTTAATTTACTCTCATCAAGCGAGACTTTCTCAACAATTACCTCTCCCTTGCGGCCCGGTTCCGGTTTTAACGCCTTCATCACACGCGGACGGACAGAAGCCATCTGCGGACGATGCTTTTTACAAAGAATGGTTGCCATAATATTACCGCCCATCGCCGGACGAGAAGCTTCTAACAATTTAGTTTCTTCATTTACATCCAGCTTAGTGCAATCTGCTGTAAGACCGGTCTCCAACGAAGTCGCAACGATGCTCGCCAAATCACGTCCAATAATCGTTGCTCCAAATAAGAGAATCTCCGGATTATATTTGTTTACAACATTAACTACTCCGTGTTGATATGTTTCGGAACGATATTGTTCAAAAACAGGGTCATCAACTACATATACAATATCTGCCCCATGTTCAAACAGCATATCCGCCAAATGTTTTACATTGTGACCTATTAGAATGCCTGCAAGTTTAACATTTAGTTTATCAGCAAGCGCACGCCCGGCACCTAATAGCTCAAGAGATACATGTGCTATTTCACCGTCGCGCTGTTCAATATAGACTGATACTCCTTGATGAATTCTCTCTTCCACCCTACTCAGCCTCCTTTGCAAACAAACCATGTACACTGGTTAATTTCTCGATAACTTTACCGACAGCTACGTCAGCAGTGCCTTCTATTAACTCACCCACCGACTGTTTAGGTGGTGCAAAAATCTTGCTCACAACTGTAGGCGAACCTTTGAAACCAAGCTTATTTGTATCAACTTCCATATCTTGCGTTGTCCAGACGAGCGGATTATATCTCGCTGCTTTGATCATGTTTGGCAACGATGAATAGGTTAACTCATTAATCTCGCGTTCAACAGTAATGAGACAAGGAAGCGCGGATTGAACCACTTCGTATCCGTTGTCACTCCTACGGCGTACCGAAACAACTCGCTTATCAGTATCAATGCTGATAATCTGATCTACTTGTGTCAGCACCGGAATACCCAATCTACGAGCAATTCCCGGACCAACCTGTGCAGTATCTCCGTCTATCGCTTGTTTACCGGCAAAAATCAAATCTACCGGCACTTCTTCTCCCACTTTTCTAATTGCCTGTGAAAGAGCATAGCTGGTCGCCAAAGTATCAGCACCGGCAAAAGCACGGTCAGTTATTACAACTCCTCCGTCAGCACCAAGCTCTACAGCTTTTTTGACAACGGCATCAGCCATCGGCGGTCCCATCGTAATAACAGTAACCTTGCCGTCCGTCTTTTCTCTTAACTTAACTGCTGCTTCGACAGCATGCGCATCATATGGGTTTAAAATTGAAGGTGCACTTCTACGATCTAAGGCATTGGTAACTGGATCCAACTTAACCTCGCTCGTATCAGGCACCTGCTTAATGCAAACCAAATAATGCATTTTCTATCCACCCCTTTATCCGTATGATTCCCCTTCTAATCTATTTAAAGTGATTATATCACAGAAATGAAAGCTGGGAACACCTTCCCAGCTTTTCTGATTTAATTACCTATTAATGACGTTAACTCCTCTTCATTTAGGGAGATTCCGAAAAATAATTCAAAAAATTCTGCAGTCCGGTTGCGAATTGATAATTGATAAGTGTCCGGATACAAAAGATTACCCAACCATTGTAGCCCGAGATAACGCATGATAGTTGGCGGCTGACTCAGCCAGTCCAGAGGTCCATACGGTATCTCATAGATGTATCCATCTTTAATCGCCTTAATCTGTGCCCAGCGTTTATCCGCAAGTATCTCCTGTAACAATTCCGGATTATGACTCGATTTACTGCTTAGTATAATAACTTCCGGATTCCATTTGAGTAGCTCTTCAATTGCAACCTCCACTCTACGCAAATCCTGATTGCCTGTAAGTTTCACGACGTTTTCGCCGGCAACCAGTTCGAGCACTTCTAAATTAATTGAACCGCTTGGAATTGACTCTAACCCGTTTGCACCGGCACCATAGTAAACGCGCTTTTTCGATTCATGCGCAATTTCTTTGCTATTCTCGGTAACCCCTTTGTAAACGGTCTCACTATAATCTGCAAGTACAGTAGCACGATCCGCGCAATCTAACAATTCACCGAAGAAACGATAAGTTTCTGCCTGTTTTGCAATGCTCCCATCGAGCAAAACTACAGGTATCCCCAACAAACGCGTAATCTCATCTGATTCCTCAATATATCTTTCGTTGATATCTCCCATGTTGATAATCAAATCCGGTTTAACTCTTAAAAGCTCCTCAATATTAGCAGAACTCGTTCCCTGCCAGCGACCCAAAATCGGCAGATTACGATATTCCTCGGCAATAAACTGATCGGCTGATTCAATTTTTTCGTTCCAGCCGGCAAGTTTCTCCGGCGCAAGAGTGTATAGGAAAATTGAACCAATAGTATGAGTAGCGTAGATACTGTTGATCTTTGATGGTAACTGCACCTCGCGACCTGCCATGTCGAAAATCTGTTTAGGCTCCTCTTTGTTCTTTGCGGGGTTAGAAGTATCATTGCAAGCAGTCATACTTACTAACAGGATTAAAATGAAAGTTATAATTAAAAACATTCGATTTCTCAAAATTCTCTCCTCCTTTTTCATAATAGATTAATCGAACTTTGCATAAACACCTTGTTCAGAAACACTCATCTTTACACCATATAATTCAAATAGATTGTCTTCAGTAATTATGTCTTGCGGGTGACCGATCGACCTGATTTCACCGTAACTTAGTATCCCCGCAGTATCTGCGAAATGAAGTGCGTGGTCAGGGTTGTGTGTTGACATCAGTATTGTTATTCCATTCGTCGCAAGCGCTTTAATATGTAGCAACACTTTGATTTGATTGCCAAAATCCAAGTTAGCAGTAGGTTCATCCATAATTAAGACTTTGGGTTGTTGTGCTAACGAGCGGGCGATTAGTACCAACTGTCGCTCTCCGCCGCTAATCTCTGTATATATTTTATCGCGCAGCTCAAGTATTCCCATAGTCGCAAGCGCTTCATCAGCGATGTAATAGTCTTTTGCTTGCGGCGCTTGATATACCTTTAAGTGAGCGCTTCTCCCCATCAGAACCACATCTATCACTTTGTAGGGAAATGGCGGCGTATGTTGTTGCGGTACATAGCCAACATGTTGGGCGATTCGCTCGCGTGACCAGTAAGTAATATCCTCTTTTGCGAGAATCACTCGCCCGGTTTCTGCTTGGTAAAGATTGAGAATAGTCTTGAATAACGTCGTTTTACCGGAACCGTTAGCACCGAGCAACGCGAAAAACTTTCCGCTATCTACAGTAAATGAGACATTGCTAAACACCTGCTTATCCCCAAAACTATAACTTAGATTAAATACCTCAATCATCACAGCCAACCCCTCCTTGCATAAGCCAAAAGATAGATAAAGAGCGGCGCACCAATGATTGCAGTAAATATTCCGAGTGGGATTTCAATCGGTAATATTGCTCTAGCAAGCGTATCAACTAACAAAAGATAGATGCTGCCAATCAATAACGAAGCCGGTATCAGCAAGCGATAGTTCGGACCTACCAAAAAACGTGCCAAATGCGGAACAAGTAGCCCCACCCAACCGATAATACCACTAATCGAAACAACCGCCGCAGTAACCAGTGTTGCTGAAATGATAGTGAGAAGTCGTAACGACTTGGTGTTAACTCCGAGCGATTGTGCCTCCTCATCACCGAAGGCCATGACATTTAATCGCCAACGAAGCAGAAACAATGGAACTAGACCAATAATCAAGGGAATCAAAACTATATATATATCCGACATTTCAATGCGAGTTAAACCACCCATTAACCAGAAAGTTATTGCCGGCAGTTTTTCATATGGATCAGCTATGTATTTAAATAAAGATATAAATGAAGAAAAGAGTGTTCCGACAAGAATTCCCGCAAGGATCAATATTAATGAAATGTTTGAACGAACGAATCTTGCACCAATAATATAAGTAATAAAAACCGCCAGAAGACCGAATGCGAACGCAAAAAGTTGGACACCTAAGCTATTAAGTGACAGGATAATCGCTAATGTTGCGCCAAATCCGGCACCGGCAGATGCACCAAGTATGTCCGGTGATACAAGCGGATTTTTAAATATACCCTGATAAGCTGCTCCGGCAACAGATAGCGCCGCACCTACGATAATAGCGGCTAAAATACGCGGCAACCGAATATTAAAAATAATCGCATCGAAATTTTCGTCCAGGCCATGAGAATTACCGGTAATTTTTGAAAAGATAACAATAAAGAATTCACCAATATTTAATGGATAACGACCTGCAAGAAAAGCAAGTAATATTGTCAGTAACAAGGCAACTGCTAAGAAGGTAAATATATATTTAGTGGATGACCTTTTGGCGAGTACTTTCACTTACACTCTCTCCTTTACAAAAAAATCTTAGTATGTTAAAGAACATACTAAGACTTTAGTAAGAAAAGTTCATAGTATCTCCTTTACAATAAGGGAAGGCATCCGCGTTTCCGTGAACACCCCGTGGAATCAATGATTCCAGGTCTATCCTCCATAGATTAACTCCTTAGGACAAATAGACTCGGAGATAAATTTAATTGTATTGATGACAGTATATCAAAAAACATTAATCTTACACAACAATTTCCCCTGCGAAGCGATATAATATAATATGAGCAGACAATTAGCCACCGAAAATTAAATTAGAGGTGTCACCATGCAAGAATATATGAAGCTCCCTTCAAAGAAAAATCAAATCTACTTAAATAGAGAAGCCGTTTCCCAAGAAATCATCAAAATCTTTAAGGAACAAGAATCTTTTGAGCGCGAACTTTATTTATACACCCACCTCAACAAAAGTGGATTAGCACCACAGATTAGATCAGCACACCTACTCAGTGCTATCCCTAAAAGTAAGACAATAACGCTCAGTTATATAGAAGGCGAAACACTTCTCGACGCGCTGGAAACCGCCGAATTAAAGCTTGATCACACGAAGGCGAAGCAACTGCTAATGCAACTGATTAAGTGGTTGCAAATCTTTGACCGAGAACTACGCTCAAGTTTAACAGTAGTCGATTTAGCTATGCTCGGCATCGAGCAAGAGGTAATTTACAACGAGCAGATCATCTCACTTAGCGACCTTAATTTCCGAAATTTCATCATCAATAATCAGCAGCTTTATGGCTTAGATTTTGAACAGGTTGAACTGACTGACCGCTTAACACAATACGCAACGTTACTGGCGTATATGCTTACCTATAATCCAATTGCAAGCAGCTTCAAGGTTGAACTACTTGAACAGGTTATCATGCAACTCGCACAAGAGCAGATGATTAATCAAGAACAGCTGTTAGCTGAAATTGCCGAGCAAATTCAGATTATAAACGAGAGAAGATTCAACGTGCATCGTAGATAGGCTCTTAATTGTTTTCGCTAAACTTTTTCCACCGGCTAACCGCTTGCGCATAATCCTCAGGTCTATTTATATTCAACAAAATCCTTTGATAATCAAACTTATCGGGAATTTCCGAAACATCTATATATTTTACCCGTAACTTTTGAAAAATAGTGGAAACCTTAAACTCGCCTGCCGCAAGGGAATCCTCAATTACCGTCAGTGCACTCTTCTTATAAACCGCATGCAAAGTCTCTGCCTTATCTCCCTGTTTCAGAACAGTAACATCATAGTCGCTACTTAATGATAGCAAATATCTTATTAAATCCTCTTCAATAAATGGCATGTCACACGCCACAACAAATGCAGTCTCGTTCTTAGCCGCAGCTAAACCCGCATGAATTCCGGCCAGTGGACCGGCGCCGGAATAGATATCAACAACCTCTTTTACAGATTCGCTTCGGTCCTTCACGTCCTTGTTGTTAACCACAATTACCTCATCACAGAAAGCGAGCAGCACACTTTCCACTGAATCAAGCAAAGTCAATCCATCGGCAATTGTAAGTGTTCGTTTGTCCGTTCCCATACGCCGACTTTTGCCGCCGGCAAGAATTATTCCGGAAACATGCATTTCTTATCCTCCCGGCGAATGTCATAATTAACTAAAATATTGTGAAAAATAAGCAACCTTTCTCTATTAATATAGTGTATAATAATTATCAACATAATAAAAGGGCTGATTATGGTGAATGGTAATAATATATTATCGATTTTTAATTTAGATAATATTCGTCTTTATCAGAATGCCTGTCTTAATTTTTTGAATTCTAAACAGGTCTGCCAAGACTGTTTGACGCTGTGCCCATATCAGGCTATCTCTTTTGAGAACAATCTTCCGGTTATCAACTGCAGTAAATGCACTGAATGTGGGCTTTGTACCGCTGTCTGCCCAACGCTGGCTCTTGATAACGAGCGCTATCCCTACACTGACATACATAATCAACTAAGCAAATATCCGTTGGCAACTATTTCTTGCGAAAAAGATCAATTACATAATAAAGGAATTAAACTTCCCTGTCTTCTGACAGTTGACCTGCCATTACTAATAAAATTGAGCAAACATCATTCTACACTTAATCTATATGTCGGTGGATGTACGACCTGCTTAACTGCTCCGCTCACAGCAATTAGATTGCATTTTTCAACTTTGCAAAGCGAACTATTAGCACTAAATTCTCAATTAGAAATTAGATTAACAGACGAGCCATTTATTGAAACTCAAGCTGAACCTGTGAGTGGTTTAACAAGAAGAGAGCTGTTACAAAGTTTTTCACTTAAAAAATTCAAGGAATTTGAATTCGTTAAAGAGGATAAAGTAGCTCTCCATGAAGATAACAAACAACATCTCAAAGAACGGGTGCTATATAAAAGAGAAATAATTGCTGAACATTTAAAATCAACGCACTCCATAAGCTATTCCGGACCATTAGCTGACCGCTATTTAATTGAGATTGCAAATTCTTGCAATGGCTGTGATATTTGTACCACTGTTTGTCCAACCAATGCACTATATTGGCAAGACGATAATGAATTTTCCTCTCTATATTTCGATAGCGCGCTATGCATCGGCTGTGAGAAATGCATCCTTTGTGGCGCTAATGCGATTAAAATACATACAATTAACTATGCAGACGGAGAACAGGTTAGCGAACCAATAGAGTTAATCAGTTTTATGTTAAACCACTGTCAAACATGTGGTGACTACTTCCGCAGTAACGAGAGGACAGAATTATGTCCAATCTGCGATAAACAGCAAAACAGGGAAAGCTATTTTACCAATCTTTAAAATTAATTAATTATAGCGAGGTGAAAGTTATGAAATTATCCAAAAAGTCCCTGCTCCTATTTTTGATTAGTCTGCTAATCATCTTTAGTGCGGGCTGTGGCGGTAAAGATGGTCAGGTAGAGGATCTCTATATCGAAGACAGACCTGTTGAAAATGTTATCGCCATAAAAAATCAATTCAATCAACTCCTAGACTTGTCAGACCAATATCTCAAAGAATCGGTAAACCGCACGATTACAGCTGATGAAGTATATCATAAGATTGTAATTGAGGAATCACCGGACTATCTCGTTGTTGATATCCGTTCTGCGGCAGATTACTCAAAAGGTGCAATCAAAACAGCTGTTAACATCCCGCTCGAGTTTACTGCAAACACTTATCAACTTGCCAGCTTACCGAAAGATAAAACATTAATCGTTGTCTGCTACACCGGACATATGGCCGGCCACACAGTACCTCTTTGGAATATGCTTGGTTATGATGCAGTAACGATGTTGAACGGGATGGCCGGTTGGACCAAGAGCGAAGTTGCCGGCAGCGTACTTCCGACAACTACATTTAATTTCCCGCTAACAACAGTATCAACCGAGGCACAAGCAAAATTTGCTCCACCGGCATTTGTTGATGAAACCGTTGGGTCTGTATATGAACTCGCTCGCCTTAAATCCAAGTTATTTTTAGAATCCGGTAAGGAGCTTGTTATTAGACCTGCTGATGTACAAACAAATATCGGTAGTGAAAATCAATATTATGTTGTAGATATTAGAACAGCCGATGATTACAATAAGGGCCACATTCAAGGAGCGATACATATCCCTTATGAGGCTCTTGCTGAACGAGATAGTTTAGAAAAAATCCCTGCCGATAAACCTGTCGTGCTTGCCGGCTATCATGGTACTGACGGCGCACAAGCGGCACGCGTTCTAAACCAACTTGGCTACGATGCTTATTCTCTTCTATATGGAATGCGACTCTGGAGCGACAATTCTGCCCGGATAGGATATACGGCAATCTCAGCTGAAGTAATTACAAATCTACCGACTGTCGAATTAAAATATGACCTTGATGCATCACCGGCAGGCTCTGCCGGCTGCAGCTAACCAAGTCGAAAGGAGCGATATTATGAAAAAAATAGACCGAAGGACCTTTTTAAAGGGATCCGCAGCAACTATCGCACTTAGTGCAGCTCCAATTTATCTCAGCTTCAACGAGTTTCAAAAAGCTTCTGCACAGAGCGAAGTTGAACAGATTCCAACTTATTGCCAAGGTTGCACAAGCTACTGTGGGCTCATCGCCTTTGTTAAAAATGATCGGCTATGGAAGATTAAAGGTCATCCGATTCATCTAAAATCCGAAGGACATCTCTGTGCACGTGGTCACGGAATGGCCAAGTACCTCTACTCACCGGATCGCATTACCGGACCGATGAAACGTGTTTCAGATAACCAATTCGAAGCAATCTCTTGGGAACAGGCTTTCAAGGAAATTGGAACACAGCTTAATGATATTGTTGCGAAGCATTCAGGTAATTCTGTCGTCTGGATGGAACATGGTACGACAAGAAAACATTATGTTGACCGATTATTCGATACAATCGGTTCGCCTAACTTTGTTACACAATACGCTGCTTGTTTCAATGCAAAAACAAATGCATGGCAACACATGGTTGGCACGATGTTAAACGGAGATCATGAGAACGCTAAATATATGATTTTTCAAGGACGTAACTTTGCAGGCGGAATTATTCCAAACGGAATGACTCGCATTCTACGCGCTAAAGAGCAAGGAGCCAAAATAATCTGCATAGACCCCCGTTTCACTGAATTTGCCAAAATTTCAGATGAATGGGTGCCAATTCGCCCGGGAACCGACTTAGCTTTTCGCTTAGCGATGGCTCATGTACTTATTACTGAAAGGCTTTACAACAGTGGCTTTGTTAACAAATATGTTGACGGGTTTGATGAATTCTGGCGCTATAATAAAGATTGCACTCCTGAATGGGCTGAAACAATAACGGATGTACCGGCTGACAAGATTAGGGAGATTGCGCGCGACTTTGCGAAATTTGCACCGACGGCATTTATTGATCCCGGTTGGCATGGACTGCATGCACATTTCAAAAACAGTACACAAACTGCACAGATGGCGATCATCCTAAATGCTCTTGTTGGCAACTTCTATGAAAAAGGCGGATTAATGCCGGCTGCGGGAGTGCCCTTTGGTAGTTTAAACCTTCCGCAAATCGATGGCCCTGAAAAAGGTGACCGCGTTGATGGTGCTGGCGTTGATGGTCAATACAAAACTGTTGAACCGGGGCGGGGAATCGCGCATATCATTTCCTCTCTGGCAGCTGAGGGAAAGGTAAAGGCCGCTTTTGTATGTAACTACAATCCACTCAGAACTGCTCCTGATCCAAGAGAACAGGTTAAGTTAAGAGAGGCTGACCTTGTCGTATCAATTAATATTGACTGGAATGAAACCTCTTATCATGCAGCAGATTATATTCTGCCTGAACATTATTATTTGGAGCGTTTTGAAACACCGATGGCTGTCTCCGGACAATTGGCACATCCGCATCCACAAGTTGCTTTGCGCCAACCTGTAGTTACACCGCTCTATGATACAAAAAATATTATTGAAATACTTGACGGCATTGCTAAAGCAATGGGTTATCCTGATCTTTATCCGTTTACGATTGAAGAAGAGATTAAAGCCAATATTGCTCCGCTGGGGATTAGCTTTGACCGCTTAAAAGCTGCGGGAACCATACAGTTTCCGGCAACCATTAAACCTGGTTTTCCAACAACCAACGGAAGACCAAGTTTAACTACACCAACCGGTAAAATCCAATTTTCTGCGGAAATCTTCAAACTAAACGGTAGAATTGGTGTTCCAACTTGGATCCCGCCGTTAGTAATGCCAGACCCAAATAAAATAGACGAATTCCGCTTAATTCACGGCAAACAGCCATGGCATTCACATGCGATGACAAATAATAACGAATACTTAATGGCTATTTCTAAAAGGTATTACGGAACTTTTATGTGGATGAATACGGCACGAGCGAAGGCTCTAAATATTAAGACAGGTGACACAGTTACTGTTAAATCACCAATTGCAACTAAAAAGGCACAGATTCACGTCACGGAATTAATCCATCCCGATTGTGTCTGGGTTCCATCGACTTATGGTGGCTATTCGCCAAAGAATAAAATCGCTTATGGTGTTGGAATCAACTTTAATGATTTTGTGCCCGTGCAAGTTGAAGACTATTCCGGAACAACGATGGCTGAAGAAATCATTGTATCGATAGAGAAGGAGGTAAAATAATATGGCACGTTATGGTTTATTGATTTTCCCTTCCAAGTGTACAGGCTGTAATGCTTGCGTCATTGCCTGCCAAGCTAAGAATGGTCTGCCATCTGATATCGTTTACAATCGTTTGGAATCGCACATTCGCGGTACCTTTCCAAATGTCGGCTTAGAAATTTTACCAATGCAATGTATGCACTGTGATAATGCACCTTGTATCAGTGTCTGTCCAACACAAGCTTCATACAAACGTGAAGATGGCATTGTCGCAATCGATCATAATAAATGTATCGGCTGTAAATATTGTATGACAGCTTGTCCATATGATGTTCGGATGCTTGATGAAAACCGGGTGCCGATTAAATGTACTTGGTGTCTTGACGACCTTTCCAAAGGTTTACAACCGGCATGCGCGGCAACTTGTATGAATGAGGTAAGAATTTTTGGCGATCTTGATGACCCTAATAGTAAAATCAGCAAACTGCTTGCTAAACACGAAACATATCAAATCTTTCCAGAAAAAGGTACGCAACCTCGTATCTTTTATGTGAAACAATAAGAGAGGTGAATAAATTGTCTACTACAAAGCAAACAAAACTTAGAAAAATTTTGTTCAATCGTAGAAATTGGCTGGCATTTGCCTCTGTTCTTTTCTTGATCGGTCTGGCCGGCGGTTTAAACATTCTGATTAACGGCGAACATGTAATTGGAACAAGCAATAAGGTGCCTTGGGGCGGACTCATCGCCTTTTACATCTACTTCGTTGGGGCTAGTGCCGGACTGGCGTTAGTCGCATCGTTAGGAAGTGTTTTTAGTTTTAATCGTTATGAAGTTATTGGTAAACGCTCTTTGCTTGCCGGTATCGCCCTGCTAATCATGGGGTTTTTCGTTTTAGCCTTTGAACTTGGGAGACCACTAAACATGATATATCTATTTGTCTCACCAAATATATCGTCCGCGATTTTTTGGATGGGTTTAATATATGGCTTGTTACTACTCCTTCTGATCGTGGAGTTTTACTTAATTGTTATTAAACAGACATATAAATATGCGGCTATTCTTGGTTTGATTGTAATCATCGTAGACGTTGCAGCACACAGTAACTTGGGTTCTGTTTTTGGTAATGTAGTTGCTCGACCATTCTGGCATGGACCTTTTATTCCTATCTACCTAATATTCCTAGCAATACTGCTCGGACTTGGAGTACTAGCAGTAATGTTCTATATAATCAATAAACTTGATTACTCGAAAGATAAATTCGTCTTTCAAAATGAACATATCGTTACCGGATTAGGTAAATTGATGGCATTGTTTATTGTTATTGCAATATTCTTTGCAGGCTGGAATATCTATACCAACTTCTATGGCCAATCCTATGGTCAGTATGAAGCAATTATGGCTCTATTAACCGGACCACTTAGCTTCAACTTTTGGGTGTTTGAACTTCTAATGATGTTACTGATTCCTTTAGTTCTATTAATATGGAAAAAATTCGATCCTAAGTGGGTTTCAATTGCCGGGTTATTAACAGTAATCGGCAACCTATTTGCTCGGATAAATATAGTACTTGCCGGTCAAATAGTGCCTCACGAATATATTTTCGGCTCAAAAACAGGATATGTAGACCCTTATGTTGCATTGACGGGCTATAATAAAGTTTATGTTTCACTGTCAGAATGGGCACTTTTAATCGGCGCAATCGGCGGCGCAATCCTAATCTACCTGATCGGCGAACGCCTTTTCCACTTAGATATGGATAACAGTAAAACTGCTGATAACAAGATAACTCACGAAAAACTAAAAGCAGTATTTACTAAAATATTTAGTAAAAAGAAAAAAGCTAATGCGTGATTAACGGCAAGGGAGTACATTCAATGAGAAATAAAAGCTTGGAAAATATAGAAGTGAAAAAAGAGATTTACCTGAACTTAGCTGAGTTTTTAAACGAACCGGATGCTAAGCACTACAATCTACTTGCGACAGGTAAGTTTGAGGATATTATGCAGGAACTCTTTATAAAAGCTAATTATCAGTATCCAAAACAAGTAAGCTTTACTAACATATTTGAAAATGAAGATGAGATGCAAGAAGCATATTTTAACTGCATCTCCGGTCATGTCAAATCAACTACACTACCGGTTGAGTCTTGCTTTAAACCTTGGACAACTGATAATGAAAGTGATATGTACAACCTAAAAGGTTATTTGCTTGGAGATTCTGCAGAACATATCAAATATCTCTTCGGACACTATAATCTCGAATTACCAACTGAATTTCTCAGTGCACCCGACCATTTGATTTTACTTCTGGAGTTTCTGTCTTTTCTAATCGAAAGAAGGTCAAACGACGAAGTTGTTCAATTCTTAATAGACCACTTCGATTGGTTACCGGAGCTTCAACGACGTTTGGCAGAAACTACGGAATGTTTGTTTTATCAAAACCTAATCACTTTAATAATCAATGCAACTACAGACGAACTTAATTACTTAAATGAGCTAAGGGGTGAAAATATTGAAAATTAATCGTATAATTCTGATTCTCTTCATCATCGTCACGCTAACGCTGACCGGCTGCGGAGGTAGCAATTATGTTGAAGTATCACCGGACTTTGATACACCACCTGATCTATCGCTCTATATTATTGAGGAAGATCCGCCTCCGAAAGAAAATGTTGTTGATTATCATCCCGACTTAGAATATGTGGATACTCATTTTCTGAACGAACAACTAAAAGCTGTTACGCAGACCAGTGCCAGTCGTAAAAGCTATGATCAAGCAATGCCGGAATGGAACTTCGTCCTTATTGATTCTCGACCACACAATGTATATATCAAAGGACATATTAATGGTGCTATTAATATTCCTGATTCCGAGTTCGCTAAACATACGCAAAAATTACCAAAGGATAAAGATAAACTATTGATATTTTATTGCGGTGGTTTAAGTTGTGAACTTAGCTCAGCTTCGGCTATTAAAGCGATTGAGCTGGGTTATACAAATGTTAAAGTATACCAAGAAGGCACTCCTTATTGGCAGGAGAAAGGCAACTACCTTGTGGTAACAGAAGAATATGTTAAAGATCTCATCATGGAAACTTATATGGAAAGAAGTGACCTACCACCATTTTATCTTTTAGATGCTAGACCATATTCTTTATACTTTAAGTCACATATTCCAAACTCCTTACACCTTGATAATACGCAATATTTAGTAAAATATTCGAACTATATGCCAATCGATAAAGATACCTTAATCATCACCTATTGCGGTGGCTTTGACTGCGTTAAAAGCCATGCTTTAGCTGAAGACCTTATGAAAGATGGTTATAAAAATGTTCGAGTCTTTGCCGGCGGACTTCCTACTTGGCAAGCGGCAAACTTACCTACCTTTGGTATGGAGGGGGTACGGACTAACTTTGACGTCACAGCCGGTAAAGTTAATCGTGGCCTAACGCCTACGCAGTTCGTGGAAAAAATGCAAGGATCGAATGTATTGGTGGTTGATGTCCGCAGTGCAGCAGAGCGTGCTCATGGCGCAATCAAAGGATCTATTAATATCCCTGATAGTGAGATTCATGCTAACCCGGCAGCAATTGCCGGTCAGTTGCCTGCAGACAAAAATACAACCATTTTAATTCACTGTGCCAGTGGAGCAAGAGCCGGTGGCGCCGTTGATAAAATTGCTGATCTCGGTTATCCAAATACTTTCTACCTTGATAGTCGCATTACGATTGACGAAGACGGTAATTTCGCTTTTTAATCTTTCTTCTTATATGATAGAATGTAGAAAGTTGTTACTATAATTTATAAGGAGGAGATTACAAATGGACTTAAAAGGAACGAGAACAGCTGAAAATCTCTTGAAATCTTTTGCCGGCGAATCTCAAGCACGTAATCGCTATACTTTTTATGCGTCAGTAGCCGATAAAGAAGGATACAAGCAGATTAGAAATATTTTTATTGAAACTGCTGACAACGAAAAAGAACACGGAAAAAGATTTTATAAATTTTTATTAGCGGGTCTCAAAGATGAACTACCGGCAATGATTGAGATGACCGCTAGTTATCCAGTCGCTCAAGGAAATACTTATGATAATCTGTTAGCAGCTGCTGCCGGTGAAAAAGAAGAATGGGATGAACTCTATCCTGAATTTGCAAAAATTGCTGATGAAGAGGGTTTCCCGGAAATTGCTAAAGTTTTCCGCTATGTAGCAGATGCTGAAGTATGGCATGAAAAAAGATTTAACAAACTCGCTGAAAATATTAAAAATGATGCAGTTTTCAAGAAATCTGAAAAAGTTCTCTGGAAATGTGGTAACTGCGGATATATTCATGAAGGCGAAGAGGCTGTAAATTTATGTCCGGCATGCGCACATCCACAAGCACACTTTGAGTTGTTTGTTGAGACATATTAAATTTCTGTAAATTAAATAATTATAAAGGAGCTATCTGACTAACCAGATAGCTCCTAAAATTTTATTGTTATTCACGATCAACTATAATCTTTGCCCAATTAACAACCAGATTCTTTTTAAAAGAGTGCTTAATCAAGAGTGACTTTTTAAGAAAATCAGGCAACTTGCTGAAATCCAATGATCCAGGATGTTCATTCTCGATTATATTGAAAACCTCTTTGCGTAGTTCTCTAAAAGTATATGACTGCAATCTCTCGATATTTGCAGCGGCAGCCAATAGTTCCACAAACCTCACCACGATGTCCTTGTAAGATGCATTCTGGTCTAAATTAAATAAACGCGCAAACTCCGGTATTATGCGTTCTAACAAAAGTCGCTTTGACGAACCACTTGTTAAGCCAATCTCGCGACCCATTTCAGCAATCTGGGTCTCATCCAATTCAAGCAATATATTTAAAAAGTAATCCTCTTCGGGTACCTCTTCCAAAAAATAATCAAAGCCTTCATACTTGCCAAACGCTTTCATTGCATCAAAATAACCCATCCTCATGTTGTTACGAGACCGTTCTTGATTAAACTCAAGGGTCGTGCCGACATCACCGGAAGGAACGATGGAAATAATATTAGCATCTTTCGCGCGAAGTGATTTTTTTAGCCCTAAGGACTTCATTTCGACAGTAATGATATCCTTATATCCTCGTTTGTAGACCATGTTTACCGGAAGGTTATCATAGAATCCACCATCGAGGAACTTCTTGTCATCGCCATTGCTTAGTTTAAACATTGGCAGGAATGATGAGCCAACCAAGTAGTTCGCTATCTCTCCTTCAGGTATCTGGTCAACAAAGACCTCGATCGCCTTCTTATCAGTCAAAGAAACAGTTACTAACCCAAATTCTATTGGCGATTCTCTTATTAACTTTTCATCCAGATGGTAAAGAATCAATTCATATAGCGGCTCAATATTAAGTCCCCTATTTTTCAAGGTTGCAATCAAATAATCAGTGTAACGTTCCCAATCCCTTAGGTCAATTTTAAAGGAAACTAAGTCATTGTAGGTTTTGCTATCCCCTGTAAATACAAGTTGAGAATTCATGTTGTACCAAAGTTCATATGCCTCATCATACTTATCCTGCACGATAAAAGCAGCATTAAGTGCACCAACAGAGGTTCCCGCCACTGCGCCAATTTCAATACCCAACTCTCTCAGCGCTTTCCAAACCCCAATCTGGTAGCCACCTTTGCCACCGCCACCCTCTAAAACAATCGCATATTTCTTCGCCACAACAAATGGACCCTCTTTCTTAATCTTTAAATCTCGATTTTGCTTTGTCGATTGCTTCACCAAGACTTTTTACAGACTTGTCAACACCGGCCTTAATGTCTTTCCAGGCATCATCCTTAACTTCATCAAACTCCTCAAATTTCGCTTTAGTGCTCTCTACTCGTTCTTTCAAAATAGCAATACCCTCGTTATACTTTTCTTTCAACTCATTCTTCCATGGTTGCACTTCTTCAAGAAACAAAGTTTCAATCAAAATGATACTCTCTTCTAATTTTAACTCAAGCGAGATAATATCCATCTGATATTTCGCTCTCGTTTTGGCATCCGCCTCTTCGTACATGTCCTTCAGTTCTTTCAGACCTTTGAACCAGGTTTCCAGTTCATTATCTAATTCAGATACGCGTTCTTCCCAAGTAGTCATCTAAATCACATCCTTTTATATTTAACAACATCTTGATTATATAACATAATTAAAAATAAAAAATACTTGACATTAAAATACATATAAATTAATATGAATGGAAATAGAATATTATTCAATGATTGAAAGTAGTAGGAATTGGATTAACCTCTAGAGAGTCGATTAATCGCTGGAAGATCGATAGGAAGATTAATTCTGAATGGATTCATGAGAAGTCAGGCGAATTTATAGTAGCTGCGACCGTGTTCTCACGTTATAGAGATAGAATATCGACTGTACGGGTCCGTATTTGAAAAAGATAAAACACTATGGTGTTTTAAGTTAGGTGGTACCGCGGATTAAACTGCCCTAATCAAACGATTGGGCAGTTTTTATTATTTTATAGGGAGTGTATATTATGTTAAGATTCTATCCACCTTGAAAGCAAGTGACACAAATGAAGCAGTTAAAAAAAGACAACTAATTAATTAATAAAATATTGAGGAGATGTTTATTATGGCAACAAATATAAAAGAACTTCAATTTGGGCGTTTCGGTGGTCAATTTGTTCCACCGCCGGTAATCAAAGCACTGAAAGAACTTGAGGCTGAATTTGAAAAAGCTATGAAAGATCCTACGTTTAAAGAAGAATATATGTATTACTTAAATGAATTCGCCGGCAGACCAAGTCCTCTCTACTACGCTGAAAATATGACTAAGGATTTGGGCGGGGCGAAAATTTACCTGAAACGTGAAGACTTAAATCATACCGGAGCTCATAAAATTAATAACACAATCGGACAGATTTTACTCGCTAAAAGAATGGGCAAAAAGAAAGTAATCGCCGAAACCGGCGCCGGACAACATGGTGTGGCAACAGCAACAACCGCAGCAATGTTTGGTATGGAATGCGATGTATACCAAGGTGCTGAAGACATTGCAAGACAAGAATTAAATGTGTTCCGCATGGAAATGCTCGGTGCGCGTGTTCATTCGGTAACTGATGGTATGCAAACGCTTGCCGATGCAGTTGATGCCGCAATCGGTGCATGGGTTGAAAATGTTGAAGATACCTTCTATCTGCTTGGTTCAGTTGTTGGGCCTCACCCTTATCCGACTATGGTAAGAGAGTTTCAGAAAATAATCGGCGAAGAGGCTCTGGAACAAATTAAGTCAAAAGAAGGTCGTTTGCCTGATTACTGTGTAGCTTGCGTCGGAGGTGGTAGCAATGCAATTGGGCTGTTTAATGCTTTTCTACCATATGAGGATGTTAAGCTAATTGGCGTTGAAGCCGCAGGTCATGGTGTTGATACGGATATGAATGCTGCAACGCTCACGCTCGGTAAAGAGGGCGTTCTTCATGGAATGAATACAATTGCCTTGTTCAACGAAGACGGATCAGTCAAACCGGTCTACTCGATTTCTGCAGGGTTGGATTATCCCGGCGTCGGTCCACAGCACGCTTATTTGCAGGAGATTAAACGCGCGACATATGTTCCGGCAACCGATGAAGAAGCGGTAAACGCTTTTGTCTATCTATCAAAAAAAGAAGGAATAATTCCGGCAATCGAGAGTTCTCATGCGATTGCGCATGTTTTAAAACTTGCCCCAACACTGTCTAAGGATCAGATTATTATCATTAACCTTTCCGGTAGAGGTGACAAAGATGTTGACGCAATTGCTGAATACCTAAAAAATAGATAGTATAAATAAAATAACCCCTAATATATACTGAAATGACTGGAAAATCGTTGTTTAAGCGATTTTCCAGTCATTTTTATATGCACAGATTAATTGTACTATTCCGTTCTTAACGCTTCAACCGGATTCTTCTTAGCAGCGATTCGTGAAGGAATGAAACCTGCAAGCAATGTAAGCACAATACTACCGGCTAACAAAAGTAATGCGTGCAATGGATTAAGTGCTGCTATATTTTTAATCCCAACCATTTGTTCAATCAGATTATTGATTGGAATCGATAAGGCATAGGCGATACCCACTCCGAAAAGTCCCGCAATAAAACCGATAATAATTGTCTCGGCATTGAATACACGTGATATATCTTTTTTCCTTGCACCAACAGCACGGAGAACACCAATCTCTTTGGTTCTCTCAATTACTGATACATAGGTAATAATCGCAATCATAATTGTCGATACTAAAAGCGATATTGCTGCAAAGCCAATTAACACATAGGATACCGTATTAATAAAGGTACCGGTCATCGAAGATATTATCTCTGCAAGGTCGTTATATGCAATCTGCTCCTCTTTTTCCTTGCCAATATTATAATCATCTAAATACTTTTTAATTAAATCTTTGCTATCAAAATCTTTTGGATAGATTGAAATCGCAACCGGCGTACTATCAGCTCCGACAACTAATAACTGCTGTTTTTTCGCATCTTCATCAACAAAACTAATACCGGTTATCAGGTTACGGTCTGCCTCTTCTTGAGCAATCGCGAGATCAGAGTTTTTAGCATCATCAAGCACATACTCAGTCAGCGCAGATGTATAAAGAAGTCCTGAACTCAAATTACCTGCTGATGACTCCTCTTTTAAACGCAATATTCCGGTTATAGTAAGTGGCAATGCGCTACTATCATTAAACGCTTCCTCATATTGATCAATAGTTAACGGCACATAAAGATCGCCCTTTTGCTCATAATATAGATTGTTAGGAATGATAGAAATAATCTGTTTACCAATAAAGTCAGTCAATTTAAAATCTTCAGTGCTACTAATACCAACCTTCTCAAAAAATCCACGATCAAGTCGATTGAACTCATCAACTAAGAGTAATATTTCCTGTTTGTTTTTAGGCATTTTACTGCCCTCTCCAATTAGTTCATAAATCGACAATATAAACTCCTCATTGTCTGGCATCTCCTGCCAGAAAGGATTACCGGCCATCCCCAATACTTGTCCCACGCTCTGACTATCGTCGAGATTTTTCGGACCGGCATAAAGGACTACCTGATCATCACCCTTCGCCAAAATATTCATCGTCACTCCTCGGGCATAGGTGATACTGTTCACAGCACCCGGCAACTCGTCTGTCATCCCATCTATATATGCGAAATAGTCGTCACTAAACACATTACGGTGCTCAACTAAGCGTTCACTGCTATCATAGTTGATGATTATATTTTCCTTGGGAAACTTTCCTTCTTCACTAACTGTATTTTCAAGAATCGACATATGATCATCATTAGTCGGTCCCATTGATACGGTTTGAACATTTTTGGTAATTGTCAAAGGAAATCCCGCCAATGTTTCTGACTGCATCGTACCAAGATATGACGACAGCCCTGTTGAGAGTGCAAGAACCAATGCAACACCGATAATACCAATACTTCCGGCAAAGGCGGTTAGCAATGTTCTACCCTTTTTCGAAATTAAATTGCGAAACGATAATCCAAGTGCGGTAACAATATTCATAGAAGTTCTTTTTGGTTTGCGTCTTCTTGCTCTACGCCCCTCACCAAGCATAACATCTTCATACTCTTTAATCGGATTGCTATCAGATTGTATTTCCCCATCAAGCATATGAATAATTCTGCTTGCATAATTGTTGGCCAATTCTTTATTATGGGTAACCATAATTACTAACTTATTAGAAGAAATATCCTTGAGAATCTTCATTACTTGCACACTTGTCGCACTATCTAAAGCACCGGTCGGTTCATCAGCGAGTATGATATCAGGATTATTAACCAATGCACGCGCAATTGCGACACGTTGCATTTGCCCACCCGAGAGCTGATTCGGTTTTTTCTTAACCTGATCCGCCAACCCAACTGATTCCAGCGCATTATATGCTCTTCTTCTCCGTTCCCGGCGCGATACGCCAGATAAAGTTAGCGAAATTTCAACATTTCTCAATACGCTTTGATGGGCAATTAAATTGTAATTTTGAAATACAAAACCAATTGATCGATTACGGTAAGCATCCCAATCAGAACTTCGGTATTCTTTGGTTGAAGTTCCATTAATAATTAAATCTCCGTTATCATACTGGTCAAGGCCGCCGATAACATTAAGTAGCGTTGTTTTACCGCAGCCACTTGGTCCCAAAATAGTGACAAACTCATTCTTACGAAATTTAAGCGTCACATCCTTAACTGCATGAACTGTTTGGTTTCCGATTCGATATTTTTTATTAATCCCTTGAAGATATAATTTAATCATCGTTCTACCAGTTCTCCTCTTCTATTAAGGCTTGAAATTTACCACTAAACTCTTTGAGCGTTCCGTTATTGGTTATATAATAATCAGCTATAGCAATCGGTCCGCCCTTGCTTAATTTTTCTATTTCAGCATGGTCACGACTGATTGCTTGTTCCTGGGTTAATGGCCGCTTTTCACGAAATTTCAGACGATCATAACGACTTTGGCTATTAGTAACCACAGCCAAAATCTTTAAATGTTCTTTAAGATTATTCTTTAAATAAAGGTACTCTGACCACGAATATAAACCATCAATTATTACCGGTCGCACCTTAGATAACTCGAGAATCTCCGGCAAAAGGTACTTAGCATAGGCATCCTCACCCAGCTCAGCGCGTAACCCTTCGCGTATATATTTTTCATTAGCTTCGTTATACGGTAATTGTTGCCGATCAAGTTCTTTTAGAGTTACGCTACCAAAATAAACTTTGCCCCAACCGGCGTTGCTAAACATTTCAGCAAGCACCGACTTCCCGGAGCCCGGCATACCAACAATGCCAATCACAAGATTATTTGACATACAATCACCCAGCCTAATATTTTTATTCAACAGAAAATAAGAGAAGTAACGCCTTCTCTTATCTAATTAATGCTTAATTATTACCATTTGCCTCGTTTCATATGCGTTTCCATTTCGGCTTTTGCTCTTTGCTTGATTATCCAAGCTTCATCGCGCGCTTTCTTAAAATCAGCAACACAAGCCGGATCAAGTTCGAGCTCTATGCCTTCTGTACAAAGATCAGCAATAGTCGAAGCAAGAAGAACCAGTTCCATATGAATATCATTTGTACGATCGGAAATATAGATTTTTTTCGCGTCTTCATCGTTAAGCTCAGTAAACTTATCTTTCGGAGCTCCACACTTAGGACATGTGTCAGGTGCATCTAGTCCCTCATGGATATATCCACAAACCGTACATCTAAATAGCTTTTTCATTTAGAACCCTCCCTTTACTATTAAATCTACGTCTATCATATTAAAAATAGCCCTTTTTTACAATCATTAAGTGTACATATTCGTTGTTTTCTTATTTGAAAATATTTAAATTATATTGCTTTTCATTCCGCGTTTTTAGTGTATACTTAACTCAACATGCGCGATTAAGAAAAAGAAGGTGAAAGTGTTAATGAAAAAGGAAATTGCTTGGATTACTGATAGTACTGCCTTTATTACTGAGGAACTGAAGAATAATCCTGACGTCTATGTATTACCACTACAGATTAATTTCGGTAAAGAATCTTTTGAAGATGGAGTTGACCTTAATACAGATCAACTATACGAGCGTATAAATAAACTAAAAGAGGTTCCGACTACATCACAACCATCTGTCGGCAAATTTGTAGAACTGTTCGAGAAATTGAAATCTAAATATGACAAAGCGATAGCTGTTCATATTTCTAGCGAACTAAGCGGAACGATTGCCAGTTGTAAAGCTGCTGCAGAGATAGCTGAATTCGAGGTAGGAATTGTCGACTCAAAAAGTATGTCATACGCCATTACTACCTTAATCAATAAAGGAATGGAATTCGCTAAGAAAAAAATGAGTTTTGAAAATATTCGCGCTAGGTTACAAGATGAGGCACAGAATTCTGAAAACTACATCCTGCTTGGTAGTTTAGACCAGTTTTATAAAGGCGGGAGAATGTCAGGTACACAATATTTGCTGGGAAGTCTCTTACAGATAAAACCGATTATCCAAATAGCTACGGACGGCAAATTCCATGTATTCGAAAAAGTACGTTCCGATGCCAGAGCCGTTCGGCGAATGATTGAACTCTTCTCTGAGTCTTACAATACGCATAAAATTAATCAACTACAGATTATGCATGGCAACATCCATGCCAAGGCGCTTGAATTAAAAGAAGAAGTGCTCAAATTGATTCCTAACCTCGACATCTTTATTGGTGAGATAAGCTCAACAATCGGAGTACATGCCGGCGAGGGTACACTCGCAATGATTTGGCACAAAGAAAAATAATATAAACATTAAAGCCGATCCAGACGGAAAGATAATCCATCTGGGTCGGCTTTTTTAATAAAATAGAGCAACAATGAAGGCGACAATAATACCCAGTACCATACCAACCATAACCTCAAGTGGCTTATGCCCCAAAATCTCCTTGAGAGGCGGTGCTGAGAATTCTGTTGGCGAAATTGAACGATATTTAATCTGCTCAATCAATAGCTGGAAGTCCTTAATTAACAGATTAAGCAACTGTGCATGTTTTGAAGCTTGATAGCGAATTCCGGCAGCATCCCACATAGTTACAAGTGCAAAAATAATTGCGATTGCAAACAAGGGAGAACCAACACCATAATGAATACCAATAGCTGTAGCTAATGCAGCTGTCAGTGAAGAATGAGAACTCGGCATACCACCATTGCTAAAAATAATCAGCGGTTCAAACCGCCGATTGATAACATAGTTTATTGGAAGCTTCAATAGTTGCGTAATACTAACTGCAATTATCGCAGTCACAAGTGGATAGTTGAATAATAATTCCATTATTTACGCTCCTAACTTTCTAAATAAAAAATTGATAAACAAGAACTACAACACCAACAGTTACACAATAAAAAGTGAAATATTTCAATTTGCCACGGTTAATCACGCCAATAAACCATTTCAGTGCTATAACAGCGGATACCAGTGCCACAACAAATGATACCGAATAATTTAATAGATTTGCTGTAGTTAACTGATTAAATAGCTCACCTAACTTCAATAACATCGTCCCTAAACTTACCGGTATAGCCAAGAAAAATGCATAACGAATTGCAAGGTTCCGTTCGAGATTTCTAGATAAACCGGCAAAAATTGTTGCCCCGGATCTACTGATTCCAGGTATAAGAGCCACAGCTTGCAAAAGGCCAACCCACACCGCATCTCCTAAATTCAAACGCTCCCGAACTCCAACGAGTTTGGATACAGCATATAGAGCAATGCCTGTAATTATTAAAGAAATCGCAACAGTTGTTACAGATTTTAATGTTTCTTCAATATAATCACCGAATAACAGACCAATTATTGCCACCGGTATGCTTCCTAAAATAATATAAAGCGCAAACCAAAAGTGATTACGATTACCCTCAATCCGTTCGCTCTTCACAAAAACAAACCTAAAAAAACCTTTAATTAAATCCCATAGTTCTTTCCAAAAGACTATTACCAGCGCCAAGAAAGTAGCAAAATTAAGAAATATCTCAAATACTAACCCGGGCATAGTGATATTGAAAAACTCCTGAAATAGGATTAAATGTCCACTACTACTGATTGGGAGCCATTCAGTAATGCCCTGTACCAGCCCTAAAAAAATGTATTGTAATAGCTCCATTCATTATTTCTCCTTTTTAATAAATTAAGCCTCTTGTAACAAAAGGCTTATTATATAAATAAAGAAAGTAGGCCTATAAGCCGAGTTCTGTTCTTCTGTGGTTTAACGCCATAGCTCCCACTTTGAAGCGGTAATCATCTATCTAGGTTTTCTATTGCTAGAAAACTCAAGCGACCAACCCGAATGCAGAGCGAGCAACTCCTAAAGCATTCCTATATGGTCTTGCACCAGATGGGGTTTACCAACAAGCATGTCACCATACCTGTTCGTGGTCTCTTACACCACGGTTGCACCATCACCTGCGCCCGAAAGCACATCGGCTGTCCATTTCTGTGGCACTAGCCTTCAGATCACTCTGACTGGACGTTATCCAGCATCCTGCTCTATGGAGCTCGGACTTTCCTCTCGTGGTTCCTTGCGGAAGTCACCAGCGATTACCCAGCCTACTTTCTATATTTAATTAGAAATACCCTTAACATTCTACCAAGAATGAGCGAATTTCGCAATAAACTAAGAGTTTAGCAACTCTAATAACTGTGAAATCAAACGATATTCCTTCTTGGTTTCCCTACGTCTATGCCAACTAACAGCACTGAACCGTGCCTTTTTTAACCCACGCAAGATCTTCTCTCGCTTAGCAAGCTCCCTTTCCCATTTCTCATGAAAAAGCGGTGTGCGCATCTCAAGATTTACCGGCCCAACAAGATATTCAAGCGCAGTCAGTGCGGCACCTTGAGTACAAGCTTGCTCTGCAACAATAATTTCATAGAAGTGTCGCTTATCTTTAACAACATCTTCATCGACTATCTCCCAGCCATTAGAATATAGCCATTTGCGCAACTTTTCTTCATCAACATTTGGTTGTAACACCATACGCCTAACTCCGCTTAATTTAGGCTTTCCTTGAGAAAGTATTTTAACAATTAATTCGCCGCCCATCCCGGCAATAATTACAACATCGATATTCCCATCGATAACCGCTAAACCATCGCCAAGCCGCACACTAATTTTATTGTCTAACCCACATTCCTTTACTTGTTTTTTGGTTGAACAAAAAGGCCCTTCCGCAACCTCTCCAGCCACCGCCATATCCGCAATCCCTTCTGCCACAAGAAAGCATGCCAACAAGCCATGATCAGAACCAATATCTGCAATACGACTTGAAGCGGGAACGAAGTTAGCGATCTGCTGCAATCGTCTCGATAGTTTTATTCCCGTCATTGAACCCACACCTTAATTAGAAAAAATAACCTGCATCGCTGCAGGTCTAATCTAAGAAATCCTTTAATCTTTTACTACGACTCGGATGGCGCAATTTGCGCAAAGCCTTAGCCTCAATCTGCCTAATTCTTTCGCGTGTAACACCAAATACCTTGCCTACCTCTTCCAAAGTACGCGTCCGTCCATCATCTAACCCGAAACGTAATCGAAGCACATGTTCCTCACGCTCGGTCAAAGTATCTAACACATCCTCCAATTGTTCTTTGAGTAATTCATACGCTGCCACATCTGCAGGTGCCGGAGCATCATGGTCCTCAATAAAATCACCCAGATGTGAGTCGTCTTCTTCACCAATCGGCGTCTCTAATGACACCGGTTCCTGGGCTATCTTTTGAATCTCGCGAACTTTTTCCGGGGTAATACCCATCTCAATCGCAATCTCTTCCGGAGTTGGTTCACGCCCTAAATCCTGCAATAATTGTCTGGATACACGAATCAACTTGTTAATTGTCTCTACCATATGAACCGGTATCCTAATCGTCCGCGCTTGGTCGGCTATTGCCCGGGTAATAGCCTGTCGAATCCACCAAGTCGCATAAGTACTGAATTTATAGCCTTTGCGGTAGTCGAATTTGTCAACCGCTTTGATTAAACCCATATTACCTTCTTGAATCAAATCCAAAAACAACATACCACGGCCGACATACCTTTTAGCAATACTTACAACTAAACGAAGGTTAGCTTCAGCCAACTCTCTTTTAGCAGATTCGTCACCTGCTTCGATCCTTTTTGCCAGTTCAACCTCTTCTGATGCTTTGAGTAGTGGAACGCGTCCAATCTCTTTTAAATACATCCGAACCGGATCATTAATCTTAACTCCGGGAACGTTCAATAATTCTGAATCAGAAACATTAACGTCGCCATCGCCTTCGCGACCATAAAGCATCTCGCGTTCATCATCAGTATCAGCAACTACATCAATGCCTTGCTCCAGCAAAGTATCGAAGAACTCTTCTATCTGTTCCGACTCTTGTTCAAAGGTTGACAATCTCTCGATAATCTCTTTGTAAGCAATAGTGCCGCTCTTTTTACTTTTTTCTATAATTTCTTCTTTGACTTGTTCTAAGGTTAATTCTGTCTCATTTATGTTTCCGTCTTTACCTGTCACCATATAACCTCCCATCTACGTATGCATTCATTGATCTCACTTTTTATTACGTAGCTCAATAATTTCTTGTCCAAGCTTGAGCGATTCTTCTATTTCATTATTGCGCTCCGCCACAAGTTGGGCAGCACGCTTCCTCTCAATCTCTTGTTGAATTGTGTGATCTTTAATCTTTTTGAGATAATCATTCAACTCTTTTTCAGTAATCTCTTGGTTGATGTCTCCCATTGCAATTCTTGTGGCCAATTTTCGTTGTTCATCGTCCTCAAGAAAAGCAATAAATCGGTCAACCTCCGCCTTATAACCCTGCTCATAATACTCATATAATTGAGTAGCCAAGTTAGCAAAGTCCTCCACATGAAAATCGGTGCCTATCTCCAATTCCACCCGCTTACTGACCTCAACACTTCTCATCATCAAATAGATAAGATTTCTTTCAGCATTATAATATGCAGGGTATAGAATCTGCTGTTTGCCTATAGCACCGGTCTCATATCTACCTCGCTCGGCAACAGTTCTGCCCTCTCTACCCGCCGATTGTTTGTTAAACCTCTGAAAATCACGTTTTAGCGAATCAAGAGAAATTCTAAATTCACTTGCCAATTCCTTCAGATAATGTTCTTGTTCAACAGCGTGCTTAAGTTCAGCAATGATGGTCAGCGCCTGTTTAATATAATCCAGCTTACCACTCTCGTTTTTTAAATTATATGCTCCTCTTGCTTGAGTGAGCCTAAAAGTAGTGGTAGATACTGCTTGGCCGATAATCTCATTGTTAAATTTTTCAGCACCATGCTCTTTTATATAATCATCAGGGTCTTGACCCGTGGGCAGTGTTGCAATCATAGTCTTTAATCCATTGTTAGTCAATACTTCTATTGCTCTAAGTGTCGCCAGCCTACCGGCATTATCTGAATCATAACAAATATAAATCTGATCTGCAAAACGCTTCAAAAGTAGAGCTTGCTGATTAGTAAGTGCCGTACCAAGCGATGCAACTCCATATTCGACGCCGGCTCGGTATGCGGCTATAGTATCAATATAACCTTCGAAGAGAATCGCTCGATTCCCTTTCCTAATACTCTTCTTAGCGAGATTAAGGTTATACAACATTTTCCCTTTGTTAAATATTTTACTTTCCGGGCTGTTAAGATATTTCGGATCGCCCGCACCAAGAACCCTGCCACCTAAAGCAACAATTCGACCTTGCAGGTCCTGAATCGGAAAAATGATCCGGTTACGGAAACGGTCATAGACCCGACCCTCATCATTCTGTGAAGCAAGTCCGCAAGCCACCAGCAGTTCGTTTTGGTATCCCCGTTTGTTTAAAAAGCTAAACAATGTCTCAAAGGAATCAGGCGCATAGCCTATCTGAAAGGTGACTATTTCTTCGCGCGTAAAACCACGCTCTATAAGATAGGTCATCGCCGCTTTGCCTTGTGTAGTTTCCGTCAAAATATAATGATATAGTTTAGCAGCTAAATCATGCGCCTCGCGCATCTTGATGATTTCTTCATCTTCAACAACCGGCTGTCTATCACCTGCTATCTCCGGCAGTGCAATGCCTGCTTCACCGGCGAGATATTTCACCGCATCGATGAATTCATAACCTTCAATATTCATCACAAAATTAATCACATTCCCACCGGCACCGCAACCAAAACAGTAATAGATCTGTTTATCAGGTGCAACCGAGAATGAAGGGCTTTTTTCTGAATGAAAGGGACAAAGACCAAAATAGTTCCTACCACTTCGCTTTAATTTAACATGCTGACCAACAACATCAACAATATCGAAGTGTTTCCTTATATCATCGATTATGTTATCCGGAATAAACCTATTAGTCATATTACCCTTTCTTAAAACTATGATCAAATCTCGATCACATAATAACATTTTCTCTTTAAAAACATATTATAACATTTTATACACACACTATTCTATAGAGTTTAATATTTCCCTCTACTTAAGTTCGTAATTTATTCGCAATTTCCTTCATGCACATGCTCATGGCAGATGGAGCCGGTTGATTCAAGTTTACCGGCAAGATATGCAGATACCACTTCTTCAACCTTACCGCGAGCACCTATTACAACTTCAATTCCCAATGAGTTAAAGATATCAACAGCACCGCTACCCATTCCACCGGAAATAATAAGATTAACGCCTTGCTCATTCAAAAATTTCGGCAGAAATCCCGGTACATGTCCGGGATTCGGGATTTTCTCTCTATTAACGATCTCCCCCGACTCAATATCATAAATCAGAAACTCCTCACAATGTCCGAAGTGTCCTGTTACCAATCCATTATCGCTTGCAATTGCTATTTTCATGCTTTTCGCTCCTTTATTGTCAAATTTTCTGTCATAAAAATTCTCACAGTACCCATTATAATATTAGACGTCCGCAAATTCCATAAGTTCCTTAATCCTATCGTAAATCAATCTTATAGCTTGACCAGCTGCCGTATTGTAATCAATTACTGTCTTACCGGCATTTACAGCAGCAACTGCCTGCGGATCATAAGGAATTTCACCAACATAGGTTAAATTATTTCGCTTACAATATTCCTCAATTTCCTTGCTCTTCTGTATATTTGTATCATATTTATTGATGCAGACTAACTGCTTGACACCGAACTTACCGGCAGTTTCCACAACTCTTTTTAGGTCACTGATCCCGGAAACTGACGGCTCCGCCACTAACAAAACGGTATCAACTCCCGACAAAGAAGCGATTACCGGGCAACCAATCCCCGGCGACCCATCAATAATTGCTAAACCGACCGACTCAGGCGCGGCATTTTTTAACTGTTTTTTCACCTCGCTGACAAGTAAACCTGATGTTCCACTGCCCATCTTAAGTTCAGCGGTTGAAAAGGTCTCTTGCTGATTCTGATACAACATTAGCTCGCCATCTATGTATGGCACCATAGTAATTGCTGATACAGGACAGACATATTCACAGACACCACAACCCTCACAAGCCAACGGATCCACCTTGTAATGAGGTGTATCAGTAATCGCATCAAAACGACAATGAACTCGACAAATATCGCAATCAATACATAGATCCTGATCGATTATTGCCTTATCCAATCCATAATATTCTTTCGTTTCCGGCCGACTCTGCCAACCGCTAATCAGATGGAGATTCGGTGCATCAACATCGCAATCTGCGTAAGCTTTGGCGTTCGCTAACTTTATTAGCGCGCTGGCAACCGTAGTTTTGCCGGTACCACCTTTACCGCTAAGGACCAGTAGTTGTTTCACACTCTGCCACCTCCACAATTTTTGCTAAAATCTGTCTAAATAAATCATTATATTGTTTGCTATGATGGGCAAGGATCTCTCCATTTGAATTAATCCTACCAATCTCCCTGTCAAAAGGAATCTCACCAATAATCGCAATCCCCTCATCTTCACAATAATCAGCAATCAACGTAGCACCTTCGCTACCTTTATTGACCAGAACAGCGAATGGTTTAGCGAACAACTTGACCAGTTCGTAAACCATTTTTAAATTATGCAAACCAAAAATTGTCGGTTCAGCGACAAGCAGACAAAAATCAGCATCCTTTATGCTTTCCATTACAATACATGAACTCCCGGGAGGACAATCAATGATTATGTGTTCAGTAATATTTGGATCTGTATTAAGCAGATTCGCACTAATCAACTCAGATCCCCGCATTAACTCCTTAATAATTGGCACTCCTGAAGCTTCCCCCGGATTAAGAATGCCTGTATGTATTACAACTCTCTCACTCTTTCCACGCGCAATTGTACCAATCTCTCGGTCGCGCTCACTAAGCGCTTTTTCCGGACAGACTAAAACACAGCCACCACATGAATGGCAAATTTCTTCATAAATTAATAAATGATTCATAATATATGCCAGCGCATTATAACGACAAAATTCAACACATTCCCGACAACCGTTGCACAGTTTTTCATCAACAACCGGAACTTTAACGGTTACCGGCTCTGAAATCACTTCCTGTGGCTTAAAAAATAAATGTCCGTTAGGCTCTTCAACATCACAATCAAGATACAAGGCACTTGCTGCAACAGCTGCCAAATTCACTGCTGCAAGGGTTTTCCCGGTACCACCTTTACCACTGAGCACTGCTATTTTCATCGTTTTCCCATCCTAATGACCGTGTAATCCCGGGTGAATTTCACTTAACGGTTGCAGCTTTCCTGCTTTAAACGCATCAATATTTGTTTGTGCAGTGCCCTCGATTGAACGGTATATCTCGATCTTAGACTCTAACAATACATCTGCTGCATTCTCACCACAGCGTGGTGTTAGCAGAACATCGGCTTTGTTATCAACAATAATCTGTGCAGCTTTGATACCTGCACCACCACGACTCATAGCCGCTGTGTTATTGATAAAACTTACTGTGTCATTTTCCATGTCATAAAACAAATAATAGGTAGCCCTTCCAAAATTATTTGCCACTATTGCTGCTAAACTCTTCTCATCCATCGGTAATGCAACAATCATCCTAACTCCTCCTTCTTCCTTCTCCATGATAACCGGTATAACCACTGGCACGATCAATTCGATAACGTTCTCTCCGAGTTCTGCGAGTAGCACTGCGATGATGGTGATGATAGGGATGGTGATTATTCTTAGAATGGCACTCCAGAGTACAATCCGGTCCTAACTCTTCACACAAAAGAAAGTCTCCGCCCTCAATCTGAATTACCCGCTGATTGACCAGCATGTCAGCAAGTTTCCTGCGTGCAATCATATAAATTCGCTGTACTGTCGTTCGAGCAACATCCATCTGGATCGATGCTTCTTCCTGCGTAAATCCCTCGTAATCAAGCAATCGAATCACTTCATATTCATCTACAGTCATCGTTAACGGCTTATATCTGCCGCGGCCCTGTCCTAAAGGTCCAAAACGGTTCGCCTCAGGCATCCTGCAAACTCTGCGATATTTTCTTGGTCGAGCCATTACTTTCACCTCTTTGTAAATATAAGAAATAACCAGAGTTTCCTCCGGTTATTCTTTACAGTTCCTCTAAACGTTTGTTAATTACTTCAAGTCTTTTCTCATGATAAGATTTGTGCCTGATTAATCGTTCTTCCGCAGTTTCTCCGTCATACCTATTGTAAGCATAACCTCTATCGTTAAAACGACCGAAACCGCCTCTACGACCTACATTGAACCTTTTACTGTAACCGGCACCAAAACCGGCTCGATAACCTGCACCATAACCTGGTCCGAAGCCGCCTGTACCTACTACACCATAACCTGATCGATCTCCGCAAGGTCCATAACCTCTTCCTGTCATTGGCCCATAACCTGTAGGACCGGTACCATCTCGTCTTGCCATAAAACCACCCCACTAAATATTTACTAACATTTGTCATTTCCTTAAAAATATAGGTTTATGACATTTGCCAATAACTATTATAGCATGTTTTTGACATTTGTCAATAACTATTTAAAAATAATTTCTCCGTTACTTAACCTTTATTCAAATAACACCATATCTTTCTGTAACCGTCGTATGCTCCGTATAATCCGCCATGTTCCATAGCCTAATAACACACATAATACAATGCATAACACCATCAGTGCCAACATAATACCCTCGCCTGTTGAAAAATAAAAGATACCGGTCGAAAGCGAATTAATCAGCATAGCAACTGCTAATACTGCAAGAAGACTGACAAGACGCTTTAAATGTTTAATGCGTGATGCATTATCCGAGAATAAATCGAACTTACCATCAATGCTTTTCTTGCGAAAATATGCCTGGCGAACTACTGAACCTAAATATTCCACGCCAGTATCCTCAAGGAACCGAATATATTGAACACTCTCGCTATTCGATGGTAGATTTTCCATAAGCTCTTGGCGGATCTGATATTCACCGGGCTCACTCTCTTCAAATGTGTATTTAAATGCTGACACTGAAACAAGTGCCAACCCCTTAGCAGCTAAACTATTTAGCCACATTTCTTCTTTTCCATAATCCCAAGCCCAGAATATTTTAAAAATTTCCCTTCTCACCGGTTGTCACCTCCAATTAGCAATTCACCATTTTTCACTAATTCCTTTAATCTTAACAACTCCACCTCTAACTGCTGCTTACCCAACTTAGTTATTTGATATTCCTTCTTGCGCGGATCGTCGCCGGCGACAAACTTAATATATCCACGCTCAAACAATGTATTTAGTGCACCATACAGAGTACCTGCGGCAAGCGCGACTCTTCCTGCGGTTAACTCTTCAACTTTCTGCATAATTCCGTATCCATGTAGCGGTTCATACAAAGATAAGAGTATGTAATAAACCGCTTCAGTCATAGCCGGTTTAGTTTCTTGCATACAAACACCTCCACTATCGATATATCGTTAAGCGTTATATCGCTTTCCGATATAATTATAAAACGCCATTCATATACTGTCAAGCAATAAAAAAGACTAACACTCGTGTTAGTCTAAATTATGTTTTCCATTTAATAATTCTACATCAACAACAATATGCTAAGCGCCATCACAGCCATCCCGGCAATTAAACCATAGATTGCTAAATGGTGCTCACCATACTCACGCGCCGCCGGTAACAGTTCATCCAGACTAATATAAACCATAATACCCGCCACGAAAGCAAAGACTAATCCGAAAAGGGTCTCACTCATAAATTGATAGAGCAACAGGAACCCAACCAATGCACCTAAGGGTTCAGCTAAACCTGATAAAAACGAAAGTTTAAAAGCTTTCTTCTTACAACCGGTTGCATAATAGACAGGCACCGCTACTGAAATACCTTCCGGTATATTATGAATAGCAATCGCAACAGCGATTGAAATCCCCATGATTGGATCATTTATGCCTGCCATGAAAGTTGCTAATCCCTCGGGAAAGTTGTGAATTGCGAGAGCAACCGCAGTAAATAATCCCATTCGCATCAGCTTTGCCTTATGTTCAGGACTTTTCCCATCCATCTCCTCGACTGTATGTATTTCATGCGGATTCTCCATTTCGGGAATTATTTTGTCGATTATTCCAATAAAAAGAATACCCACAAAAAAGCCGGCAACCGTCGCCCAAGCTCCCGGTTTCTGACCCAACGCTACACCAAGCGTTTTGTTGGCCTCAACCAATATATCGGCAAAAGAAACGTAGAGCATCACACCGGCAGAGAAGCCCAGCGCAACTGAGAGAAAACGCGTGCTGGTCTGCTTAGTAAAAACAGCGAGTGCGCTACCAATGCCGGTAGAAAGTCCCGCAAACAATGTTAAACCAAAGGCGAACAGTATAGTTGTAAATTCTATTTCCATATTTTATGGTCTCCGCTCCAATTTAATATATAACCGCATTATAGCATAAATATTTTACTTCCCTAAATATTTTCAGTTATGATAATATATTTATGTTGTAAAATTAATTAGTACCAAAAGGAGCTCAATACAAATATGCCTAAACTTAAAAAGAGCGGTCTCAAATGGATGCACATCATCCACATAGTTTTAATCGGAATATGGTTAGGAGGAGTTGTATCTGTTAGCGCCTTCGCAACCATTGCCTTATTTCAAACAGACGAAACGGTTTTTTCTAACAACATTGCGACTGTAAGCATTTTACTGAAAACTATAATATCACCTGTAGCTTTTATAACAATAGCACAGGGTATTCTTTACGGGCTATTTACGAATTGGGGATTTTTCAAACATAAATGGATTGCCTTTAAGTGGTTTCTAATGTTAATCGTAGGACTACTGACCGGTATTGGTACCAGAGGACAGATCAACTCTCTTATTGCAAAGGTAAAAGATTACGGTTTTACAGGTGGGCTTACCGACGGCGGCTTAATCATTACCCTAATCGCCCTTCAGCTAATAATACTGATTTACATGATAATTATCTCGGCTTATAAACCAAAAAACATCATAAACAGTTCCAAAAATAACTAGATTACTTAGAAAAAAAGAAGGGTTAGCGTAGCTAACCCTTCTAAAAATAAACTTATTTCTTCTCTCTCTTAAAGCACATAAACCAATCTAAACAATAGGTATCATCACCTTGATTTGCCAATCTTTCTTTTGCGGTTCCGCAGCTGCCGGGCGTCGGGATAATCACGTCGTCACCGGGTCTCCAGTCAGCAGGTGTAGCAACTTTGTCTTTATCTGCCTTTTGAAGTGCTTGAATAATTCTTTTTAGCTCGTCGAAGTTACGACCCATTGATAGCGGATAATAAAGAATCGTACGGATTACTGAATCCGGATCAATGACAAATACAGCACGAACGGCTTGCGTATTAGATTGTCCCGGTTGAATCATTCCATACTTGTTAGCCACTTCCATCGTAATATCTTCGATTAACGGAAAATGCACTTCAATGTTTTTAAAGTCCTTCCATTCAATCTCTTGAATCTTTCTTAGCCACGCGATATGTGCATAAAGTGAATCTACAGAAAGACCAACCAACTCAGTGTTTAACTCTCTGAACTCACCCGCCATTGCAGCAAAAGTCATAAATTCAGTTGTGCATACCGGCGTAAAATCAGCCGGATGTGAAAATAGAATAACCCATTTCCCTTTGTAATCCTCCGGAAAATTCATATTCCCTTGTGTTGTAACTGCTTTGAAACTTGGTGCCTGGTCGCCAATTAGTGGCATTTTGTAGAAAGTTTTTACCTCTTCCATCTTAATAGCCTCCTTAGATTTAAAATTTTTATTTATTTATTAATAGGCAATCTTTGCAGATACCTCTAAAATAAACCTCTTTGCTTTTGATCATAAACTCACTTAAGCTTTTATCAGCACATTCACCAATTGTGAAATCGAAATCATATAATTCTCCACACTGTTCACAAATAAAATGCCCATGTTCTTTTGTGATTAAATCATACTGCGCCTCGTTGTCTTTATAGTTAAATTGCTTAACAAGTTCAGCATCTACCAATATATTTAAAGTATTATAAACCGTAGTTTTTGAAAGTGTAGGCAGTTCATCCTTAAGTGCAGTATAAATAGTATCAACATTTGGGTGGCTCATTGCTTCATATAGATACTGCAAAATACGAATACGATATGGCGACGGTTTAATATTATGATTAACGAGTTGATCGACAACCTCTTGAGTCGTAATCTGCATACGACCACCTCCTCGCTTTATATATGTAATAATTTTATATATGTAATAATTTCATATCTGTAATGATTACAATTGTAGTTTATCAATAATGTCCTCAGTTGTCAACACAATATAAAAAAGGCATCCAAATAGGATGCCTTTTAAAATACATTATTTAGGCTAACATGCCACCATCTATATTGTAATACGAACCGGTGATAAATTTAGAACTATCTGATGCTAAGAACAGAACTAATTGTGCAATTTCTGACGCCTCACCATAACGGCCCATTGGAATTGATTGAGTAAATTGTTGCTTAACTGCTTCAGGTTCACTACCTGCGGCCATATCTTTCTCAATATCTCTCATCATGCGCGTATTAATTGGGGCAGGTCCAATTGAGTTTACTCTGACACCTGCTGTTGCAACCTCTTTGGCTGCGGTTTTCGTTAATCCAATAACAGCATGTTTTGTTGCAACATATGGAGATAATCCAGGAAAACCGATAGCTCCCGCTACTGATGCAGTATTAATAACAGAACCCGACTTCTGTTCTATCATTACCGCCAGAACATGTTTTAATCCATAGAAAACACCTTTTAAGTTTACATTAAAAACTTTATCAATATTTTCAGCTGTTTGATTTACAATTAAATCTGCCTTTCCTTCAATACCTGCATTATTGAAGAATACATCAATCTTTCCGAACTTGTCTTTTGTTGCTTTTACATACTTCTGCACATCTGCCTCTTTTGACACATCCGCTTCGATTAACAAATAATCATTTTCACTCAATCCTGCTTCTGAGACAGCCTTCTTTAATAGATCTTGTTTTAAATCAACAAGAGCTACTTTTGCACCTTCTTTCACTAATAATTTTGCAGTTGCAATTCCAATTCCACCTGCTCCTCCGGTAATTAACGCAACTTTGCCTTGCATTTGCATATACACTCCTCCTTTTTCATTTTGTTATAATAAATAGTATTAGATTTATTATCTAATCTATATTATAACCATCTCTTTATTATCTATTTGTACTCGTTCTTATATACCGACTTTTATTAACATAATAAAATATGTCAAACATCTGAAAACTTGAGTTTATTGGTCCAAATATTTTAATACACTTTAATATAAAACGCAATATAAATTATATTTGGAATTCTTCGTTTAAATTATTAGTCATTCCATTTATCAAGAGCCACTATGATGAAATAGTCACGACCGGGCGTGTTTATCTGTCGGCTCTTCAGGTGGCATTATTAGCATGACCAGCCGGTTCAGATTCATCATTTCACCCGCTCTTCCCATCGATCAAGGTCTACCAATATCATATAGCTGCGTCCCAATGTATCAGCCGTTAGTTCATCATCATTTTTATTTTCTGAATTTTCATAGCCCAACCAACCGACTGAAGCCGTACGATTGTCTAAAGTATTAGTTTGGATAAAAAATTCTTCAAAATTAGCACCGGTGTATTGCTCATCAATTAGAATACCCAGATCTTGAAATGCTGTTACGAAAAAAGCGACAATTTCATTCCCGCTTGCATCCGTGTCATAATGCCATTGCCAGGAATTTTCACCATATTTATACCCAGTGGCCTGTAAATCGTAAACCATAACTGCACCAGGGTAAACCGGAAGATTCTTAGGCGGAGCTTTCTCAGGCACATAAAGGTCTGCCCCAGGTTTGTTGTCCGGTTCAGTTACTTGACTCCCATTATCACCATTGGAATTATTAGCAGGACCAGCTGGCTCAGTCTTACCGCCACATGCGGCTAAAGCGAATACTAGTAGTATAGCTAGTGCAAGAGTCAATATTTTTCTCATAATTACCCCTCCTTTCCATCTAATATTTTATTTTGCTTTTAGTATGTAAGGACTATTCTTGGAGTATGGTGAGAACTGATACGGGGCAAGTGCAAGGACAGTCATTATACACTAATCCAGTCAGCGAGTCAATTTTACCGAAATAAAAAAAGGACCCTTAGGTCCCTTCTACCAGCTATTATACTACCTATTTTTAACCGTCGCCTGGGCTGCAGCCAATCGAGCCAGAGGCACCCGATATGGAGAACAACTAACGTAGTTAAAACCTTGTTGATAGACAAACTCGATTGAGCGCGCCTCGCCCCCGTGCTCGCCACAGATACCAACTTTGAGCTCAGGTTTCACTTCTCGTCCGAGTTTAGTCCCAATCTCGATCAGTTTACCAACACCATTAATATCGATCGACACGAACGGGTTCTCCGGAAGAATTTTGTGGTCAACATAGTAGTGAAGGAACTTACCTTCCGCATCGTCACGACTAAAACCAAAAGTAGTCTGCGTCAAATCATTAGTACCGAACGAGAAGAAGTCAGCTTCAACGGCAATTTCGTCTGCAGTAAGAGCGGCACGCGGCAGCTCAATCATCGTACCAACAAGGTAGGCAAAGTCAACACCGCTCTCAGCTTTAACCTTTTCGGCTACATTGACAACTACCTCACGCATTAATCTCAACTCATTAACGTGAACTACGAGCGGGATCATCACTTCCGGTTCAACAACAATGCCTTCACGAGCTAACTCAACCGTTGCATTAAAAATTGCCTCAGCTTGCATTGCGTAAATTTCCGGATACGTGATGCCAAGTCGGCAGCCACGGTGCCCAAGCATCGGGTTAAACTCTGAAAGATTGCGAACTTTCTTCAAGAGATGTTCTTTCTCATCAATCAACGTCGAATCGGCACCCGCATGCTTTAATTCAAGGATTTCAACAACTATTTCTTCAGTATTTGGTAAGAATTCATGGAGCGGCGGGTCTAATAGGCGAATCGTTACCGGAAGACCTTGCATCTCTTTCAAAATTCCTTTAAAGTCGCCTTGTTGCATTGGCAGGAGCTTAGCAAGTGCATCCTTGCGTTGTTCCTCAGTTTCCGCGAGAATCATCTCGCGCACGATTGGCGTACGCGTTGGATCCATAAACATATGTTCAGTTCGGCAGAGCCCAATACCTTTAGCACCGAAATCGCGCGCCTTTTTGGCATCCGCTGGGTTATCGGCATTAGCGCGAACGCCAATCTGTTTAACCTCTTCTGCCCATTCCAATAACTCAAGGAATTCAGCTGATAATTCCGGATCGACCAATTTCACTTCGCCTTGAACAACCTCACCGGTTCCACCATCAAAGGAAATTACATCCCCCTGCGCGAGCAAGAGTCCGCCCTCAAAGCCAACCTGATTAGCAGCAGCATCAATTTTTAACGATTCACAGCCGGTGATACAAGGTTTACCCATACCGCGAGCAACAACCGCCGCATGGCTGGTCATCCCGCCACGGCTGGTTAAAATACCCTCCGCTGCAACCATGCCATGCAGATCCTCAGGCGTTGTTTCAGCTCGAACCAAAATTACCTTCTCGCCAAGCGAGTGCATCCGCTCCGCTTCATCAGCGGTAAAGACTATTTTGCCGGTAGCTGCGCCGGGCGATGCCGGAAGCCCTTTTGCGATAACATCAAGTTTAACGGACGTATCAATCTGCCTATGCAATAATTTATCTAATTGTTCAGGGTCAACACGGAGCAGAGCTGTCTCCTTGTCGATAATACCTTCTTGCACCAATGATACAGCGATTTTAACAGCTGCCTGCGCTGTCCGTTTACCATTACGAGTCTGAAGCATATACAGCTTACCGTTCTCGATTGTGAATTCAATATCTTGCATGTCTTTGTAGTGATTTTCCAATTGTTGCGTTATATTGACAAACTGTTCGTAAACATTATTGTTAACCTCTTTAAGTGTTGCTATCGGCTGCGGCGTACGGATACCCGCAACAACGTCCTCACCTTGAGCATTCATCAAATATTCACCATAAAGAACGCGTTCACCGGTGGATGGATTGCGCGAGAAAGCAACACCGGTTCCGGATTCCTCTCCTAAGTTTCCGAAAACCATCGATTGAATATTAACAGCAGTACCTAAATGGTCAGGGATCCGATTGATTTTTCGATAAATAATTGCTCGCTGGTTATTCCATGAGTTAAATACCGCTTTGATTGCCAGCATCAGTTGCTCTTTCGGGTCTTGCGGGAACATCGCCTTGGTTTTCTGCATAACAATGTTTTTAAAAGCTTGGACAACCTCTTTCCAATCATCAGCTGTCAGATCTGTGTCTTGTTCGATACCCTTCGTTGCTTTAACACGGTCAATTTCTGATTCGAACAAATATCCCTCGAGTTCCAGCACAACATTACTGAACATCTGAATGAAGCGACGGTAGCTGTCGTAAGCAAAGCGCGGGTTGTCGCTCAAACGTGCAATCACTTCAACTGTCTGGTCATTAAGACCAAGGTTGAGAACGGTGTCCATCATTCCCGGCATCGAAAATACTGCACCGGAACGAACAGAGACGAGCAGCGGGTTATCGTAATCGCCTAATTTCTTGCCTGTCTCCTGTTCAAGTTTTGCCAGCGCCTCATTAATCTGCTCAATTACCTCGTCAGAAATAACGCGATTGTTTGCATAATAATCGTTACATGCCTTTGTTGAGATAGTAAATCCCGGCGGTACAGGCAGACCCACCCGCGTCATTTCCGCAAGATTTGCACCTTTTCCACCCAGCAAATCTTTCATTTCCTTAGTACCCTCATTAAACAAAAACACATACTTAATACTCACCAATATCTCCCCTTTTCCGAATGATATCTATTATAATACTTGCGGTTTCTTCAATCGCTTTATTGGAAACATCAATAATCGGACAACCTATGCGCCTCATTACACCTTCCGAATATTCAATTTCCTCCAAGATGCGCTCTAAACTTGCGTAGTTAGCTTGAGTAATCAGACCCAGAGATTTCAGCCGCTCTTCACGAATAATAAATAGTTTCTCCGGGTTAATTTGCAAACCGACTATCTTCTTATTAGAAATTTGGAATAGCTCAGCCGGTGGTTTAACTTCAGGTACGAGCGGAACATTAGCTGTCTTAATTCGTTGATGGGCTAGATACATCGACAAAGGTGTCTTCGACGTTCGCGATACGCCGATCAACACAACATCTGCATCAACGATACCCCGCGGGTCCTTGCCGTCATCATATTTAACGGCAAACTCGATTGCCGCAATCTTTTTGAAATATTCTTCGTCAAGTTTGCGAACTAGGCCCGGTTCTTGTCTCGCCGGCTTTTTATAAAGGTCCTCAAAAGCAGTCAACATCGGCCCCATAATATCAACAACGCGAATATTTTCGACTGCAGCACGTGCAATCAGGTAATTTTTTAACTCGTCAACCACCATAGTGAGCACGATAATTGCGTTAGCTTCCTTAACCTGCTCAATCGTTTTATCAATTAACGCATAATCGTCAATATGTGAGACTCGTCGAATATCAGCAAAGGTGCCATTGAACTGGCTGCTTGCCGCACGCACAACGAACTCCGCCGTGTCACCGACTGAATCGGAAACAATATAAATTATCGGTCGTTCAGGTTTAATATATATTGACCTCTCCTCCTATACAGTGCGTTGTATTCGATCATAATATGCGACTTATTTGCACATACTCTATAGTATATTTTCTGGCGGTTTGATGCAATATCTTAATCAAATACCAGCTTGCGAAAATCAGCAAATTTCATTATTTCCTCGGAAAGCGCACTCAGCAGTCCCAGCCGCTGACGCCTAAGAATCGGGTCATCAACCATTACCATTACATTGTCAAAGTAGTTGTCAATCGGTTCATGTAACGCCCACAAAGCTGACAAACGTTTGTGCTGAAGCGAAGTTTCCGCGGTATCCGAAGCGTTCGCGGTGTGTTCCGCTGTTGCAGTATGTTCAGCTGTTGCGGAATCAGTCGTAATTACAATCAGTTGCTGATACACTCGGTACAGCGCCCACTCTTCTTCCTCGACATAACTGTCAGGATTAGTTTCGCTTGATTCAGCCTTCATTGCTATGTTGATGACACGTGTTAGCGAATCGACAGCTTGTTTGCTTGAACTCTCTGCCAAAACCGCAGTAAGCAATTTGGCGCGTTCAAGAATTAAACTTAGGTCGTGGAGTTCAACTGCTAACACCGCATCAATAATATCGTAACGGATATTGTTATCCAGCAAAATCCTTCTAATTCTCAGTTCAAAAAACTCAGTTAATTCCCTAAGCAAGAGCTGACGCACTTTAAATAATAGGTCAGCATCTTCGTAAGTGGCAAGCACAATGTTGAATAACCGGTCAAGTCTAAGTTGCGGTAGTTTCTCCTGTATAATCTGAACGATACCGGTCGCTGCACGCCGTAACCCGAGCGGATCCTGTGAGCCCGTCGGTATTGACCCGATCACAAAAGCACCCACAATATTGTCTAACTTATCGGCAATGCTAACGAGTTGTCCGCATATACTTGTCGGAAGCCGGTCACCGCTAAAACGCGGCAAATAATGCTCATTGATAGCCTGAGCAACAGCATCCGGCTCACCCTGTTTTTGTGCATATAGCTCACCCATATAGCCTTGAAGCTCGGGAAATTCATTTACCATATTAGTTACCAAGTCGAACTTGCAGATCTCTGCCGCTCGCCTACAGTTGCCAACCTCACAAGTATCCTGCGTTAGTTCTTTTAAGATTTCACTGTTAATGACAACTAAACGCTTACTCTTATCATACATCGTCCCTAACTTATCTTGGAATATTAGTTGTGTAAGTTTTTCTTGGTATTCGGAAATCGAAACCTTCTGATCCTCGAGATAGAAAAAACGCGCATCAGCAAGTCTTGCTGTTACCACTTTTTCATTGCCTTTCACAACGAGATCTATAGAATTAGCATCACCGTTACGAACTGCAACGAAATAAGGTTGCAGTGCTCCATTTGAATTCTCTACCGGGAAATAACGCTGATGAACCTTCATCGTTGTTACAAGGACGCTTGAAGGTAACTCAAGGTATTCCTCGGCAAAGCTGCCGACTAGAACTGTCGGATATTCGACCAGGTTGACGACCTCATTGAGAAGGCTTTCATCGATTGGAATCTGCCAACCTCGTTCGGCCATCAAGTCCTCTAATTGCTTCACAATCATTGACTTGCGTTCTTCTCGGTCAACTATTACATATTCCTGAGCAAGCGACTGCAAATAGTCAGCCGGGCTTTTAATTGTAACTTGCTTGCCGAGAAAACGATGGCCATAACTAACATCGCCTGATTCAATACCGGCAACACTAAAAGGGATTACCTGCTCGCCATACAAAGCAACCAGCCAGTGAATGGGCCGCAGGAAACGCAAGTCTTGCGCTCCCCAGCGCATATTCTTGGGAAAGGTCATCCCGCTCACTAACTCAGGAAGCGCCGCGCCCAGCAACTCCTCGACCGGCTCACCAATCCGCTCAATTCGCAGAAACACATAGTCAACCCCATTTACCGTGTCAACGTACAAATCGTCAGTCGAGGCGCTTTGTCCACGGACAAAGCCTTCGGTTGCGCGACTATAACTGCCGTCCTCATTGCGAGCAATCGCCAGCGAGGGACCGCGCTTTTCCTCAACCAGATCGGCTTGACGAGGCGCAACCGAGGTTGCCAGCACGGCCAACCGTCGCGGGGTTGAATAGGTCGCAATCCCCTCGTAGGTGATTGCGTTTTCATCTAACCAAGCAGCTAGCCGGTCCGCTAGCTGCTGGCAAGCACCTTCAATGAAGCGTGCCGGCATTTCCTCTAGGCCAATCTCTATCAATAAATCCTTATGTTCCACTAGTTACTCTCCTCTCGAAAACTTACCTTATCAACACACCTTAACCCTTCAGCAACGGAAACCCCAGCCGCTCTCGTTCCGCATAATACAGCTGCGCGCAAGCGCGCGCTAACTTACGGACCCGACCAATATAGTTCGCCCGCTCAGTCACGCTGATTGCGCCCCGCGCATCCAGCAGGTTAAACACATGCGAACACTTCAATATATAATCATAAGCCGGATAAACCAACTGTTCTTCCATGATCCGCACCGCTTCCGCCTCATACATATTAAATAGGGTAAACAACATCTGCGAATCAGAAATCTCAAAAGTATACTTAGAGTGCTCATACTCCTGCTGTTTAAAAATATCTGCATAAGAAAAACCACTCACCCATTCCAGCTCGAACACATTGTCCTTGTCCTGAATATAGGACGCCAGCCGCTCAATCCCATAGGTCAACTCAACCGCAACCGGGTTACATTCAAGTCCGCCCACCTGCTGAAAATATGTAAACTGCGTAATCTCCATCCCATCAAGCCAGACTTCCCAACCAAGCCCTGCCGCACCAAAGGTCGGATTCTCCCAATTGTCCTCCACGAACCGAATATCGTGCTTCAGCGGGTCAATCCCGAGAGCTACCAGGCTCTCCAGATACAAGTCTTGAATGTTCTCCGGAGATGGCTTAATTACTACCTGAAATTGATGGTGCTGATAAAGCCGATTCGGATTATCACCATAACGCCCATCCGCCGGCCGCCGTGACGGCTCAACATAAGCTACCCGCCAAGGTTCCGGACCAATTGCCCGCAGCAAAGTTAGCGGGTTCATTGTCCCCGCCCCTTTTTCCACATCATATGGCTGACCAAGAATGCAACCCTGTTCGGCCCAATAGTGTTGCAACTTAAGAATCATGTCCTGCAAATTCACGAATAACGCCTCCGTCCTTTTTTCTAAACAAAAAAGCCCTCTCATCCCTATATACCTAAACAGCATATAGGGACGAGAAGACTCCCGCGGTTCCACCCTAATTGATTGCACACTTGCAATCCACTTTATTAAAATCGGCTCAGGAGTGCCCTTCACCAGGCTATTAGCGGGCTCTCACTCTATCCCAACTCGCTTCAATAATAGTTAACCGGCTACTCTTCTCTGTCATTGCCACCATCTTTAATTACTTGAATTATATCAGAGAAGAATACTTTTTACAAAAGATTTTATGCAGCCGGATTATTTACAACCCCCACAAAGAGCGGCAAACCAGAGTTACCGGTTATCACAAAGATAAATGGACGATCCAAGACAAAGTCGATCTTTTCGTCCGGTGGAGCTGCAGAACCACACTTCATCAGTACCGTATAAGCAGCTGCTTTAACTCCTTCTTCATCCACCGTCACTCTTGCGGCGTGATCAGCTTTTGTCAGAATTATTCCATTAGCATTCTCGGTAAGAGCTGAAAAATCAGATTTTGCAACATTAAATATGTCTGTAATCCCCAAGGCCTTAAGTCCATCCGTTAAATCAATATCGGAGCTGATGTCGAATTTTGGCAGGGAAAGATTTACAATCAAATATTTTTGATTAGGATAATCATAATCAGCCTTGACTAACTCCATAATAGCGTCATCGTTTAAAAGTTCACTAGTACTAACGTCTTCGTCGGGCAGGATAAACCATATATTACCCATATCATTTAGGTTTTTAGAAATCGCACTAAATTTATCATGCCAGTAGTAAGTACTTGTCCTTGATTGAGTCATGAATTCAGTAAGCACTCCACCCTTGGGAGTATGGAATATCTGCTCTACATTATTCTCGCTAACAAATTCATCCGCCCACCTAGATTGAAAGTAAATCGTGCTTGCAAGGGCCATAATTGTATCAGTATCGAACTCAATACCTTCAATCGATTCTTCGAGTAAACCACCGGTCTGTTCATTCAGCCAATTTCTTAGAGCGTTGGTATAATCCTCGCTCCCCATTTCTCCTTGGAAAGATGAGGCGAAATACATCTCAGCTAACCTTTCCAGCGTTTCCTTTTTATAGACAAAGTCATCTGCTAACCAGAAAGAGTTTGCTAAAATGCTTTTAGAAGCTCCATCGTCAATATAATGTTTTTGCCAGAGAATGCCGGCTTGTTTCGCAGCGGTATTGATATTATCTAAGCCCATCGCCGCTAAAATCTGTGCCCGCGAATCCCCGTCAGCCACTTCAGCCAACATGGCAAGCGCTAAATAGATATTAATTGGCGAATAAACAGCATTCTGCCCTTTGGACGTGTCGAGAAAAAGTGGAAGCGTTGATTGGACGAACTCTTCCCAGGCATTTTCATCTACTAATTCAGTAGAAGCACTAATCCTTCTGTCCTGCCACCAAGTATCAAAGGCAGCATCGTACTCCTCACTAGCTAATTTATTTGCATCCGGATACTGAGCCATTAGTGGATATGTCGCTAAAATAATTGGATAATCGCCCTTAACGACCTGTGATTTATATTCAGTTGAATTTTTGCTCGGATCAAGTAACTGCTCACCACTAAATAGCGGCAGAATAAAAATACCGAGAGCCAAGGCTGCGGCAGTTCCCAGAGCCGTTAACGGCAACCAACCCCATCTACGTTTTGACTTAGGCTTACGATATGTTTCTGTTTTTTCAACCATCTCGTCATCTGCTTGTCCGATTGCATCAACAATTTTATCTATTTTCATTGATATAACCCTCACTTTCTAAATGTTTCCTTAGTCCTTGGCGCGTTCGATGGAGCTGACTTTTGACAAGCGATTCACCGGCATCGAAATTAGCGGCAATTTCCTTAATCGAATCCATAAAGTAGTAGCGGCTAAGAAACATTGCCTGCGCTTGCTCGTTGAGCGTAGCCAGAAACCCATTAATTGAATCAGCCAAAATCCGCCCATCAAGACTGTCCGCCGGCGAATCAAACTGCTCACTGCCAGCGACAACCTCTTCTAACTCACTAAGCGAAATCGCATATTCCGATCCACCGCGTTTGAGGCTGTGTTCTTTACGATAAATATCGATTGCCGTCTGCCGAGTAAGTCGACTTAAAAACACTCTTAATATAGGCGGACGATAAGGCGGAATCGCATTCCATGCTTTTAAATAGGCGTCATTAACACTCTCTTGGCTATCTTCATAATTGTGCAGTATATTATAGGCAATCTTCGCCAAGTAGTTCCCATACTTCCTTTTTGTCTCTCTAATCGCCTTTTCGTCGCGTTGCCAGTAGAGTTCGACAATCGCAGCGTCATCTTTAATCGCTAGATCATCTTTAATCGCTGCGCCATCTTTAATTTTCGTTTCTCGCCTTGTAAAAGTCTTATCTTGGTCCATCGGAGTATCCTTTCATGTGAATCTGCAGTTTTCACTTAAGAATTTGCACCCTCACAATATATAACGCAAACTATTTATTTCCGTTGCATTTTACTAATCCCGGACTTTAAAATCCCGCAAAAGGTCCAGATAACCCCGCGACTTAAGCCGTACATCAATATACTGGTCGCAAAAGGCCTCAGTTACCTTCCGTAGTTCTTCCCGCGTTTCATCACGTAGGCTAACCTCTCCCAAGCGCCGCAAGTCCATCTCGGCAAAGACGCGTAGCAACTTCACAGTATTAGCCGACAGCACGATGCCGGTCGGATCAAGGTGAAGCGAACAGACCAAACCACCCCGGCTTACACTAAACGCAACCAAGTCCCTCTTATCAGAACAGACTGCACAAGCTGCCAAGCCTGGCAGATAACCTAAAATCCGAAACAGTAGCATCTCGAAAATCCGCGCAACGACCTCAGTGTCTTTACCAGCCGCCATTTGCTCAAGAGCCGCTAATAGCTGGTCATAGAGAACTTCGTTTGTCTGGTCGGACTCGAGCACGCGTTCAACCAACTCAACCAGATAGGCGGCGTAGGCTGTTTTGTCGAGATCGCTGTAGATTGTTGCGAAATGTTGGAGAACTTCGCCTTGATTAAGAGTACCCAGATTAGCATTTCGTCCTCGAAAATATATGTATGTACCATGGGTAAAGACCTGGGTAACAACGTTAAGCCGACTGTTCGCCTTACGAGCACCGCGCACAATGATAGCGACTTTCCCCAGCTCACGCGTAAAAAGAGTGATAATCTTATCACTCTCACCGTAGTCCATGGCCTTAAGCACAATCGCCTCGACATTGTGTAGCATCTTTACACCTCTTCTTGCACCTCTTCTTACACCTCTTGGTCTGTGTTTTCTAACTCGAGCACCTTCAGATAGAGGGCGTTCTCATAACGCTTCCGCATCATTTCACAGGAAATAGCGTGGGGAACAGCAACATCGCCGTTAAAGCCATCAGCATTTACATGGCAACCGCCACCACAGAAATGGCGCACCCAACAGGTTCGGCACTCTTCCTTCGTGTAGATATTCGTATCGCGGAGCAGATTCATTGCTGCTTTATTGGTAAAGCCTTCCTCCAGATTTCCGATCAACCACTTGCGGTTACCGACAAATTGGTGGCAAGGATAAATGTCACCCTCAGGCGTCACCGCTATATAATGGTAACCGGCACCGCAACCGGTGATTCGCTTAGCGTAACAAGGTCCATCGTCAAGTTCCACCTCGAAGTGGTGAAAATAGAATTCCTGATCCGTTCCAAGACGTTCTAAGTAGGCCTCCGTCAAGCGGTCATAACTTTCATAGATTTCCGGCAAATGTTCAGACCGCAAAGCATAGCGACGGTTCTCCGGCAAAATAACCGGCTCAATCGAGATTCGCCTGAAACCCTGATCCGACAGATGCAAAACATCTTGATCAAAATCTAAATTCTCACTCGTAAACGTCCCTCGATAATAAGTATAGACACCCAGTCCATAGCGATTATCTTCACAGCCAGCCCGTTTGGCATTCAACTTCTGATAAATATTCATCAACTGGTCATAGGACCCTGTTCCATCAGCAAACGGCCTTAGTAAATCATTGATTTCCTTACGGCCATCGATACTGAGAATCAGATTGATCCCTTGATCAGCAATAAATCCCTCAATCTCTTCATTAAGCAACACGCCATTTGTCGTCAGCGAAAAATTAAAGGTCTTTCCAATCTCCGGCTCCAATTCTCGCGCATAGTGCACCAATTGTTTCACCACTGGAAAGTTTAACAGAGGTTCGCCACCGAAAAAGTCAATCTCAATAAAGGACGTATTCTTCGCTTGTCCGACAAGGAAGTCAATCGCCTTCTTTCCCATCTCGTAACTCATATTGGTCCGCTCTTGCCCATAGGGACCCGTTCCCGCAAAGCAATACCGACACCGCAAATTACAATCATGCGACACGTGCAGGCACATTGATTTAACCTCGAACTCCTCGGGGTCGAAGTTCGCTTGTGGCAAGCTACCAACCGAAAAGAGGATACCCGCTGCCACCAGCTCGCTTAACTCCTCATAAGCCTCCCTGACCACCTCCTCAGCGAAATCAGAGGCCAACTCAGTCACTATCTCATCCACATCAAGGTTCTCCATCAGCGGAATTATCCCCATCGCCAAGACATCAACCGTGAAAAGTGAATTACTATTCACATCAAGCACTATATTTTTATCCCTATAACTAAAGGTATGAACCTGACCAGGAACAACTTGCCTTGGCACATCCTGACCCGGCACTCCCTCACTCTCTACGACCAGCTTCGTCTTAGCTTCCATCTATTCTGTCATCCTCTCCGGTTAAACTTACATTACCCTAACTTCCATTACCTATATCATAACAAATTTTGTGCTTTTTATACTATACAATAAAAATGAGCTATGGCTTATAACCATAGCTCAGAAAATTGACGAGTAATCTTTAATACTAACTATTCAACATAATAATAGTTGTATAAAATTATTAGTGATTCCTTTTCTTCAACATAAGTGAGCATTACCTCTGATTTATCTTGATGTGTGCCGGAAAAACGATAGATGCCATCGTTATCCATTTCAAGATCTGCCTCGTAGCCGGCTGCTTTTACCTTCTCAAGATATTTCTCATAATTCTTAAGTTTTAACCCTTCAACCTCAATGGTTACCCCTTTCATGTTTACATCGTTAAAAACAAAAACAATCTTTCCTTCGACTTCCGGCAATTTGCCAACATCTGCTTTAGGCCATTTCGGAGCAGTAAGATCGATATCCCCACCACTGATATTTCCTACAATTTCCTCCGTTATTTTATCCGCCACTTTATCAGTAAGTTTATCAATAGCTTTTTCTTTAGCATTACAGCCCGTCAGCACCAATGCAGCAATTAGTAAAACAATAAGCAGAAAATAAATAGTCTTTTTCATTGATTCTCACTCCCTTAATAAATTGGTTAAATAGGATTAAGTACAATTTGTATGACTGTCTTTTCGTTGCCACCAAGCATATTTGCCATTATCATGACGCTGAAATCATAACCTTTTTTCTCACCGGACAAAGTATTAATATTATTGAATGTCACTGTTTCCAGATCAGGGACACCGGCAAAATATTGTTTATAATAATTGAATACCTCAACCTGGTCTTGGTTAGTTTTTAAAGAAATGCCATAGCCATTTTTACCTGTATCTTCATCAATAAAGCTTTCTGCAGCAACAACTATCGCGTTTTTGACGATTGCTACAATGTCTTGTGGATAGCCTTGCGGCAAATCTACACCATCTATCAGGTCAACATCGCGGCTTACTCCACCGGTACCCAACAATAGGTTGAGATTATCAATCCAGAGTCTATACACAGTGTTCATAGCAGCAGCCTGCTCTTCAGCACTCGCTTCTTCTTCTTGTTCTCCTAATTCATAGAAAACTACACGAAAATCTGAAACCATCTCTTGCAGATGCGTATTAACCTTTCTAATCTCTTTACGCAATTGCTGTGAACCAGGGTCTTTAGCTAATTCATTTAGTTTCTCTTTGTAGCCTGCTAGTGCCTGCATAAACAACTCTTCAAAAACCTTATGTTGGTTAATCATCTCTCTTTGTTCCGACCCAGCCTTTTTGTCCCCGCTTGCCTCCATCACAAAGTTCTCTAAACTACGGGTTACACCATCTTCACTCTGCAGTTTAGAAATTGAGCTCTGTAGCTGATTAATCATAGTTCCTACCGCCCGCGTCTCGCTAATATCCGGCTTGAAGTCGCCGCTACTGTCTAAGCTCTCTAATCCATTTTCAAGAATTGAACCGGTATAGTTTCCGTTGGCAACCTCATTTGTAAGGTCGTGCATAGCAATGGTTGCGGGGTTATAATGTTTATTTAGATATAACTTACTTATATCTGCAGCACACTTATACATCATTAGTTGGAGTTCATCTTCGATCTCTTCATAATCTACTTTTGTATAGGAATAAACAAAAGTACCTACCGGCACAAAAAACCGGTCGGTTGCTTCATATACATATATTTCATCCTTATTATAACCCTTGGAATTAGTAAAATTATTTATATCTGGTATACGAAGAAGATTTAGATCCTCTAAATCATCAGGTAAAAAAACCCTTGCATCTCCCATTCTCGTAGTGGCTGCAGTAGAAAGATAAGTTACCCATTCACTTTTCCATACCTTCGGTAAGGTAAAGATTGTGTTACTCTTTACATTAACACGGCAGGGGTTAAATATCAGATTTATCTTTCCTTCAAATACATATGGCATAACATAATGCTCAGTAAGGTTACCCCAGCCCTTGACAGTAGCAAAGCTTAAAAAGTTACCATTAGGATCATTGACAGTAACTAGATGTTCGCTCTCATAATCCATAGTCCTGGCCAAAATATAAAGCTTACCCGCCGATTCATCGTAGATGAGAATCTCTTCTGAGTTGAAAATTGCATCACCTTCACCGTGCGATTTATCATCGTAATAAGATGTCCATTTCTGTGTCTCATAAATAGTCGCATAGCCCTTGTAGAAGGTATATGAGCTCAGTGCATCCTGCAACTCTTCTGTCAATGTAAAATCCCAGCCGTCATCTGGGTCAATCTGGACTTCCGCCCTAGTAGATTGACCATCGTCAATATCCGCTCCACCACCGGATCGAGCATCCTCGATCTTATTCAAATAAATTCCCGTACCAATTGCTGCTACAGTTACCAATGTTATTGCCGCACCAAGAAGAAGTTTCTTACCCATAGCGAAAACCCCCTCATTTTATTATGTGCATGTCCGAATCAGTTTATTAACTATATTATAGCATCAGCGTAAAATACTGTATATAATTATTAATTCTTGGAATATCCAAGCATAAAGACAAAAATAACAGAGAATACTCGTGTATTCTCTGTTATGCTTCATTTTACATTGATTCACTTAATTTAATCTGCTACTTTTTATCAACCTTGTCGTAGCAAATAATGTTGCTTACTGTCATTGAGGTTTTGCAAGCTGATTGACAAGACGCTGAGCACTTATCGCATGTTCCGGATTGCATTGTTTCCTGTAAACGATTCTTCGCTATCACTTTAATATGTTTCATTTGTCATCTCTCCTTTATTCTCGCACTTATTATAGCAGAGATTACTCAATTATGGTATAACCTAATTCCTTCAGTAGATGGTCCTTATTGCGCCAGTCCTCTTCAACCTTGACCCAGAGTTCCAGATAAGTTCGCGTGCCGAGCAGTTTTTCAATGTCCTCGCGTGCTTTTTGACCAATTTCCTTAAGCATGCTGCCATTCTTGCCGATGATAATTCCCTTTTGTGAATTACGCTCAACGTAGATAATTGCACTGATCGAAACTGTTTTCGGATTAATATCGCCTTGTTTCATGGAATCGATAACAACAGCGATTGAATGCGGGACCTCTTCGCGCATAACGTCAAGGATTTTTTCGCGTATCAACTCAGCTACGATAAAACCTTCCGGATAATCGGTTGTCTGGTCAACCGGATAATAGTTCGGTCCGGCCGGCAAAATCGCATACACATGATCGAGTAGAGTTTCCATATTATTACCGTGTTTCGCTGATAGTGGAATAATTTCCGCAAAACTTGCCCGTGTTCGATAATTATCAATAATTGGCAGCAAGGCTTCCGGTTCTACTAAATCTATTTTATTTAATATCAAGTAAGTCGGTGTCCCCTTAACCTGATTTAACTGTTCCAAAATAAATTCTTCGCCCGGTCCAAATTCTTTCGTTACATCGATTAGATAAAGTATTAAATCAACCTCATTTAACGAAGTAAGCGTCATATCCATCATATAAGAACCAAGCTTTGATTTCGGTCGGTGAATCCCCGGCGTATCAATAAAAACTACTTGTCCGCGTGCCGGGTCCGTGTAAATTGCTCTAATTTTGTTCCGCGTCGTCTGTGGTTTGTCCGACATGATTGCAATCTTTCGACCCATAATCTGATTGACCAACGTAGATTTACCGACATTAGGCCGACCGATTATTGTAACAAACCCTGACTTCAAATTCTGTTTTTCCATTTCAATAATCTCCCCTCTAAAGATATTTATATTTTGGTTAATAAAAGACAAAATAAGACAGGTAAAAACCACCGATAGAGATAATCAAGTTCTGCAAAATCGCCAGCCAGTACACTCTCCGATACAGAAAATAGAGTATCCCAAACACCAACACGCCAAGCAAGTACAGATTATATTCCGGCACAAGAACTGATATCAGTGCCAATATGTAAAACGAAATGCCCACCAAAATATGCGGTTGATATTTTTTCCCGAAATTATACCAGGCTGCCTTAACACCATATGTAAAGAATATTAGTGCTAAGCCTTGAATCGAGTGGAAGGCCAACGGATCGGTCGGTGCTCGTTGCCAGTCGCCGAAGAATAAAATCATAAGATAAGGCACAACGATGATTGCACCGACAAAAACTACAATCAGAACGATAATAAAAACAGCCCCGGCAGCCGAATCTTTCGCCTGTTTCGCATACTCATCGTAATCTTTCATTGCCATATCAACCGCATTTTCAATTGCCGTATTGATAATCTCAGAGCCGAAAACAAGTGCGATACAGATGGCAACAACTAAAACCTCAGTCGCGGTAAAGTGAAGACAGAGCCCACTTGCTAAAATTGCGAGCGCACCCAACAGATGAATCTTCATATTGCGCTGTGAATTAATCGCATAGACGATTCCCTCGCTTGCCGACCGAAAACTGTTTGCAAGTCCTCTAATATTCTCCCGAGCACGTGTCATTAGTTTCACACACATCACCTCACAATATTTAAACTTGCCAACAATTCCTCTTGCTTAGCAAACATTTGCTCTGCTGCCTGTTCAGTCTCATGATCTTCACCAATCAAATGTAAAAATCCATGTAATACGAGGAACGCCAATTCACGTTCCGGCGTGTGTCCATAGTCTTCCGCTTGCCGGTAAACATGTGGCAGTGAAATTATTATGTCGCCGAGCAGATTAACCGGCTCCTCTATAACCACAAACTCATCCTCCGCACCCTCATTCATCGCAAAGGAGAGCACATCTGTAGCCTGATCAACCCCGCGATACTCGCGGTTTAATTCTCTAATCATCTCTTCATCAACAAGCGTTACTGCAACCTCACTGTCCGCAATCCCTTCTCGTGCAGCAATCGCTTGCAGAACCTTCTCAATCAGTTCCTTCTGTTCGACTGAAATGTAGTATTTACGCTGTTCATTTAGAATTGCTATTTCCAGCATCTGTACCATTAGCTCCTTTGTTTTCTGCAATTTCCGCATCATCCGGGTACTCAATCCGCGAATGGAAAATACCCTTAAGACTCTCATACATCGAGCGCGATATTGTCTCCAATTCTTTGAAATTTAGATCGCACTCGCTAAATTGATTATCGAGCATGTGATCCTTAACAATCTTTTCAATCAAATCTCCCAGTTGTTCATTGGTCACGTTAGTCATTGAACGCACGGTTGCCTCAAGTGCATCAGCAATCCCAACGATTGCTGCTTCTTTCGTCTGAAACTTAGGTCCCAAATAGCGATATTCGTTCTCATCGACCGGTCCGTTTGCTTCTTTGAGTGCTTTGTTATAAAAGAATTTTAGCACTGATGTCCCATGATGTTGAACCGCAATATCCTGGATCGCCGTCGGCAATTTGTGTGCACGCAGCATCTCCAAGCCATCCGTCGTGTGCGCAATAATGATATTTTTACTAATAATCGGCGAAATTTTATCATGCGGATTTTCAATATTAATCTGATTTTCCACAAAGAATGATGGTCGCTTAGTCTTACCTATATCATGATAATAAGCACCTACGCGTGCCAAAAGCCCGTCCGCACCGATTGCTTCCGCAGCTGATTCAGCCAGGTTACCCACGATCAAACTATGGTGATAGGTTCCCGGAGTTTCAATCAATAATTTACGCAATAGCGGATGATTAGCATTAGAAAGTTCCATCAACTTAATCGGCGATAATATACCGAACAGAGATTCCAATAACGGCAGCAAACCGATCATCAGAATCGCCGATATAATACCGTTAAGAATACCGAACGAAGTAATTTGAACCATTTCAGTAGGTGAATATAGGTGCAACGATAGGAATACAATCACAACAATTGCCGCTATATTAGCACCGGCAACCACCAGCCCGGCTATGAAAAGCGATGACCGTTGCTTAATATGCTTCATCGCAAAAGCACCGGCGATACTACCGACAAATAGCACAAAACCATAGCGATAGTCGAAAATCATCGTCTGATCAAGGTTAAACATTACACTTGCCAATATCGCAAGCAACGCACCATTCACCACAGCAAAGCGCAAACTATAAAGCGTCGTAATCAACATCACACCAAGAGCAAGCGGTGCCAAATAACCTAACGCCGGATTGTCGATTCCTCGATTCATCAGACCAATCAGCACGAACCCGGATACAACAATCAAATTGATAACAACAAGCATTAGCAACTTACCATTGTCTTGGTGCACCCAAGGATGCATCCGACGAAGCGAGAAATACATTAAAAATACTAAAATTATACTGAGCAATAGAAGCCCGAGATAAGGCCAGATTGTTGTCGAGTCTTTCAGCAACCCAACCGCATTTAAACGCTCATAGATGCGCGAATCAACGATCTCCCCTTCACGAACAAGTAGTTCGTCTTTATTTATATAGACCGGCTCAATCGTTTCCGCCGCAGCTATCCGATTGGCCTGCGTTTTTTCTGAATCATAAAAGTAATTCGGCTTAATATAGGAAAGCACGATGCTTTTCGCCAGCTCCTTAAGCTGATTATCGTTATCGTAAGGATTGACCGCAATCAGGCTTTCTGCCTGTTCATAAGCAGAAACAATCTCCTGAATTCCGATATCCTCAGCCATTACAACATCAAGCGTCGTAATTGAAATATATTTTAAGTTTTTCAACTTTTCATTCGACAACAGCGATAACTGATTAATTTCTTTAGTAGTCAGGTAATCAAGCTTGGCATTTTGTTCGTAAAACTCCGCCTCAGTCAGACCCAATCCATCAAGATTAACGCCGGCACGGAGTAGCTCACGAGTTGTCTCAATCAAATCAAATTGTTGGTCAAGCTTTCGCTTCTGGTCATTGATAATCGTCATATCAACTGTATAAACATCTTTGACCCGATTCGATGCCTCATCTTTTAGTCGATCTGTCTCAACCTCATCGACTACCTTAATCGGCGAAAAGAGCGTTACATCGCTCGGTTCACCAACCGTCAATTGATAGGTCGTCGGTATAACGAGCAACAATAGGAAAAAGTAGATAATTAAAGTCAACGCAAGATAGAGTAACCCGACAATAAAGCGATTACTCTTCGTTGCTGCCAATATATTTTTTAATAGTATATTACTCTTTTTTGCCATCTAAACAACATCCTTTTATCATCTGTCACCGGTTTTCTTTGCGTCCGTACGCCTTAATGATCTTACGCACAAGACTGTGGCGAACTACGTCAACCTCTGTCAGATAGACGAAGCCAATCTCGGGAATATCCTCCAGCACCTTAATTGCGTGAATCAAACCGGATTCTTTCCCTTTCGGTAGGTCAATCTGCGTAATGTCGCCATTCACAACCATCTTTGAGCCATTTCCCAAACGTGTCAGGAACATCTTCATTTGCTCCATCGTCGTGTTCTGTGCCTCATCAAGAATTACAAAAGCATTATTTAACGTCCGCCCCCGCATATAAGCGAGTGGCGCGATTTCAATCAAACCGCGTTCCAAATAGCGATTTACATGCTCCACGCCTAACAGATCGTAGAGCGAATCATAGATCGGGCGCAAGTACGGATCAACCTTTTCCTGCATATCTCCCGGCAAGAAGCCAAGACTCTCGCCCGCCTCAATCGCCGGCCGAGTTAATACAATTTTTTTGATCTCGCCTTGCTTAAGTGCAAGCACCGCTAACACCACCGACAAAAAAGTCTTACCCGTACCCGCAGGCCCAATCCCGAACACGATATCTTTCTCATTAATCGTATTTAGATAATGTTTCTGGCCAATCGACTTCGCCATGATTTCCTTGCCGTTATAGGTGGTGATAATCTTTTTGTCAAACAGTTCTAACAGTTCATTCGTTAAATCCTTCTGCGCTAACTCAATTGCGTAGTAGATATCTTTTTCACCGAGCAGGTAACCCTTTTTGATAAGGGTAAGAAGCACTTCAAGCATATGTCCAATCCGCTCAACCTCATCTGCCGCACCACTTAGGACAATATCCTCATTTCGCGTTAAGATTTTCACCTGCGTCTCTTTTTCGATTATATCAATATGCACCTCATTAAGTCCGAACAGCATTAAACGTTCAGCAGAGTTCCAAATGTTAAGCTTTTTCGAATATGGCGCTGCTAACAAAGGCTATCAGTCTCCTTTATATTTACTCTTATTATACAACTCTATTATACCAACAATCTGCAAATGTGGGTATAAAAAAGGGCGTATCACATCGATACCCCCTATTTGCACTCTAAAGTAAAAGCTCTTGCACAATTGTATTAATTAATTTCCCATCGGCACGCCCTTTAAGCTGTGGCATAACAGCACCCATTACACGTCCCATGTCAGCCTTGCCGGTCGCACCTACCTCTTTAATTACAGCGGTAATCACTTCTCTAACCGCCTCTTCCGAAAGTTGTTCAGGCAGATAATCAGCGAGAATCGCCAACTCTTCCTTGACTTTAGCAACTAAATCTTTGCGGTTCCCCCGTTCGAACTCCGCAAGAGAATCTTTTCTCTGTTTCACTTCACGCGCCAGTACATCGAGCACCTGATCATCAGTCAATGAAGCCTTCTTTTCTATCTCGACGTATTTGACAGCCGAAAGTACCATTCTAATTACAGAAAGTCTGGTCTTATCTTGCGCCTTCATAGCGAGCTTCATATCGTTAGATAACCGGTCAAGTAGTGACATTTAAGTCAAGCCTCCTAATACTTGCGTTTACGTGCCGCTTCAGATTTTTTCTTACGGCGAACACTTGGTTTCTCATAGTGTTTACGCTTTTTTACCTCCGCCATTACACCATCCTTAGAGATGTTTCGTTTGAAACGACGAAGAGCACTATCTAATGATTCATTCTTTTTAACGTGAATTTCTGACATATGTTATCCCTCCCCCCACATTATCCGGAAAAACGATAATGCATAGCAAAGTGCAAATTACAGATTAAATAAACTAGTGTAAATTATATTATAACCGCTTTTGAAGTGTCAATATCGATTAAATTAACTCGCATAACACCGGCTAAAAGGGTAACTTCTCTCCTGCCAAAAGGTGATAGTGCAAATGAAAGACAACCTGACCGCCATCAGCGCGGCAGTTATTAATCACACGAAAACCGCTCTCATCAACATCCAGCTGCTGCGCGATATTCTGAATCGCAACATGCAACCGACCGATTAGCGGTAAATCCGCCTCAGTCACATCCATATAGGTTTCAATATGCTGCTTGGGAATGATTAGAACATGAATTTTTGCTTGCGGATTGATGTCATGAAAAGCAATAAAATCCTCATCTTCGTAAATTATATTAGTTGGAATTTCACCATTGATTATCTTGCAAAAAATACAATCACTCATCAATCTTTCACCTCACTGTATTAAATTATTATAACACAAATAAATATCTGTATCTATATTAAAGTACCATAGGAAATATCAGACTGAGCACGGTCAAGGCGAACAGCGCATACCGTGCCAATTAACGCCGGATTACCGGCAAAAACAATCGGAATATAATTGTCAGAGTGGCCGAGTAAAAGAGACGCATCCCCATAGACAACCTCGGGTATCACCGACAAGACCTCGCCAATAAACTTCGTCCGATAATCGACCGCCAATCGATTCGATAGCTCAATCAATTTCCGTGATCGGTCATGTTTTACTTCGTTGCTCAATTGACCCGCCATCTTCGCAGCCGGTGTGCCTGTTCTTTTCGAAAACTGAAACACATGCAGTTGCGAAAACTGCATCTCCTCAATAAATTCATAGCCCTCACGAAACTCGGCATCCGTCTCACCGGGAAAACCGGTAATCACATCAGTCGTTATCGCCACATCCGGCAAGGCCTCGCGGACTCTGGCAATTCGCTCGCGGAAAAATGCTTTATCATAGTTGCGTTTCATCGCTTTCAGCACTCGGTCGGAACCCGCTTGAAGTGGTATGTGAAGATGTTTAGCGATTCGCCCCGACTCTTGCAAAGTCACGAGCAAATCTTCTGTTAGTTGGGTTGCCTCGAGTGAGCTGATGCGAATCCGCTCTAAACCTTCAATCTGTGATAGTTCACGCAGTAAACGCGCTAAATTATAATCATTTAAATCCTCACCAAAGCCGCCGGTATGAATCCCCGTCAACACAATTTCTCGGTACCCGTTAGCGACCAAGTGTCGAGCCTGTGCGAGGATTGCCTGCGGATCACGGCTACGCGACAAACCCCGTGCCCAGGGGATAATGCAGTAAGTACAAAAATTATTGCAACCCTCTTGGATCTTGATTGATGCCCGCGTCCGATCGGAAAAACTTGTCAGCGACAACTCCTCAAAGTCGCGGACCTGCATAATATTTGTTACTCGGCGGAGTTGCAACATTGTGGATGCCTCACCGGCATCACCAGCCTCATCAGCTAACCCTGCCTCATACTCAGCAATCAACTCTGCCACCCGGTCCTTGTGTTCGGTCCCGATAATGATATCAACACCGGGAATCGCCGCCACATCAGTCTCAGCCAATTGCGAATAACAGCCAATCACCACGGTAATCGCCTGCGGATTCCGTTTAATTGCCTGTCTGATCATCTGCCGACTTTTGCGGTCAGCGTTATTGGTCACAGTGCAAGTGTTAATTATGTAAACATCAGCTATTTGGTCAAAACCCACTCGCTGATAACCTTGCCCAACCAGTTGCTCGCTAATCGCCTCTGTTTCGTAGTGGTTTACTTTGCAACCGAGCGTATGCAAGGCAACACGTTTCGTGCTCATCCAATCAAATCCTTCCGCGCCACAAAGGTGACCCAGCCCTCATCCGCCAATTTTTGCGTAACCGCCAGTCCACTGGCTTCCAAGGCTGCTACCACCGCGGTTGCATTCGCCTCAATAATCCCCGAGCCGACAAAGCACCCGCCGGTCACAAGCAAATCCACAATCTCATCCGTAAAGAGCAGGATTACCTCAGCCAGGATATTGGCAACAATCACATCGACCGGCTCAGTGACTCCCCGCAAGAGATTCCCTTCGCGCACAGTTACCCGCGCATCCACGCCGTTCAGCACGATATTGTGGTTAGCGCTCGCCACCGCCACCGGATCGATATCGAGTGCCAGCACCGAACCGGCACCGAGCTTCGCCGCAGCGATGCTGAGCACGCCGGTCCCGCAACCAACATCGATTACTCGTTCACCACCGGTGATGATCTCCTCGAGGGCCTGCACTGACAGGACAGTCGTCGGATGTGTACCGGTGCCAAAAGCCATCCCCGGATCAAGTTCAATCACGAGTTCGTCGCCTTTAACCGAAGCCTCTCCCCAGGTCGGCGTAATAATGAACCGCTCAGAGATCCTCGCCGGTTTATAATATTGTTTCCAACTATGAGCCCAGTCCTCATCAGCAACCTCAACCAACTCAATCTGCCCGCTACCAACCGCGACACCAAGATCGGTAAGTCGTGCTAACTCTGCCTTAATCGCGCCAATAACTTCGGCTACAGTAAGCTTGAGTCCGCGTTTGGTTGCCACACCGGCAGCCCCCGGCTCCGACTCAGTCGACATCCTGGCATCAACGCTCGCCGGATCACTCACGAAATACGCCTTTACACACACGCCGTCCGCCGGATAATCGGCCTCCGCTAACTCATAGATTTCCCCATAAGAATCGCTAAAATCAGTTAAGAGAGTTGCCGAATCCTCAATCACAACACCGCCGCTGCCCAGATCATGTAATAAATCGGCAACCGCCTGCATTGCTTCCTCGCTTGTGTAGACTGAAACCTCAGACCAGCGCATCGTCAAGCCCCCATTACTTATTCTTAATATTATCTTTTACGCGTTCGAAAAAAGACCGATCGCCCGACAACTCCTCACCGCTAAGAGCAGCGAATTGGCGCAACAAATCTTTCTGTTCAGTAGAAAGCTTCGTCGGTGTCTCAATCGTTACCTTCACAAACTGGTCACCGCGACCACTCTGACGCAAGCGCGGCACACCTTTGCCACGGAGGCGGAAGCTCGTACCGGTCTGTGTGCCTTCCGGAATTTTTAACTTCACACCGCCATCAACCGTCGGCACCTCAACCTCATCGCCAAGCGTCGCTTGAGCAATCGACAAGCCAAGGTCATAGAAAATATCATAACCTTCGCGTTTAAAGAGTTTATCTGCCTTAACGTGAATCACAATATAAAGGTCGCCTGCCGGACCACCATTAGTGCCGGCTTCGCCCTCACCGCTAATCTTGATTTGTGAACCGGTATCAACACCTGCCGGCACTTTAACATTGATTTTCTTGCGATTGCGGACACGACCGCTGCCACCGCAAGTCGTACAACGTTCCTTAATAATTCGGCCCGTGCCGGAACAATTCGAGCAACTGCGACGATTGACAATCCGACCAAAAGGCGTATTCTGCACAACCTCTTCCTGGCCACTGCCATGGCAGACCGGGCAAGTCTCCGGTTTTGTGCCAGCCTTCGCACCCGTACCGCCACATGTACCGCAAGACTCTTCGCGCGGAACGACGATTTGTGCCTCTTTGCCGAAGACGGCCTCTTTAAACTCAATCGTCATATTATATTGAAGGTCGCTGCCTTTACGTGGTGCATTCGGATTACGCGACCGACCGCCACCCCCGAAAAACATATCAAAGATGTCGCCGAAGTCACCAAAATCCTGACCGCTAAAACCGCCGCCACCAAAGCCACCGGCTCCACCGAAACCGCCTGCTCCACCGAACCCACCTGCACCGCCAAAACCTTGCGCGCCGGCATGGCCGAATTGGTCATACTGGGCTCGCTTTTGGTCGTCGCCAAGCGTATCATAAGCCTCTTGGACCTCGATAAACTTCGCCTCAGCATCCTTCTCCTTATTGACGTCGGGATGATACTGACGAGCAAGTTTGCGATATGCTTTTTTTATTTCATCTGCTGATGCGCCCTTCTCGACGCCTAAAACTTCGTAAAAATCTCTTTTGCTCATCTGCTTCCCCCATCGTTAAAATCTATCATTCTACGCAACTAAAGCCAAAGCCCACAATGGGCTTGGCCTTAATTGACTATCTTATATTACTCTATTTCTCATCCTCGTCAACAACTTCGTAGTCGGCGTCGACCACATCGTCAGCCGAGCCTTCACCACCAGCGAAGTCACCACCTGCAAAGTCACCACCTGCAAAACCATCCCCGCCACCATCAGCACCCGCAGCTTGGGCCGCTTGCTCATAAAGTTTAACTGATAGTTGTTGAATCACTTCGCTCAATCGATCAGAAGCAGCTTTGATCGCCACAATATCTTCACCTGCAAGTGCAGATTTTAACGCTTCCTTCGCCTCGTTCGCGGAATTAACTTCCGCCTGATCAACTTTGCCTTCAAGGTCTTTCAGAGTTTTTTCAGTCTGATAAACTAAGCTGTCGGCTTGGTTGCGAGTCTCGACTTCGTCTTTGCGTTTTTTGTCTTCTTCAGCATTTAGTTCGGCCTCTTTGACCATTTTTTCGATTTCCTGATCAGATAGACCGCTACTGGAAGTAATCGTGATTTTCTGACTGCGACCGGTGCCCATATCCTTCGCCGATACGTTAACGATACCGTTAGCATCGATATCAAAAGTTACTTGGATCTGCGGTATACCGCGTGGTGCCGGTGGAATATCTGTCAATTGGAAACGTCCCAAAGTCTTATTATAAGCAGCCATCTCGCGCTCACCTTGCAACACATGAATATCAACCGCAGTCTGCCCATCGGCAGCTGTTGAGAAAGTCTGTGATTTACTTGTCGGAATCGTCGTGTTGCGGTCAATCAGCTTGGTGAACACGCCACCAAGGGTCTCAATACCCAATGACAAAGGTGTTACGTCAAGCAACACGATATCCTTAACATCTCCGGCTAAAATACCGGCTTGGATCGCTGCACCAAGGGCAACAACTTCGTCTGGGTTAACGCCTTTGTGAGGCTCTTGACCGGTGAATTTTTTGATCGCTTCTTGGACTGCCGGAATCCGTGTGGAGCCACCGACCAAGATAACCTTGTCGATTTCCTTCGGTGTTATACCGGCGTCTTTCACTGCTTGACGCAGTGGGCCCATTGTTTTTTCCACTAAACCGGCAGTCATCTCATCGAATTTCGCACGGGTTAGTGTAATGTCGAGATGCTTCGGTCCGGTCGCATCAGCCGTAATGAACGGCAAAGAAATATTAGCAGTCAGCACGCCGGAAAGTTCCATTTTCGCTTTCTCAGCTGCGTCACGCAGGCGTTGGAGCGCCATTTTGTCTTGGCTTAAATCGATGCCATTAGTTTTCTTGAATTCAGCTACGAGATAGTCAACGATTATTTTATCAAAGTCGTCGCCACCAAGCTTGTTGTCACCGCTGGTTGATTTAACTTCGAAGATGCCATCGCCTAACTCCAGGATGGAAACGTCGAAAGTACCACCACCCAAGTCAAAAACCAGGATCGTATGGTCATTACCTTTCTCCATACCGTAAGCAAGCGCTGCTGCCGTTGGCTCGTTGATAATCCGCAGTACATCTAAACCAGCAATCTTACCTGCGTCCTTAGTCGCTTGTCGCTGACTGTCGCTGAAGTAAGCTGGAACGGTAATAACCGCTTGCGTTACACTTGTGCCGAGATAGCTCTCTGCGTCTTTTTTTAGTTTTTGGAGAATAATCGCCGAAATTTCTTGCGGCGTAAATTTTTTGCCATCAATATCGATTATATGGTTCGTACCGATCTGTCTTTTGATCGACATAACAGTATTCGGATTCGTGATCGCTTGTCTTTTCGCGATTTCACCGACTAAACGCTCGCCATCCTTCGCAAAAGCCACAACTGACGGCGTCGTGCGACTTCCCTCAGCGTTGGCGATTACAACCGGTTCGCCGCCTTCCATAACTGCTACACATGAATTCGTTGTTCCTAAGTCAATTCCAATTACTCTGCTCATTTATTTTCCCTCCACAATTTTCATATTATTTATAAACTGAAACCATCGACGGGCGAATTACCCTGCCCTTAAAGGTGTAACCTTTCTGAATCACTTCCGCGACTGTGCCGGGTTTGCCACCGTCAACCTGCATCACTGCTTGGTGGTACTCCGGGTCAAAAGTCGTTCCCGCCGCCTCAATCTCCGCCAAACCGCCTGCGGTCAGCGTTTCCATGAACTGGCGAAAAACAATCTCAATTCCGTCTGCCAACGCTTCACAACCGGTGTGCTCATTCGACGCAACGATTGCTCGCTCAAAGTTATCCCAGGCCGGTAACAGTTCACTTATTAACTGCCCATTAGCATAGAGCGCGATATCGGACTTTTCTTGGGTCGTTCGCTTGCGGTAATTGTCGAAATCCGCCTGTGCACGGAGCAGTTTACTTTTAAGTTCATCATTTTCCAGTTGCAACGCCTCAAAACTATTTAGTAATTTTTTCAGATCTTGATCGGTTGCAGTTTGCTGTGTTTGTTCAACTTGCTCAGTTTTCTTAGATAAATCTTTTTCTTTGTTAGCCATTAATACACCCCCTACTTCAAAAACCGTAAAATATATTCTGAATAGTCATCGGTTAATGCATCTAAAATCTTGATTACACGGCTGTAATCCATCCGTGTCGGTCCGAAGATACCGATCGTACCCATTGGCCTACCAGCTATCTGATAAGAGGTTGTAATGATGCTACAATTGCTCGCACCGGCGATATCGCCTTCAAGCCCGATTCTAACCTCTATTCCCTCGTTAGAAGACTGTAACAGCTGTTTAACGCTCTCTGTCTGCTCGAATAATCCCAGCAGACCGCGAATCGTTTCGACACTGGAAAACTCCGGTTGGTTGAGCAGGTTGACGGTGCCACCGAAAAATATTTTGTTCTCCGGCGCCAACTCAAGATTATTAGTCAGATGCGCGATAATCTCTGACACCCGCTCATAATCATTCAAGTTACGCAGATAGGTATCCTGAACTGCAGTTTCAATCCGGTGACGCAGTTGATGAAGCGGCGTGCCGACAAGTTCATGGTTGAGAATCTTAACCAGGCGTTCAATCTCATCAGATGTTAATTCTTGCGGTAGTCTGATCGTCCTGCTTTCCACTCTGCCACTGTCAGTCACCAGGATAACAACTAAGCCATCCTCAGCAATCGGAACGATTTCGAGTTTCGTCAGGCGGGTAGTGTGCAGGTCAGGTCCCATGATGATACTTGTATAGGTCGTTAACTCCGACAAGATATTCGCCGTCTCCTCAAGCGCTAATTCAAATTGATTCAGCTGCTGGGCAAAGTGTTCGCGAATATTCGTCAACAGTTTCTTCGACACATCAAGGTCCTTGGGATTAATCAGGTGATCGACGTAGTAACGGTAACCTTTGTTCGATGGAATGCGGCCTGCCGACGTATGCGGCTGGACTAAGTAACCCATCTCCTCAAGGTCAGCCATCTCGTTACGAATCGTCGCCGGACTAAAATTAATATCGCCCATTTTGGCAATCGACCGCGAACCGACCGGCTCAGCGTGCTTAATATAGTCGTTAATAATCGCTTGGAGTATTAACTTTTGCCTCTCTGTTAACAAATACATCACCCCCTGCCAACAAGCTTGCAAACTTGCAAACTTGCAAACTTGCAAATTGCTTGCATACAAAAAACCTAACTTAATTTAATATCTTGTTGTTTGTTAGCACTCTCACTCGTTGAGTGCTAACATAATTAAAAGATACCATAAATTAGTTAGGCTTGTCAATCATTTTAATGCAGTATTGATGCAATTGAAGTGAGTTAGTGAGTCGCCGGCGGTAAGTGCGTTTAGTCGTGGTTATAGGCAGGCTTATTTTAGAAATTCAGCAAAGACCTGATTGCCAAAAATCAGCCCTTTCGGAGTTAAACGGAGGCGGGTGTCTAAGTGAAAGCGGGTGTCTGGCTTGTCCGCAGCCGGAACTGATGAAGCAGGTACCAACTCAACCAAGCCCGCTTGGAGTAAGTGTACTATCTCGTCTGCATAGTCAGCAAGTAAGTCGCTTCCATAGCGAGCGCGGTAAGCCCCTAAGCTGACACCGGCTAACATGCGGAGACCGAGGATCATTGTGTTTTCCCGCTGTTCAATAATCGAAGGCTGATGGCGGATAATTTGTAAGTTGTCGAGACCAGCGGAGTCTAATAAACCGGAAGTCAGATTATTGCCTATGAGCGAGTTGCTGCCTATCAGTGTTGATATGTATTTTTCTATGTCGGGCTGGTTCTCATAGCGGACACCATGAAGGTAACCGTGAGCACCGGCACCGGCACCGAGGTATTCTTCATTCTGCCAGTAGGTTGTATTGTGGCGAGACTCATAGCCGGGGCGAGCGTAGTTGCTGATCTCATAGTGGTTGTAGCCGTTTTCCTTAAGCGTTGACATCACGAGCTCGAACATGGCGAGCTCGTCGGATTCAGATGGTAGATCAAGCTTACCTTCAGCTGCTAGGCGACCAAAGGTTGTCCCCTCTTCGAGGATTAGACTATAGACCGATAGGTGAGGAAGATCGAGGGCTATAGCTTGATCAAGGCTAATCTTGAGGTCAGCAAGCGTCTGACCGGGAATGCCAAACATTAAATCGAGGCTGAGGTTATGTAAACCGGCAGCCTTTAACTCTTCCACTGCTGTAACAATCTCGGCTGCGTTATGAATTCGGCCGAGGCCGGCTATCAGATGATCTTGAAATGCCTGCGCACCGATACTAACTCGGTTGATGCCGCCTGCTTGGATGGCGGCGATTTTGACAGGAGTTAGAGTCCCGGGATTAATCTCAATCGTATATTCGACAATATTCGACAAGTCATGAGAACCAACATCACGCACACCGGCACCGTGCACGCCTTCATCACGCGCACCATCAAACTCAAAATTCTCCCGAATCGTCGCAAACAAAAACTCAAGTTGACTAGGTGCAAGAACGCTGGGCGTCCCACCACCGATATAGATGGTCGAAAGCACCTCACCGCGATTCTCTCCTACTAACAGTTTGAGTTCAGTCGCTAAAGCTTGTAAATAATCATCAATCAAATGTTCGCTCCGAGCGAACGAATTAAAATCACAATAGGCACACTTAGCCGCACAAAATGGCAGGTGAATATAGAGGGCCTTAGCCATCCTATTCCTCGATTTTCAGTACGGCCATGAAGGCTTCCTGAGGAACCTCAACGGAACCGACTGATTTCATGCGTTTCTTACCCTCTTTTTGTTTCTCAAGCAGCTTGCGTTTACGGGAAATATCACCCCCGTAACATTTGGCGGTAACGTCCTTCTTCATCGCTGAGATCGTTTCCCGGGCAACAATTTTGTTACCGATTGCAGCCTGGATTGGGACCTCGAACATCTGCCGAGGGATAAGTTTACGCAATTTCTCAGTAATCGCCCGACCGCGAGTCTGGGCGTTATCCTTATGAGTGATGAAAGACAGAGCATCCACCTTCTCATTGTTCAGCAAAATATCGATCTTAACCAGCTTGGACGCCCGATAGCCGGACAATTCATAGTCGAGCGAAGCATAACCGCGCGTATGCGATTTCAGCTGGTCGAAAAAGTCATAGATAATCTCCGATAGCGGCATATCATAGGTGAGGGCAACGCGATTAGAATCAAGATAGCGCATATCAACATATTCGCCACGTTTGCGTTGGCAGAGTTCCATCACCGCACCAACATATTCGTTCGGCACGAGGATTTTCGCCTTAACATAAGGTTCCTCAACATGCTCAATCATGACCGGGTCGGGCATATCGCTCGGGTTTTCGACAATTTTCTTGTCGCCCTTGGTTGTGTAAATGTGATAAACAACGCTTGGCGAAGTCGTAATCAGGTCAATCCCGAACTCCCGCTCAATCCGCTCTTGGATAATTTCCATATGAAGGAGGCCAAGAAAACCGCAACGGAAGCCAAAGCCAAGCGCTTGCGAAGTTTCCGGTTCGAATCTTAAGGCACTATCATTAAGTTCCAGCTTCTCCAGGGCCTCACGCAGGGCTGTATAGAGATTGGTCTCGATTGGATAGAGTCCGCAGAAAACCATCGGATTAACTCGCCGGTAACCTGGTAAAGGGGCAGCTGCCGGTCGCGCTGCATCAGTAATCGTGTCACCGACACGAGTATCTTTAACATTTTTCATCGAAGCCACAATAAAGCCAACATCGCCGACGACCAATTGATCTGTCCGCGTCATTTTTGGTTTAAAAATCCCCACTTCCGTCACTTCAAAAGTCTTACCCGTACTCATCATTTTGATCCGCATGCCTGGCTTGACTGAGCCGTTGACGATTCGCGTATAGACGATAACCCCTTTGTAGAGGTCGTAGTGGGAGTCGAAGATTAGGGCCTGCAAAGGTTCATCAACCGAACCGGTCGGCGCCGGCACTTTCGCAACAACCTGCTCGAGGACATCGGCGATACCGATTCCTTCTTTGGCAGAAGTGAGAACTGCTTCAGATGCATCAAGGCCAATCACATCCTCAATTTCTTGGCGGACGCGGTCGGGATCGGCTGCAGGGAGGTCGATTTTGTTGATAACAGGAATAATCTCCAGATCATTCTCGAGAGCTAAATAAACATTAGCCAGAGTCTGAGCCTCAATCCCTTGGGCAGCGTCAACAACGAGGACAGCTCCCTCACAAGCAGCGAGCGAACGGGAAACCTCATAGGTAAAGTCGACATGCCCCGGCGTATCAATTAGATTAAGATAATATTCAAGCCCATCAGATGCTCGGTAGGTCAGGCGGACTGCTTGTAGTTTAATCGTGATGCCGCGTTCGCGCTCGAGATCCATGTGGTCAAGTAATTGTTCCTCCATATCGCGCTCCTCAACAGCACCGGCATATTCGAGGATTCGGTCAGCCAGTGTCGATTTCCCATGATCGATGTGAGCGATAATGGAAAAGTTGCGGATGCGGTCTTGCTTAGATAAATCATGCATTAAAAGTGCCTCCTGTATAAGTTCGGGTTATTCGATTTATTATATCAATAATATATATCGGCTACAATAAATAAAAGTATGGTGGATTATCTTGCATTATCGCCGGCGATATGCTAATATATTTCAAGTTAGAACGGATTAACCTGAGGAGGTGACTGTAATGCCAAATATTAAATCAGCAATCAAACGCGTCAAGGTAAATGATAAGAAAAGAGTACAGAATACAGCACAAAAATCAGCGCTTCGGACGTCAATCAAGAGTTTTGAAGCTGCTGTTCAGAATAAAGATGTTGAAAAAGCGGGTGAGACCCTGCTAACTGCGACGAAGAAAATCGATAAAGCAGTGACAAAGGGCCTGATCAAGAAAAATACAGCTGCGAGGAAGAAGTCAGCTCTTGCGAAAAAGTTTAATGCACTAACAAGTGAAGAGGCAGTGGCTGAGTAAAAGAGACTAACGACCTATTATATATAGGTCGTTCATTATCTAAACACTTAATATTAAGAAAAAATATGAAAGAGGTTTTTATGTCAAAACATCTACTAATTAATAGTAACAGTAATAAAATGTTAACAGTCAAAGATACTTCTGTTAATTTAATTATTACTTCACCCCCTTACCCAATGATTAAAATGTGGGATGACCTATTCTGTAGCTTTAATGATTCAATAAACGATGATTTAGAACATGGTAAGGGTAATAATGCATTCGAGAAAATGCACAAAATATTAGATGATGTGTGGAACGAATGTGATAGAGTGTTAAAAGATGGTGGGTTTATTTGCATAAATATTGGAGATGCCATAAGAACCTTATCTAACAATTTTCAATTGTACCCTAATAAATGCAGAATAATGAACTATTTCAGTAATAAAGGATACAACTCTTTACCAGGTATATTATGGAAAAAACAATCTAATACACCCACCAAGTTTATGGGTTCAGGTATGCTTGCTGCAGGAGCATACATTACGCAAGAACATGAACATATTTTAATTTTTAGAAAAAACGGCAAAAGAATATTTGATGAGAATGAAAAAACGTTTAGACGCAAAAGCGCTTATTTTTGGGAAGAAAGAAATATGTGGTTTTCAGATTTGTGGGACTTAAAGGGGACTAACCAACAAATTAAAAACAATAATAAAACAAGAGAGCGCAATGCATCTTTTCCATTCGAAATTCCATATAGATTAGTCAATATGTTTTCAATTTATGGCGATACCGTTCTTGATCCGTTTACAGGTCTTGGTACGACCAATATAGCATGTCTTGCTTCAAACAGAAATAGTATTGGCTTTGATATAGATAGTGAAATTATTAAAATTGCACAAGATAGAATTATAATTTCCAAGAATACTATCAATTCTCATATACAAAACAGGATAGATAAACATATAGATTTTATTGAATCTCTTCCTAAAAACAAAATTACAAAATTATACACAAACCAACATCACGACTTCTTAGTGAAAACTAAGCAAGAAATTGAAATTGATATTAGGTACCTTGATACAGTTAAATACTCAAACGAGGAAATTATTGGAACATATAAATAAAAACATTAGTTAAACCCTATACAAGAATACAAGAAACAATGATTAAAATAAATTACAACAGTTTAAAAAATCTTACCTTTCAACCTCATAAACAATCGCATTCTTTTTTTTATTTTTATCATAAAATATCATTTTTGCATTAATAGACTCTTGTAACATTGGCTTCGTTCGATAAGATTCAGGTTTTATAGAATAAGCTTCATTTCCCACAAACCCATCAATCCCTTGCGATTCTTGATTGGGGGTAGACAGTCTGTATTCGCTTCCTTCTTCTTTTGCCAATGACGCTAATATCGCTTCTTGAAAATATAAACCATTATATGTTTTATTAATCACAAGATCTTCTACCCAGTTTTCAACCATCTGTTTGTCTATAAGTAAAATCGCTTTTTTTAAATTATCAATCTGATTATAAATTCTGTTAGAGGCGTCTTTAAGCCCTTCAGGTTTTTTGTCAATATACCATTCCTTCCAATTATTTATATTAATATCAGCTTCCTGCTCTATAAATTTCGGGAATAATTCTGATAATTGTCCAACTATTTTAGGTCTTGTTCCTTGGGCGTTTTGATTTGCTAAATTTAGTAATTGAGTTGTATATTTAGGAAAATCATAAATATAATTTCTGTTGTAATGTTTAATATCTTCTGCTTCAATAACATATTTTTGATAATTTTTACTCATAAAATCCCCCTTATAAAAACAATTTATATACCTCAATTTCCAGAGCATTAGCAATCCTTTGTATATTTTCGAGCGATATACTCCGTCTATGCCGCTCTATATCACTAATATAAGTCCTATGCAATCCGCTTCTGTCCGCCAACTGTTCTTGAGTATATCTTTTCTCAATACGATATTTTTTTACATTATTCCCAAAGATTTTTATTAAATCCACATAACTTACCCCCAGTTAAACTAATGATATATTTACTTGTAAATAATGTATACAGACAATAAGTGACAATTTACTGCGTCAGCATGGCAAATATATTGAATTAAAAATTAAACTAATGTATCATTAATCTGTGATTCTTGTGCTTAATGAATTTTAATAATTTAATTATTAATTGATGGAGGGCTAAAAGTGGTTTCTATTTCTAATAATAATAGTATAGATAAAGATACTTCTTTCTACATTGTAACTCTCAGATATGATAATTTTTTACAATTAAAAGATAATGATTTTTCTTTAATCGGCTTTTCTGAACGAAGCAAAATTGCTGAAAAATTGAAACAAGGAGACAAGCTGGTAATTTACATAGGTTCAAGAGTTTCTAAAATTGCTGGTATAATTGAAATCAATAGCACTCTTATTTGGGATAACGATTTAATATGGGATGATATTTTCCCGAAGAGATATAAAACAAATAAAGTAATTATATTAGATCCGGAAAAATATGTAGAAATGAGATTAATAAAGGACGGTTTATCATTTATTAAGCCTGAAGTGATAAGATTTGGAGTTTACTTTATGAATGGTTTAAAGAAACTTAAGATTGAAGACTACGACTATATCTATAAACATTGTATTAATAAAATGAGTATTTCAGAAAACTAAATTTATATTATTATTTTAATAAAGCAACCCACTTATATGTGAGGCGACTCCTTAAAATTATTTTTGGTCTGACTTTAGAGGGGCACATTACACCTAAAGGGTGTTTTTTTTATAGAAGGGAGGACATAATTAATGTTTTTATACATAATCTATATGTAGTGAACTCATAAAGTTAGACTAAACTTTATGGGTTCACTACAGTTAAGCAGGTTTTTTGCGTTTGCTTAAATTGAAATAATAGTCTTTATTAAGAGTTTCTATTTAGGTTATTATCCATAAGCCCCTTTGACGGAATTGAAGCCTTTTTAAAGGTATTTCGTACAGTCCTTGCCTCTTTTTCTCCTTGTCGTGATATCTTATCAATAATCTCCTGACTATAAATTAAATCCTGTGTAGAAATTGTCATTTTAACCGCTGTACCTTTAAATGATGTGTCGCCTAATTCAACATAACTATCACCATTTATAAATAAATATTTATTGCCAGATGCCAAACAAAATGTTCCTTGTAATTCTTTGCAAATTCCACTTACCATATAAAGTCCAAAACCTGAATTAGCCCAAGGTCTTTGTGATGGATTTGGCTTAGACGGTTGAAAAGTTTGAGATATCCCCGCTTTGATAGCACTTATTATAGCATCTTCATCAGTTTCTATATATCTCCTATATACTGAATTACGTTGTAGGCTGTTTTTTATACCTATGCCCTCATCTACAATAGCAATTTCTGCTGTATTATTCGACCAATATTGACCACAAATCCAAGCCTTATTACAATCTGCATGTTCGGGTATATTTCGTAATATTTCACGAATCAAGTAAGTTATTAATACATGCATTTCTCTATTTTCACGGCTTAGAATCTTAGCAAGCTCGGATGATTTTATTTCAATTGCATCTCCCATTTCGATCATTTGACCATTTCTAATATTATCTTTATGAAGTTGATGTAAATCAATTTGAGTGATCGGAATATAATTATCATTTCCTGTTGCTTCACCCGGTTCTTTCCCAAATTGAATTTTATCTGACACTGCCTTGAAAAAGCCCATATGAGAAGCATAAGAGATACTTTCTTTTTTGATATTGTTTTCAATATAAAAAGGTATATGAGAATATTTATCGCGAAATTGTCTTAATGAACAGGCCGCTAATAGCATCCCAAATGGACGAACCCAATTCATATTTGCATAAATAATAAACTGATCATCCATTTTTAATGCATTTAACTCATTAGCAAATTGCAAACTCTCTATAGTTTCAAGTGAAGTTATTTCAACTCGCATACTTTTTCTCCTAATTTAATACTATTATACATTATATTTCCAGATAAATTATGTCTCCTTTTCTTATTATGTATATGCACTTTTATTATATAAAAGTAACCAAAAAGCCATGTCAACTATACCCCTTTTTCGAAACTTTTCCTTCTGAAGAAATATTCAAAATAGGATAATAAAAATATATTGTTTGCATAGTAATTATATCACATGTTTTATTAATTTCAGTCTGAGCAACTACCATTGTGCATGTTAACAATACGCTAACCTTTTACGAATATTCTTAAAGAGCTGACAATACAAGATAAACAAGCTATTATTATTAACTAAGGATAGATTTTACATTAGTCGACTATACTCAACTAATGTAAAATCACAACAGGCCAATATTATCATTATTAAATAATATATATCGACCTTCAAAAAGCACGAGAATATAAAAGTAGGTATAACGTCTTGTATTTATTCCAATTTATTTATATTTTCAAATTTTCTAACAGAACGTTTACTTACCCAACCTGAATATAACCTACCCGTTTCCGCATCAATATATTCTACTTCAAAATAATATGGAACATCATCAATTATAGTAACGAGTTGGTTAATATCAATAATAGTAATTATATTTGAGTTTTGTACAGGTTCGATCCGTAGTTTAGCAGATTTAATTGTATCATAAACAAAATTAGAAGTTAAAGACAACACTATTGTCACAACAACTTTTAAAATCCAAACCGCCATTTTAGTGATGTGTGAGCGTTTGCCCTTACTTATAAGAAGCTTTTCCGTTTCCATTCCCCAGTTATCAGGATGTGCTAATATTTCAGCAGCATAATTACAAGCAATAATTTTATCATTTTCAGTTAATACATAAGTTTCTATATCATTGTTGATTGAATTAAAATACTGTGATGTACTATGATAAAGCATTGAAATTTGTTGTAAAGATGGCTGTACATCCCTAAATAGATGAAATAACGGTTGAAAATCGGTTTGCATCTTAGCTGCAAATTCTGCTGATTTTTGAATTGCAGGATTTAATAAATTTGAAAATTTCTCAGAGTCATCCTTTAACATTTTTAGTGGCAGATACATCAATTGCACACGTCTCTCCAGTTGTTGTATAGTTTCAATCCATTGATTATTAAATGTAGTTGAAAAACACAAATTTACTTTATTTAACACTCCCATGTTTAATTCAACTTTTTGCCAGGTTTCATTTAAATAATCTATTTTCCGCACCACATCAGCATTAGCAATTTCTATTTTTGGTACATTTCGAAAATATAGATTCATGTTTTTCATTATGCTTGCCCCTTTATTTTACAAATTTACAATTAATACATAAATGTTAGCTATATTTATATTCGACAGTGTTATTTACAACATTCATAAGTGCAATAATAATATCGGACACTACTCACCAAATTAATTACAATTCTACTTCACTTTCTTATTTTATTATATATTTTGTAGCTCACCCACATTAATGCAACATCCAAAAACATTTTCTCAACATCATAGAATGATTTTAATATCCTACCCTAATATTCTGCATCTGTCTCTTTAATAAGCTTAGCTATACAATTCATTTCAGTTTTGACTGTGCCACAGCCGGGAGAAGGAATATTTCCATTATTATCTATGTAATTAATGTACTCTGAAATCACACTCATTCTGATTTAATCTAAACTTATTATCAAGAATATACAAGGTGAATTTTCGCTTCTCATTAACTACTTGACAGATGAAAACTATTAATTTAGGATGTAATAAATAGATAAATTTTTTTATTTTTAATTCGGACTATTTTCGTCCGAATTGCCATAGCTCCTAATAACAAAAGGTGGTTTACATGATTAGAAAAGATACTGATTACGCCATGAGGATGCTTGCCCATTTAGCGGAAAACGAGCTACAGGACTTTATCTCTGTAAAAACTATTGCTAAGGAGCAAGATGTTCCTACCGACTACGCCTATAAAATTATCCGCAAATTAAATACGGCCAAGATAACAAAGAGCCAAGTAGGCGCACATGGCGGGGTGATGTTGAATAAAGAGTTAAAGTTTATCACTTTGCGTGATGTTATTGAGGCTATCCAAGGTTCTATATACATAAGTGAGTGCGTCCTAAACTCGGGAATTTGCTCCAGAAACCCTGTGTGCAAATTTTCTCCGCGTTGGGCTGCCATTCAACAAGAGTTAATGTGTACGCTGGAGAAAACTACTCTGGCTGATATCTTGAATTGATTGGGAGGTGCTGTACCAAATCTACAGATTCAAGTGCTAATTGAATGTAAATTAAAAGATCGAAATTTATTTAAAAATCTAAGGAGGTATTTACACGCATGAATCCTATCGACATTGGTTTTCTGTTAGTAACCGGATTAATAGCTTTATATCTTTGTATTCATTTTTATCGCGGTTTCATGGTCAACAAAAAAATCTACAATATCTATTATATTATCGGCTTTGGCGTGCTGCTTGTCGCCGGGTTATTATTAATTTTCTTTTCTTATGACATATTAGCAAGTCCTTTCGTAATAATCGTATCTACCCTGATTCCGCTTTCATTATCACTGGGCTTAGTCACTCAATATTTCCCTAAACAGAGCAAATATTACCTTGCTTTTGTTGTACTTGGTTTTCTTGCTATTGCCACCGGCACACTGGCTGATCTTGGTACTCTGGGAACAATCATCCTTGCATCAGTTCACTCTGTTGCCGGATTGACCCTGTTCCTGATGCCTATCGTGCTTGTTATCAAGAAAAAAGTTCCCGCACCTTTCGCTATGGTCTCTCTTGGTGCAGCTCTAATCGGTATTGGCGGTATTGCACTCGGTTTCTTGAAAACCGGTCGACCTTTATTGTTCTTTACTCAAGAAGTCATCTTCTTGATTTTAGCACCGCTACTCTTCCTGATGGTCGCAAGCTTTGCTGTTGGTTTTATCAAAGCTAACAAGCTGGGCGGGGAAAAGATTGCTCCCGCTAAAAAGAAATAAAGCTAATTAACAAAAGGAGAGCTCAAGCAATGTTGCTTGAGCTCTCCTTTTGTTTTTATGTTAAATATTTATTTGTGAAACCATTTGTATATTCTTATATGTCAATGATTGTTCATTATCAACATAATCAATTATTGTCTTAGTTGTTTTCCTCTCTATCAACTGTTCCAACAGTCGCATGACATTACGCCAAAACTTATCTAAATCAATATGCCGATCAACAATTCCAACTACAGCCTTTTCCTTGCTAATCCACCTAACAACACCATTAACATTAGACCATTTGAGATATGACAACGGAATCAGAGCTACCCCAACAGCGGTGAGTCGCTCTTGTAATACCGGGAAAGTTAAGGCCGGATCTGTTCCAATTAATTTGCGTGCTTCCGTTATGCTTTGCTTAAGTTTTCTTTGATTATAAGGTCCCGTGACAGTTTGCTCACCAAAATTCAACACTGTCTGAATCCAAATATTAGCAGCAAATATACTCTGTTTATCTTTTATATAATTAGAATTATAGTGCATATTCATCACATCTGTCGTCATAACACCGAGAGATGAAACTGCGAAATAATTATAGTACGCTTTTAATAATTCAATTTTATCTGAATTTTCACCCACTACTCCAAGTTTCAGAAAATAATCATGGTCAATATCATTAAAATATTCTAATTCCTGCTTCATCTCTTTTTCTCTTTCAAGTTCAAGCACTGCTGAGTCGTAGTCTTTCTGCAGGTTCAACCAAACTTCAACACTCGTACCCAACATATTCGATAACCGCGAGGCAATTCTATTAGAAACCAATGCTTTACCGTTTATAAGATCACTTAAGTTTTTTTCTGTGACCTCTAAGCGGTGGGCAAACTCTTTCTGGGTCATATTTCTATCGTCAATAATTTCTCGAATATAGTACCCCGGATGAAAAAAGAGTTGATTATTAAACTCCAACTTATTGCTCATAATGATTTGACACCTCCAATACTCGTATCCCTTCGATTATCTTATATTGAGATTGAATATCTAATTTCTCTTCCTCAGTGTTTAAAGGTGGGAATGGAACAAAAATTAATCTGCGACCAGACTTTTTCCGTAAATTCAATGCGAATTGACCTTTTCTATCACCAGTCAGTTTATGTAAGTTATTTTTTTTAAAAATACTTAGATCCTTTAAACTTTCCGCACTTTCTAAAAATTTTAGAATCGACCAGATGCTCTCGGCATCCTCAGCACCGAGTTTTCTTCTTGCATAACCATGGTCCGTACATAGTTCTCTAACTTTTTTATTAGAATACTCTATCACCATAATTGTAGTGTCCTTTTCTATAATAGTCAAGATATAATTACCCAAATGGTAATTATATTCACGGTATATGATTTATATACTCTTCCCTCACTTATATATTCGACACCTCAACACAAATTCCTTCTTAAAAACAAATAAAGCTTATTAACAAAAGGAGAGCTCAAGCAACATTGCCTAGGCTCTCCCTTTGTTTTTATTTCTGTAATTGCTTAACTGCTGATTCACTAAACTTAACCTGATAATACATTATTCAACCTCGATCAGATCCCAGACTTCAGTGTGGTCATATTGTTTTTCTTTGCGAGCAGCTTTCACAGCATTAAGAATTCTCGTCTCATCTAACTCTAAATCTTCGCTCCTACCCCACTTCATCTCTACCCCGCCGGCATCGAACTTTTTCCGCTTACCGGTAATCGTCTCAATCTCAATCCGGTACAAGTCGGTAACCTCTATCCCCGAGTTGACCGCTGCATCAAAGTAGTCCATTTTGTCAGGTGTATATTTTTCACAGATAAGCCTCAGGGCTTGCAACTTCTCGCTGCTATCGGTAACTATGTAAACTTTTCCATCCACTATCGCCGACTCAAATTCCGTTGTGAAAACATTGCTTCCCAAGAGGTCCGGCTGCGTCTTGTCATCTGCAATCGCCTTTAATTCTTCTTGCGTGTAAAGTTCGGGAATCTTAACCTTGCCAACAAAGGTCACGCACACACTCTTGTTTTCCGCAAGAGCCGCGACCTTCCTGCCACTCTTTGCTGAGTGGAAATACAGATTATCGCCGCTCCTAACGATTGAAAGCGGAACCCCAAAAGGAGCGCCCCGATCAATCATCGAGACAACACCATAGCTTGACTGATCAATGATGTTGAGCGCGAATTCTCTGTCCATTTCTCTGTCTTTTCTTCTCATAATGACCTCCGTTACCTTTGCCTCTGCAAGCGCTTCCCTCGTTGCATTTTCCATACCGTTACAATAATATCACTGGCGAAAACTACTGCCAATAGCAAAGCCAACATATCCACCATGTCATTATCAAGCGCTCCGGTAAAACGCATTAACGCCGGTTGCACAATAAATTTAAAAATAGAGATGGCAGTACCGAAAATTAACAAACCTTCCAAATAAACGCGACCGTTCAGGTTAAAGGCTTTGTTAGTGTAGTCCCACCATCTCCGCTTATAAACTTTTTCCATAAGAAATGAACAAAAATACTCAAATGCCCCACTAATCACAATCGCCAACACAAATACTGCAGCAAGATTAGTGATATTCCACAGAAGCCAGAGTGCAAGCATGATCGTAATACCGTAAATTGGGCAGTATGGACCAAAGAGAAATCCTCGATTAATTAATCGCCGTTTCTCACAAAGCGAACATACTACCGATTCATAGAGCCAACCAAGGAAACTATAGAATAGAAACCAGAGGAAAAGCTCACTGATTAACATTGACACCTACTCCTTTATTCTCTCAACTGCAAGGAGCACCAAAGTTTTCTATGATTCTATCTATGATTCAAGTTTTTTCGTAGCCAAATCTGCCTTAACATGATTAAGCCTTGCAACAAGCGCAGGTCCCGCTAACAAAGCAGCTCCCAGCGCAAACAAAACAATGCTGATAATCATAATTTCTGTGCCTAACACATTGACCAGATTCGCTTCACCGATCATGTGTGAAGGACCCGCCCAGATTGGCATTGTAATCAGCACCAGCCCGGCAACGATTGCTGTGATACCCGCACCGGTCTTTTTGTCTTTGCTGCCGCCGCTACTAAATACATCACGGTATTTCTTCAAACCCGGCAGAGCAAGTATCGTGAAGACGATTAGCGCCGCTACGTTCGCGAAAAATTTGACGTTCGCCGGAACCGCTTTGCCGATAATTGAAGCTGATGCAAACATGTGCATGCCACCAACAATTGCACCAAGGATTAAAATGTAAATTGCATAGCGGAATGAATTCTTGCCACCTTTAAACAATTGGACCAAGACAACAAGTCCAGTAAAACCGATCAGAGTCGTAACGATTACAAAGGTCTGCCACATCCACTGATAATCCGCAATCATGCTGAATTTCGGGTAATTATCAAGGTTAAACGCCACACAGGAAGTTCCAATACCACCGAAAATATTCATCAGCACAGCCATACCCATCAACACGAGAGCTGTCCACACAACAACACCTTTTTTGTTTTTCATTTCATCTCCTCCTCCTTATGTTCAGTTTATCACGATTTTATTTCAATTTGTTTACATTCGCACATTTTCACTAATTCTACCCAATTGCCGGAGTGTGCATATAGACAAAATAGTGTGGCTATTTAATGTTCTATATTAGCAGTCCTTGTATTCCATTAAAAATATAACCGACGAGTATGATTCCAATGGTGCAGATAGCGACAAAGATTGCTAACAACTTCGGCTTAACCGCTCTCCGCAACATAATTAGCGAAGGTAGTGACAGGGTTGTTACCGCCATCATAAATGATAGCACTGTTCCCAACTGTGCTCCTTTATACAGTAGCGCCTCCGCTATCGGAATCACACCGAAAATATCAGCATAAATAGGAACTCCGACAATCGTGGCAAGCACCACGCCCCATGGATTATTGCCACCCAAAAGTTTCACAACCCAACTTTCTGGTATCCAATTGTGAATCAGCGCGCCAATCGCGACACCTAACAGGATAAACGGAAAAACCTTGCGAAACGTCACTCGCAGCTGGTAGAGCGCAAAGTCTAACCTTTCCCGCACCGCCAACTTTCTCATCGAAAAATCATCAGCAGACGAATTACGAATAAAATCCTCAATCTCACCTTCCAGGCGTGCTCGCCCGATTAGGTAACTGCCCACAACTGCGATCACCAACCCAAACAGGACATAGAGAAACGCAACCTTGCCACCAAAGACTCCGGTTAAGAGCACAAGTGACCCAAGGTCAACCATCGGTGATGAAATTAGAAACGCAAAAGTCACGCCGAGCGGTAGGCCTGCCGCTGTAAAGCCAATAAAAATCGGAATCGACGAACACGAACAAAATGGTGTCACTGTTCCCAGCAGTGCCGCAATAATGTAAGCGCTGATGCCGCGGGATTTGCCAATCAACTTTTTGCTACGCTCAGTTGAAAAAAAAGTCTGCACATAGCTAACCAAGAAAATTAGCGTGCAGAGTAGAATCGTTATTTTAATAACATCGTAGACAAAGAAATGAACGCTTCCCGCCAGTTGCGTCGTCGGATCGTAGCCGAGCCGCACAATAATATCGGTGATTAACCGTTTGAGCCAGTCCATTCCCAGTAGTTCATTCTGAATAAAGCTACCGAGGTTATTTAGTAGCTGCATACGGTGGCTGCTCCAATTGCATCAGGGTTGAGAGTTAATATCTCGCTCAGCATGTTCAACACTAATTCGCTGCCCCTTGCAGACAGTGAGTAGTAAGTCCATTTGCCGACTTGACGGGCGCTAACAACACCGGACTCAACCAATATTTTCATGTGATAAGAGAGCCCGGATTGGATTAAATCAATCTCTTCGAGCAAAACGCAGGCGCAGCGTTCACCTTTGCGAAGTTCGCCAAGGATCTGTAAACGCTTTTCATCTGCGAAAGCTTTTAATATTCTAACTTGTGCTTGGTAGTCCATTTATAAATACTCCTCACATCTATAATGCGTCAATGCGTCGCACATACGTGGCGAACTGTTCATATGTAGTGAACGGTTCATATGTAGTGCGTCATTTATGCGCAACTCGCTATACATATCAAATATTTTTGATATGAGAATATTATAGATTTCCCTTCTCTGCATGTCAATACCCTTCCTTAACATTTTATTGCTAATATAATACTTCATCAACCAAATAAAATAGCAGGTGCTCAAATTTCACCGCGCCTCTTACCTTGCCAAGAGTCGCGCTTGCCCTGCCAAGAGACGCGCCTACCACTAATTGAACATATTCATGTTTTATGGATATAAATAAATAGCCTGAGCTTTATTTTAAAAAATAGCCATAATTTAATTTTCTGCGGCCTTTGGCTTGCCAAGAGACGCGAGAAAATTAAATTATGGCTATTTATACTAACTAAAACTATTTATTTACATAAAACATGAACATTTCAACTGCCAACACCTTATCAATCCGCCCTGACTTAATTTCATAATCAAGTTCAGCCAGCTTCATTAAAATCCTCTGCAACTGCTCTTCACCAAAACGCCTTCCCTGCTGCAACGCCAACTTAGCAACATAAGGGTGAATCGAGAGCAAAGACGCAATGTCACGCTCCGAGTAACCGGTTCGCGCCGCCTCTTTGGCTAACAATATTATCCGAAACTGCCGCGCCATAAGCGCCAAAATTTTCACCGGTTCTTCTTTATTCTTCAGGAGATCATAGAGTAACTGGAAGCCCTCTTCCATTCGCAGGTTCGCCACAGCGTCAACGAGCAAGAAAATATTTTCTTCCAGCTGCCGCACCGTCAACTCCGCAACGATTGCCTCCGTAATCTCTCCACCGCTACCAACATACAGCGCTAACTTCTCAATTTCTTGTTCCAACAGTTGCAGATCCTTACCTAACTTCTGCACCAAAAGTTGCGCTGCATCCCCGCCAATCTCTGCACCCGCAAGCTCTGCCTTCTTCACCACCCACGCCAACAGCAGATAATCATTGAGTGGTGCGAACTCGCGGACAACAGCGCTATCTCGCATTTGCTTAACGATTCGGCGCCGCTCATCTAACTTTTCGTAGTCAACGGCAAAAATCAGCGTACTATACTCGACCGGATCCGCCAGATAGCGTTCCAATTCAGCAATATTATGTTCAACCGCTTTCGCCAACTTTTGTGCAGTAAAAAGCGCACCACCCTTAACAACAATCAGCTTGTGTGCTGACATGAAGGGTGGCGTCTCCGCCTCTTCTATAATCGCCTCGATCGCAATCTGATCAAGGTCGTAATTGATTAGATTCAGGTCGCGGTCATCCGCCGGGATCAATTGATTGCTTAGTTTTTTAATTTCGTCCTGAATCAGATAACTCTCTGTACCATAGAAAAGATAGATTCGTCGCTCCAATGTGGTTACCTCAATTCTATTTCAGTATCCGCCTCATTTATCTGTTCAACCGTCTGCGTTACTAAATCAACAGTATAGCTTGCTAAAAGCTTACCATCTTCAGAGAAAAGTCTGTAAATCATTATATCATCAGCAAGTAACTGATAGTCCACCCGCACACCATCTAACCAACCGGCTGTGCGGAACACCTCGTTACCCAAATTATAGACAGTAAGCTCATTGCCTGTTTCACGCACCGTATAATCAGAGACACGTCCCTGATCAGGAGGCATCGTTCCGCCGGTAGCATACCGGTCAACATCAGCACCCTGAAGTCCCATACTTGATTCCACAGCAGGACTCTCAGGTGGTGCGCTTTTCATACCTAATCTCGCACTAAAAGTATCCATTTCCATATTACTACCTCCCAAGTTATCGCTAAGAATCACTCCCGCAGGAATCATCAACACAATTGCCGCTGCGATAGCCATACCGTATCTGCGGAACCAAGTTTGTTGGCCTAAGCGACCAAACCGGCCGAAACCTTTTTCGTTTTCAGCAACTCCTTTGCGACGTGCATTTTCAGCTCTTGTAGTAGCGATTCTCTCAAGATCAGGCATTATACCCTCTATCAGATTAAGTTTTGCGGTCGTTGCCTGTGGACCATCAATGGTGATGTGAGCAAGTCCGAGTTCAAGCTTGATCAGCTTCTCACGATATTCTTCGCAACTCGCACACCTATCAAGATGAAGCGCAAGTCGCTCTCGCTCATCGCTGCTAAGCGCAGCATCAAGTTCCTGCTGAATCAGGTCTTTAAAAGTATCGCATCCTGTCGAATTAGATAATATATGCTCGCTCACTTTGCTCCACCTCCTCGATAATACTCTTCATATATTTTTTCACGCCCCCGGAAAAGGTGCGATTTCACTGTATTCAGCGGTACATCAAGCGCCTCGGAGATCTCATTATAAGAGAACTCCTGTACATAACGCATAATCATCACATCGCGCATCGTCTCCGGAAGCGCATTAATTAACTCAATTAAATCTTCGGCAACAAGTTTGTTCGTAATCTCATGTTCGAGGTCGGAACTCGCTTCAATCTCTAACTCTGTCCCCTCGATTGACATGGCTTCCTTCATACTTCGAAACTTATCCTTGCAAAGATTGATCGTAATCCGTTGCGTCCATGTCTTAAACTGCGCCTGCTCCTTAAATGTATCAAGCTTAGTATAGATGCGAATCATCGCCTCTTGGGCAATATCTCTGGCATCGTGCTCATTCTTCATGTAGTAAAGAGCTGTATTGTAAATTGACCGTTCAACCTTTTGCAAAAGTTCAACCATCGCCGCCTGATTCCCGTCCTTAGCAAGACGAATCAAACGCGTTTCTTCAGCTCTCTCCGCTTCACGTGCTTGCTGTTCGCCACGTGCTTGCTGTTCGCCACGTGCCCGTTGCTCTTCGCGTTCTTCAAGTCGCTCCACCTTGCCTGCTCCTTTCTCAATAGACGCCTCACCTTTTGAAAATGTTTCAACAAGTTGCGCCTCAACTGCCAAATGCACGGTTAGTTCCGGATGCACGGTTACCAGAAATTTCGACTTTTCTCGGCAAAATAGTTACACTCACCGCACCCATCTCATCCGTCCGCCAGATTTCCGCCCCGAAAATTGCGAGACGCGCCACAACATCCGGCGCCGGATGTTTGTACCGATTATTTAAACCTACCGATATTATAGCATTTTTTGGACTCAGTCGGGTAAGCCATTTTTCAGTGGTCGAAGTATTACTTCCGTGATGACCAACCTTTAAGAAATCCACCTGCGGAAGCATATATTCGTTTAAGAGAAACTCCTCGCCTGCTTGTTCAATATCCGCAGCAAAGAAAATTAACGATCCATATAAATCTGCGAGCATAACAAAACTATGGTCGTTCTCCTTAGACGAATACGAAACATCTACAGGTAATAATGTGAATTGACTACTCTTATCTAAACGAAAACTCATCGCATCGGTCACTTGATAGATGGGTACTTTTTTCTCAATTAATTTTGCGGCTAATTGGTTGCCCAGCTCCGTCCGCGGAAAACCGGCTTCAGCAATAAATGCGCCTATTTGGGCATAATCAAGAACAGCGAAAAATCCCTTAAGATGATCTGCATCCTCATGGGTAAGCAACGCATAATCAATTCGCTTTACTCCCTGATATTTGAGAAAGGGAACGAGAATATTCTTGCCCACCTCAAACGGATTAGCACGCACGCGCCACTCCTCGCGAGGAAAATCAACTGCCCCACCACTATCAATTAGGAGCGTTGACCCATTGGAAGTGCGAATCAAACAGCTATCACCCTGCCCAACATCGATAAAAGTAATCTTAACCGGATTAGGTAGCACAACAGTAATGATGAGTGTAAGTAATAAGGTTATTATGATAAACTTTTCAGTTAGAAAGATTAGGCGCTTCAGTTTGAAATTGATAAAAGCACCTCGGATCTGTCGACGAAAAATTAGCCAAACCAGAGCGATATAGCATGAAAAAACGATTAAACCGGAAGCAAGATTACCGTAGAAATGCAGCGGTGTCAGAGTTGCGCTCCACTCGATAAATTGAAACAATGCCTGTAGGAGAACCGACATTGACTTTGCCGGAAACAGCACTAATGTTGTGCTAATCGTCCCGACTATTAAGATGAGTAGCGCAAAAGGTAGAATCAACGAACTAAACAGCGGAACCACCAGCAAATTCGCCAGCCAAGCAATTAGTGAATATTGATGAAAATTGTAAAAAATTATCGGAAATGAGGACAACTGAGTTGTAGCTACGAGTGCGAGCGCGCTGATAAGTTTGCTTTGCCACGGGGTTTTATGAGTATTTGCGTTTTGCGCGCTTTTGTACCGCAGTTTGGCCTTCAATATGCGTTCAACCTCAGGAAACGCAAACAGAATAAAAAACGTAATCGTAAAAGATAACTGAAATCCAACATTATAAATCCACAGTGGATTGTAGAGCGTCATGACGACTAGCGCAACACCAATCGTCTGCAGCGACCGAATCCGGTTCCGATAAATAATGCCGTAAAGCATCAACATGCTCATAATCGTCGCCCGCACGACTGACGGGCGTAAACCGATTATTATCAAATAAATTACGAGGACGAGCATCACTGTTGCAGCAGCATTTTCGCGTGTCATGCGCATTCGCTGCAGAAGCGAAAATAGTAAGAAAGTAATAATCGATAAATGCAATCCGGAAATCGCCAAAATATGACTTAGTCCGGTTATCGCAAAGCTATCACGCAAGTCGGCAGGAATATCACCCGATTCGCCAAGCAAAATTGACTTGAGAAATCCACTCTCCGCCTCGGTAAATAGCCTTTCAAAGGTGTTATTAAGTGTCTGTCTAATATGGTTCAGACGATAATCCGCCGCCGAACTTGCCGAGAGTCTCACGCCATCAATGCCGATTACAACTATTTTATGATAGACATGTTCACGAGACAGATATTTTTCATAGTCGAACTGTCCGGGGTTGCTTGACAGGTTAATCTCAGCGAATTCACCTTCGAGTAGAATCCCCATGCCTCTATCCCAAGCACTGACAATCTCAATATCAGCTTCCTCTTGCAAATACAGGTGCACGAGCACCCGCTTCTTCGTCGCGAGTGGCTGCTCAGCGCCCGCAGCCCAGCTCACCCCCACCGGTCGCATCATAAACTTCAGCAAATCCCCATCCCTTACCGGCTCCGTATCAATGTATCCGCGCAGCCCCACCACCCCGGTGGTTGCTCGCAGCTCGTGCAATTCCGAGTTATGCGTCAGGTTATATTGCTGATCGCGCGCGATTCCCAACAACAAGAAACCGCACAGTAGCAACACCAACCAGCGGATGGATCGCGCGCTAAACACGCGGTAGGAACCGGCGACAAGCGCCGTTCCTATCACAAATGCAGGCACGGCTATCAGCCATGCCTGCACTATCATCTCACTAATTATTAAACCAATTAACCAAGCGACCCCAATAAATAATAACGGATAGCGGCGTATTATCTCCATACTTATATATTCGAGATAATTTCGTCATTTCCTTTTTTATTTGAGAAAAACTTTCCTTACCCAATCACCTTACTCTCCTTCAGGTCCCGCATTCGGGTAATTAATGCAGCGCCCTTCCCAAGTCCTAATCATGATTTCATCCTTACTCTGCGAAATCAAGTAGCTCGGCAGGATCGGCGTCTTTCCGTATCCCTGCGGCGCATTGATAATATAGGTCGGTATCGCAAGCCCCGAGGTATAACCGCGCAGGCTCTCCATGATTGCAAGCCCTTCTTCAATCCGAACATTAAAATGCGTCGTTCCGGAAACACTTTTGGCATGGAAAATATAATAAGGCCGCACGCGAATCCGCAATAAATCCTGATTCAATTTTTTCATCACATGCTTATCGTTGTTAATCCCATTTAGGAGAACTGATTGGTTGCCGAGTGGCACACCGGCACGAGTCAACAGGTCGCAAGCGCGAGCCGCCTCCTCAGTGATTTCTTGAGGGTGGTTGAACTGAGTATTTACGTAAATTGGGTGATATTTTTCAAGGATTGCGCAGAGCTCCGGTGTTACCCGTTGCGGCAGTGTTACCGGCGTCCGCGTGCCAAAGCGAATAATCTCCACATGCGGAATCTTCCGCAACTCTTGCAGAATCCATTCAATCATTTCGTCACTAATCATAAAGGCATCGCCACCGGTTAGCAACACATCGCGAATTTCAGGATTATCCGCCACATAGGCGATTGCCTCTCGCAAGGCTGCCTTCGGCGTACCAACATCAACCTCGCCAATATTACGTCGGCGCTGGCAATGTCTGCAATACATCCCACATTGATTGGTTACATAGATGATTAGCCGATCCGGATATCTCCGCGTAACAAAAGGCACAGGTGAAGTCAGAGCTTCACCCATCGGGTCATCTTCTCCATAAATATCTGTCACCTCAGCCAGCATCGGTATCGCCTGCAGGCGCACCGCATCTAAGGGGTTGTCGGGGTCGATTAGGCTCAGATAATAAGGCGAGATTGCCCAGCGGTATTTCTGTTCAACCTCTCTGATTGCAGCCTTTTCTTCCTCCGTTATCGCAAAAAGCTTAGCTAATTGCTCGACGCTCGTTATTCGGTTCCGTAGTTGCCATTTCCAATCGCGCCAATCCGCCTCGGTTCCTTGTAATAGCTCTAATATCTGCTCTTTTCTAAGCTCTATCATTCTCTTTTGTGAAAGACCAGACGGAATGCTATCCTTAACTTCCAGATAGTCGGTAATCTGTCTTTTGAGCTCATCGGCTCGCTCCAGTGAAATCGTTCTTCTCTCTTCGTCAGTTAGTTCGGTTCCCTCCATATTAAATCTGGCGTCAACCATTACATCACCTTACCTTTCTACCACTGACAGTTTGATTACCCACGTCATTTTAAATTTTTCTACACCGCATCATTGCACCGGTCTTGCTCGTCAGCGCTTAACACCATGCTACACTAGTCTTGTTGTCTAATATATTGACGATAGATTATGCCAGCCTCTTCAAATAGTTGCGAAACTTTCGGATGGTCCTTCTCATAAATGCACTCAAATACAACCTCAACGATGCCGCTGTTTGCCAGCATCTTTGCGCAATTATAACAAGGTGAATCGGTCGAATACACTGTCGCCCCCTCACGATCGTTACGATCAGTAAACAGCATCAAGTTAACTTCCGCATGAATTGTGCGAATACAGCGTTCTTTCTGCTCACCGTTCTCCTCAAAATACTCCATCATACAACCTTGCTCCAGACAATCAGCAACTCCCGACGGACTACCATTATAACCTGTTCCCATCAGTTTCTTATCCTTCACCAAAATCGCACCCACATGTCGTCGCGGACAGGTTGCCCGCTCAGCCACATTAAAAGTTAATTGCATGAAATATTCATCCCAACTCTTGCGCTTAACTACCTCCACCTCAGATCCCTCCAGCTCGCTACTATTTTCTATTGTTTATTATATCGTATTTACCAACCATATTTGCACCTAAATCATAATAAAATCTTTAATTTTCGCAAAAGTGACACTGCCAATCCCCGATACACGCATCAAATCCTCGATTTTTCCGAACCCACCAACCCGTTCGCGATAGCTGATAATCTCACGTGCTTTTACTTCTCCGATTCCTGATAGACTCATCAACTGGCTGAGCGAAGCGGTATTAATGTTAATTTTAGCCGGCTGTGTAGCGCCAATTCCAGTGCTTCCGCTCACATCTTCGGTGCCGACAGGCACGCGCACGATTTCACCCTTCTTCGGAATAATAATCGCCATCGCATCATAGATCGTGCTCGCCAAGTTGATTTGCATCGTATCGGCCTCAGCAAGTAATCCGCCTGCCAGCACTATTACATCGATTACACGTGCATTCGCGTTTAGCTGATAGACACCGGGGTTAACCACTGCACCTTTGATATCGACCAACACTTGCGGCGATTCTGCGACCTCCGCTCCGTCAGCATCCGAGCCGCTCGTAATGCCTGCTCCACCTGCTCCACTCACAATAGTTCCACTCGCACCTGCTCCATCTACATCCGAGTCTATCACCTGCACCCCTTTGCTAAGATCGTTCGATGCGAGCGATTGAAACTCGGGCATGTCCGGCTTCTGAAGCAATTTGAATCCCCCAATCCCGACCACAATTACAACAAAAACTACACCAACAGCTACAACTACATACTTCCACTTGCCAACCAAAAACAATTAAACCCCTCCAATCAACCACAGTTGATAAATATGAACTTTTCTAGAAAGTGTTACGATAAGTGTGCACCTTATCTCTAAATAGTATAAAATCAACTATAAGCTTTGACTTCTATATTTTAACATATATTGTTAAATATTTGTAAATTATCGGTATTATTTCTAAATTAAGTAAAAGGATATGAGGGGCGAATGAATAAATTAGGGAATTTTAAATTTTTAATAGGTTTCTTTATCTTGGGAATACTGGTGTTCGGGCTTTATGCGATGACAATGCTAACGCTGATGAATGACCCTGATCGACCAAAAACCGGCGGTGTTGGCGGTCAAGAACCCGGCGGTAAATCAACAATTACACAGCTGATTGAGAAATATGATCTTGATCGAGAAGAATTCTTGACTGCAATCAAGCTTCCGCTCGACTATCAAGATGACGGTGAACTAATTATTGCAAAGGTACGTCGCGGTGAACTGTCGCAGAAAGACATCCATGATTATATGTCACCAATAATGGATGCCTACGCCAAGAAGGAAAAAGAGGAAAAAGCAAAACAGAAATAACTTCTGTTAAATTGCTCAAAGTTAAAGAATTTCGCAATTGTTTATTCTACAATATGACTTAATATAAGTTTCAATTGTAGCTACGGCTAATTTATTTTATAGACTGAAAGAAGGTATAATCTTGGCCAAAACTAAATCTCCACATCATGTTCCATGGTACAAGCAAATTCGTACCTATCGAATTATAACTCAGGCGATTGTCCTGATTTTTATCGCAAATATATTAAGACATCATCTATTCCATTTTGATCGAAACCTTGAGGAGTACTGCCCATTTGGCGGTTTAGAAACACTGTTTTCCTTCGCAACGAAGGGTGAGTTTTTACGCAATACCAACATGACCAACCTTGTTCTATTCGGACTGGTTGTGTTGATTACACTGCTTTTCCGTGGTGGTTTCTGCGGTTGGATTTGCCCACTCGGTGCAATGCAAGAGTTAATTCGCAAAATAGGCAATCTAATCGGCAAGATTCCCGGAATCAAACAGATTAACCGCAAATACCGCAGTGCATTACGAAAAAATCGCGAGGGTCTGCATGCATTTGACAAACAGATGCGCGTAATCAAATATATTTTATTGCCTGTGATTATAATCGCAACCTGGTTCTCGGCAACACTGGTAATTCGTGACTACGACATTATAGTCGCTATTATGAAAATTACTACAAAGCAGGTTAACTTTGCACTCTTGATGCTAATCTTTTTTATCGTGCTGTCGCTCTTTATTACTCGTCCATTCTGCAAATATCTCTGCCCAATGGGAGCAACTATCAACCTAATCGGAACAGCAAGTCCGCTACGGATTGTCAAAAACGATGCCGCATGTACCAGTTGTGGATTGTGCGAACGCAGTTGTCCAATGAACATCGATATCGTTGCACAGGATGGAAAGATTGATGCAATCGACTGCAACCACTGTTTGAACTGTATGGACACTTGTAATCAAGACGGAGCACTTGATTTAGAGTACTTCCCAAAAGATTTGTATAATCTGAAAAAGAAAAAAGCATTCCTGAAAAGGCTTTGGACAGAAAAGGAAGAGGTTAATGAGCAAGCTTAAGTTTTTCTACGGCTTCATAATACTTGTGTTGCTTGCAAGCGGATTTTACGGCGCTTATGTAGGTGGGCTATTTCCTAACATGACTCTTGATGCCCCTGTTGTTAAAGAACTCGGGTATGAGGATTTAATAGCAATTTCCGGTAAAGGAATTGACGCGAGCCGCAGAGGAACGCACAGTATTCGCGAAATAATCGCAGCCTATGATTTATCTAAAGCTGAATTCTATGAGACATTAAAGATTCCTGAGGATTACCCGGACACCAAGACGGTGCTTGAAATGATTGGTGAAAAGATTGTCAACTCCAAGGATGTACAAGAATATCTAACACCAATCGTTGAAAATTTCAGTAAGCCTCAGTAATCTTTGCTAGCTGTTATATTTTTGCCCACCGGGTTAGCCACCGGTTTAGCCAACAACGATGTTAACTAACTTTTTAGGGACTGTAATAACTCTCTTAATTTCTTTGCCGGCAGTCCACTCCGCAAGTTGTGTTGCCGCTAACACTAATTGTTCAATTTCTTCCTTCGTTGCCGCAGTCGGCACTACTAACTTACCACGAAGCTTACCATTAACCTGAACAGCAAGTTCAACTTCATCAAGTACCAAATATTCCTCTTGATAACTTGGCCAAGGCTCATGATAGATTGACGCCTTGCCGCCAATCAATTGCCACAATTCCTCGGAAATATGCGGTGTCATCGGTGACAATAGTACTATAACCGTGCGCAATGACTCCGCTAACAGCGTCTTGCTAACTTTATCAGAACTGCTATATATTTTATTAACCAGCTCCATCACCGCACTAATTGCTGTGTTAAAGTTGCTTCGCTCAGCAATATCGGTAGTTGCTCGTTTAATTGTAAGATGCAAAACGCGGCGAAGCTCTTTATCTTCTTCCGAAAGTTCAGTCTCTACAATGTCTCTATCGCCGGCTTGGTATGCTCGGAGACTTTCCAAATTGCTCTCCACTGCGCGCCAGACACGGTTTAGGAAGCGAAAACTTCCCTCAACCCCGGCATCCGTCCAGTCAAGATCACGATCAGGCGGCGCTGCAAATAGGATAAACAGACGCGCCGTATCGGCACCATACTTCGCAAAAATCTCATTCGGGCTCACAACATTACCCTTTGATTTTGACATTTTGGCGCCATCCTTAATAACCATACCCTGCGTTAACAGAGACTTAAACGGTTCCTCGAAGCCAACCAAACCGGCATCATAAAGCACCTTGGTGAAAAAACGCGAATATAGTAAATGCAAAACTGCATGCTCAACACCGCCAACATATTCGTCAACAGGCATCCAGTCGTTCACCTTGCGCGACTCAAACGGTCCATCTTGGTAATTCGGACTAATAAAGCGATAATAATACCAGGAAGAATCGATAAAGGTATCCATCGTATCAGTTTCCCGTTTCGCCGCTCCACCGCACTTATGACAAGTCGTATTGACAAAAGAATTAGATGTTGTCAGCGGATTCGTCTTACCATCAAAGGTTACATCCTCCGGCAAAACAACCGGCAATTCACTCAGCGGAACCGGCAACATACCACACTTCTCACAATAAATTATCGGAATCGGCGCCCCCCAATAGCGCTGGCGGGATATCAACCAGTCGCGCAGGCGGTAATTAACGTTAGCTTTACCTTTGCCGATTTCTTCAAGGTGTTCACTAAAGAGTGGCAAAGCCTCACGATTATTCATACCATCGAACCGATGAGAATTAACTTGAATTCCGTCTTCAACGAATGCTTCCTTAAGATCTGCTCCGTCCAAATCTTTATATTCCGGTTGATCTATCGGTGCAATAACGATTTTGATCGGTAAATTATATTTTCTTGCAAACTCAAAGTCACGCTCATCATGGGCAGGAACGCCCATTACAGCTCCGGTCCCGTAGTCAACCAACACATAGTTAGCAACCCAGATCGGAACCTGCTCACCGGTCAGCGGATGTTTAGCATAGCTACCCGTTGGAAAACCTACCTTCTCCGCTTCAGTTGAGGTGCGCTCGATTTCGCTTGACTTCGCAAGTTCACTGATAAATTTTTCAATTGTCGCTTCGTTCTCTTTTCCCTTGATTAGTTCGGGAACTAGCGGATGCTCCGGTGCAATTACCATATAGGTTACACCATAAAGCGTGTCCGGACGCGTTGTAAAAACCGGGATTTTGGCATCATTTAATTCCGGTACTGTAAATACAACCTCAGCACCTACACTCTTACCAATCCAGTTGCGTTGCATCATTTTAACCTTGTCCGGCCAACCGGGCAGGTTATCCAAATCATTAAGCAGACGTTCAGCATAATCGGTAATTTTAAAGAACCACTGGCTAAGTTTGCGTTTAGAAACTTCACTTGAACACCGCCAGCACCGACCGTCTTCAACCTGTTCGTTGGCAAGCACTGTGTTACAGCTCGGGCACCAGTTAACTGCCGCTTCTTTTTTGTAGGCGAGACCGCGCTCATAAAACAACAGGAACAGCCACTGGGTAAATTTATAATATTCGGGCAGACTTGTGCCAACGTAGCGCTCCCAATCGTAGGAAGTGCCAAGGCGTTTCTGCTCGCTAATAATCTTCTCCATATTGCGGTTAGTCCATTCAGCAGGCTTTGCACCGCGCTGAATCGCCGCATTTTCCGCCGGTAAACCAAAGGAATCTGCGCCCATCGGGTGGAGGACGCGATAACCGTTCATCGTTTTAAAACGAGCGATTACATCACCAATCGTATAGACACGCAGGTGCCCCATATGTAAACCGTCGCCTGATGGATAAGGGAACTGCTCCAGCGCATAGAACTTTGGTTTGCCCGGATCCACATCAGTTTTAAAAAGATTCTGCTCTTCCCAGATTTTTTGCCATTTTTCTTCAATTTCTACCGGTCGGTAATTCTTTTCCATTAATTCTCCTCCTAATTGCGGTCTGTTGAGTTGCGGTCTGTCATATAAGTCCAGCCGTCTTGCTGATAAATAACTCGTTCACTCATCAATTTACCAAGGGCGCGCTTAAAGGCTGCCTTGCTTAACTTAAATTTTTGTTTAATGATTTCCGGTGATGTATTGTCTGAATACGGCATAGCACCACCACGTTCTTGCAGGAAATTCAAAATCAAATCTGCATCCTCTAACCGGCTAACTTCACGCACCTGTTTCATCGAAAGATTGATTCGTCCATCCTCACGAGTGTAGCTAACCCGCACTGAAATCTTTTCACCCAGTCGTGGTATATGCGTCTGCTCACTAATATGTAAGAAGCCCAACTGGTTATAATCAGGTAAATAAACCATCACACCGATGCTCATCAACTTAATTACTACGCCATTATAAAAATCTTTGCGACTATCCGGCAATTCAATCGTTTCTCGTTTAGCTAAAAACTCATCAATCTCCGATTCTTCACTAACAAGAGCAGCCAACATGCGACCTTGCTTATCAAAAGTCATCTTGGCCAATACGCGATAACGCTCATTGCTTCGTGGCCACCGGTCACGATCTGTCGGTAGTTGATCGATCGGTAACAGCAGTTGTTTGCTGATTCCATTTTCAAGAAAAAATCCCATCCGCGGCGAATAGTCCATCACTTCAAGTAGTGCGTAATCATCAAACTCGAGGAATGGCCGTTCAAGCGTTGCAGCTGCCCGTCCTTTGTGATCGTTATACAAAAAGACGGTAATCATCTCACCAACGATTGGCGTCTCTCCCGCCAGCTCAGATTCATGTAACAGAACATCCTCATACTCATCTGTCAGAAAGTAGCCAAAGTCAACCTGACGCGCCACCCGCAGACTATGATAGATGCCGGTTTCCAGTGCCATTAGACTAACTCCTCTACACTAACTCTCGGCGCATCTGCCCAGAGTCGCTCTAAATTATAAAAAGCGCGATCTTCTCGGTGGAAAATATGCACTACTACGTCACCAAGGTCAATCAAAACCCAACGGGCATGACGCAATCCCACCATTCCGCGCACTTCAACGCCTTGTTTGTTCATTACATCTTTGATTTCTGTCGCAATTGCTTGCACCTGTACCTCAGAATTACCACTGCAGATAATAAAAAAATCCGCTATCAAAGAAATATCTTTTATATCTAAAATAACTGTATCTATTGCTTTCTTGTCAATCGCCGCCGTTGCCGCTAATTTCGCTATCTCAGCTATTTCTAAACTCATCTAATCTCCTCCAATTATTTGTTTTAGTATTCCCATCCTGCTCCTGTTCAATCTCTGATAGCAGATAGTTGCGCGCTTCCAAGGTCAGCGGGTAAATTCGTGATTTCTTCTTCAATAAAAAATTAATCGCCCCATCAAAGACTGCCAACGTCGCAAGATTTAAGTCGTGTTCCGCCAACAGGCGAATCTGCTCTACACCATCAAAGTTGCGATTCGGCTCGATATAGTCAGCCAAGCAGATTATTTTCTCCTGATCAGACATCTGCACGCGTCCGGTCGTATGATAGCGAACCGCACTAATTATTTCCCGATCGGTTATCTCAAGCTCGTCTTGGATTACAATCGAAGCAACAGGCCCATGCCAGAGTTCTTCATTGTGTTCCAATAAGTCGTTCGGCAGTTCTGAGTGCGTCTTGATAAATTCAGCTAACGCCGCGCTTTCCCAATCCTTACAGTAGTCATGTAAGATGCCTATCGCTTCAGCCTTAACCGGGTCAGCATTAAAGCGCTTCGCTAATTCGACTGCATAGTTAGCAACTTCCAGCGAATGTAGATATCTTTTTTCACTAACCCTGGTTAGCAGTTTTTCTTTCAGAAAATCAATCTGCCTCCACATACAGCTGATACTCCTTAATATATTTTTCAACGGCGTCCGGCACTAAAAAGCTTAAGCCGCGACCGTCGCGAACATATTCACGAATCAGCGATGATGAAATTTCTAACTGCGGCATCGGTGTCATGCGAACTCGGCTGAGTATTGACCGTTCGTCTGTCGCCAGCTGAGCTTGTGCTGATTCACTCTCTTTTCGCCATTCATCGCAAGAAATGCGATCCAGTCCGATAAAATCAACGATCTCGATCAATTCGTTGATGCGATGCCACTTTGTAAGGGTGCTAAAGATATCGGCGCCGATGATAAAACTGAAATAAAATTCAGGATACTGCTTCTGTAGCTCAATCATCGTTTCATATGTATAGGACGGCGTCTCACGCTCGGACTCAATCGTACAAACTTTGTATTCAGGTTTAAGTTCTGCCGCTAATTCAAGCATCGCGACACGGTGTTGATAAGGCATGATTGGTTGGTCAGTCTTATGTGGCGGTAGGTAGGCAGGCATGAACCAGACCTCATCCAGTTGATTATAGAACAACACTTGATCAGCCGCTACCAGATGCCCCATGTGTACAGGGTCAAAAGTTCCACCGATTATGCCAACACGTTTTTTCAAGTCAATCATCCTTATAATTCAGTCGTCTTCATTATTCTCTAATCGACTTATTTCTAGTCGTCTTCATTTTCTGCTAAGGCCGCCAGTACTGTTTCGCGCATAAAGTCAGTATCAGGCGTTATGCCGGTCCACTTCTCAAAAGCAATCGCACCCTGATTAATAAACATCCCGAGCCCACTATGTGTCTTCGCACCCTGCTCAGCCGCTTCGCGTAAAAGCCGCGTTTCCAACGGATTATACACGATGTCGCTTACCAGCTGTCCTGCATGGATTAACTCCTGCGGAACAAGCGTCTGATTAATGTGCGGACTCATACCCACCGTTGTCGTATTGATAATAATATCTGCCTCCGCCACAAAGTTGTTTATTTCATCAATTATAGCAATTTTTGTCGGAAAATTCACGCTTAAATTATTTGCTATCGCTGCCGCTTTGTCGAGATTGCGGTTCAATATTGTTAGCTCGGCAAGCGGCTCCTGTGCAAGCGTATAGGCAATAGCACGTGTCGCTCCACCGGCGCCAAGGATTAGCACACTTTTGTCAGCGAGAGAAATCCCCGTTTCTGTTAGCAACGATTGCAAATATCCCGCACCGTCGGTGTTGTAACCAACCAAACGTCCATCTTTGTTAACCACTGTATTAACCGCACCAATCGCGACTACCTCGGGCGAAATTGCATCAAGATAAGGAATAATAGCTACCTTGTGTGGAACCGTTACATTCGCACCGGCAAAATTCAGTGCCTTTAGCCCCGCAACCGCACGCTCTAATTCACCTGCGGCAACATTAAAAGCCAGATACTCATATTTCAGATTCAGCTTAGCAAAAAGCGCATTGTGCATCTGCGGTGACTTCGAATGTTTAACCGGATTACCGATTAGTCCAATTATTTTTATATCGTTATTAATCATTTGGTCTGCTCCTTTATGTGGTCTGCTCCTTTATGCTGTCTCGTGTTAAACATCAAGCTTGCGCACTTGCTAAATCAGCGATTTCCGTATTTCAACTGCGATTCCTGCCGGCACATGAACAGCAATCTCTGCCCGTTCACCACTAATAGTGACAAAGCCCAAACCGGAGATTACAATGTCAATTTTATTTTTCCCGTTATAGCTAAAGCAATGGCGTACGATATTGCTAAAACGTTCGACTTCGTCTGTTTGCGGTGGCGAGAGCATCTCGCCTAAATGTTTCTGATATAATTCGTCAGCATTCACCAATTTCGTTCGGTGAATCTTTAGAGAATTCGCACGATACACGACAAAGGAGTTTCGCCCCGAACTTAGCTGGTCAACGCGAGCTAAACCGCCTAAGAACAGTGCTTGTTCACCGCTTAACTGATAGACAGCAGGTTTAATCGCCGTTCTCGGTGTGATTGTTTGCAAAGATTCAGCACCGAGAAAATCGCTGTAACGATCCTGCAAGATTAGGCCCGGAGTATCGATAATGTAACTATCATTATCGATTGGCAACTTAATCAAATCAAGCGTAGTTCCCGGGAAATGAGAAGTAGTGATCTCGCCTCCTTGGATGTTCATCCGCTTTAGCAGTTGGTTGATAAAGGTTGATTTGCCGACATTGGTAGCACCGATTACATAAATCTCTTTATTTCGACATTTTTCGTCGATAAATTTAATTATCTCATCCAAATAAAGCCCTTTATGAGCGCTCATTAAAAAAATCTTCTCCGGCTTAAGTCCGGCTTTTTTTAGGTATTCAGCCAGCCAGTTTCGGACCCGATCGTGTCCTAAGTCACGACCGAATAGGTCTATTTTGTTGGCAATAACCACGAAACGATTACCCGCTATATAACGCGGAAGTGTGGTCACCAAAGACCCCGCTAAATCAAAAAGGTCAACAATATGCAGAACAACAGAATCATGAAAATTGATTCTGTTAATCATTTGCGTAAATTCAGCTGCAGCAAGGTCAGTCGGCAGCGCCTCATTATAATGCTTTATGCGAAAGCAACGTTCACAAAGCGGTTTGTCGCCGGCAATCGAATCCTTTTGTATCGGTGCCCCGCAACCCTGACAGGCTCGTCCGGTCATCTTTTCTCCTCCCGTTTATAGATACCATGTTTTTTAAGTTTTTTTATAATAAATTGCTCGAAAAAACGATTAATTTTTGTCGGCACAGATTCACTCTCGGAAATAGGTTCAACAAGGATTGTAAAAAGTCCGGCACGATTTCCGCCCTGAATATCGGTTACGCGTTGATCACCAACCATCGCCGTCTCCTCCGGTTTGGTGCCAAGCATCGCTAAAGCTTTGCGATAAGAGTAAGCAAAAGGTTTCGCCGCCCGTGGCACATAGAGAATATCCAGCGGTTCCGCAAAAGCAGCCACACGCTTGTGGCTATTGTTTGAAAGAATAAGAAAATCAATCCCCTTGGCCTCTAAGTCTCTAAGTAACTGCAATAACTCAGGCGGGCGAACTTCATGATTCGCTTTAACCAGAGTATTATCTAAATCGAATAGGTAAGCGGTAATTCCCGCGTCTTTTAATTGGTCATAATTTAATTCGTAAATTGTTGTAGCGTAAAGATCGGGTTCAAAATTCGTAAGTTTCATCTAATATCTCCCTTCTTTCTAAATATACCATAGACGAAGGGAAAATTGAATGTTTTCTAGACAAGTATCTGCGGTACTCCGGTCTTTGGATGCTTAATCAAGATTGGTGAAATTCCATAAGCAACCTCAAGGTTAGCTGCAGTGAGAACCTCATTAACTGTGCCGCTTGCGGCAATCTCCCCTTGCTGATTCAAAAGCAGCAGACGATCGCAAAACTGAGCAACCAGATTCAAATCATGCAGCACCATTATAATCGTCAAATTCTTATCGCGTTGCCAGCTACGAACATGTTGCATCAATAGCTGTTGATTACCGATATCAAGATAGGTTGTAGGTTCATCTAAGATAAGAATTTCCGGATTCTGTGCCATCACGCGTCCGAGCGAAACCAGTTGCCGCTCTCCACCGGATAACCTGGCAACGCTTTGTTCGCGACGCTCCCACAATTCAAAAGTTGCAAGCGCCTCCGTTATAATCTGATAATCATACTCGGTTAAGTTGCTAAACCGCTTCAGCCACGGATAGCGACCCATCGCCACCACCTCTTCGACGGTAAAAATCTGTTCGCGCATCCCTTCTTGCTCGACGACGCCAACCAGCTTTGCGAGCTGTTTTTTGTTATATTCACGGAGTGGGCGACCATATAATTCAACCGTTCCCTGTCCTAATGGTAGGATGCCGGTTAGGATTTTGAGTAACGTCGTTTTACCACAGCCATTCGGACCGATAATACCGAAACTCTCGCCGGCATAGAGGTCAAGCGTTATATCATTAAGGACAAGGCGCTCCTTGTCGTAAGAGAAACTAATATTGCGAGCATCAAGTATCTTGCTTTTACCGGCATTCGGCTGTCCGTTTACTTTCTCGTTCATCAGCTACGCCCCCTTAGAGTTTTTCGCAAGAAATATGCAAAGACAGGCGCACCGATAAAGGCGGTCAAGACACCGATCGGTAACTCACGCGCCGGTACAATTGTGCGCGCTAAAGTATCGGTAAGCAGCATAAAGATTGCTCCCGCCAAGATCGAAACCGGAACAAGAACACGATGATTAGGCCCCGTTAAGAGGCGCATCAAATGAGGAATAATCAAGCCAACAAAGCCGATAATACCAACGATTGAAACGGCAGTCGCAGCCATGAAAGAAGCAATGACCAGTATTGCAATTTTTTTCCGCTCGACATTCATGCCAAGATGCGTTGCCGCCCGTTCTCCAAGCGACATCACATTCAGCTCGCGTACCTGCGTCAACAGATAAAATGAGCCGAGCAGGAAAACCGGCAACAGCACAAGAACATCGATCCAATCTCGATTAGCCAGTGTGCCCATCGTCCAAAAGATAACCTTCTCCATCGCGTCACCGGAAATCGTTACGAGGAAAATAAGAATCGCACTATTTAACGCCTGCATAATAACACCGGCAAGAATTAATGTCTGCGTTCCTCGCTGATTATTAATCCGCGCCAACATAATAACAAGCGCCAATGTCACGAGCGCACCGATTAGTGCAAAAATCGGGATTGTAAAATAGCCAATAACGGTACCGCCCAAGAAGATAATCGAACTTGCAGCACCGATTGCCGCACCGGAAGATACCCCGAGAATATAAGGCTCCGCCAGTGGATTATGTAAAATACCCTGATAAGCGACGCCGGCAAGAGCCAGCATCGCACCTACCAGGGCAGCGAGTAAAATCCGCGGAAGTCGCAGATTGATAATCGTATCGAATTGTGAACTAGTAAAATTTCCTTCAATATTAAGAAACGGCAACTGACTGCCGAGTATCTGCAGCACAGTGTTCATCGGTATCTTTACAGCACCAATCATGATTGTCGCAAGAATCGACAAAATGAGCAAGGCAAATAAAGACCCGAGCCAGTAGGCTAACTTACGCCGCTTTGTCCGCATCGAATAACTCCGGATAGAGCTTTTCCGCAAATAATCTGAGCGCATCAATAATCCGCGCACCTTGGCGACTTACCAGGTTATTATCAAGGTCGTAAACATTGGACTGCTTAACAGCAGTAACATTAGACCAACCTTCACGTTTAACAACATTCCGGATAGCTTCCGGGTCATAGCTACCATAAGTCGTAAAGATGATATCAGGATCCTGTTCAAGTACTTTCTCCTCACTATATTGCACCCAACCGGAAGCTTCAACAATATTAATGCCTCCCGCCAATGTAATTAGCTCGTTCATAAATGTTCCCTGTCCCGCAGTCCAGAGGTCATTAGAAATTTCCAACCATACCTTGCGCTTATCTGTATCAGCGATACCGGCAACTATGTCAGCAAGCTCTGCCTGCTCTGCCTTCATATCGGCAACCAGTTTTTCAGCCTCTGTACTGAGACCCGTTACTTCACCGAGTGCAATAATTGTCTCATACACTTCAGCTATACTCTGTGGATCATACTGAACCGTTGGAATATCAAGCTTCTTGAATGAATTAATTAACTCATCGCTATGCGCACCAAAAACAACTAAGTCAGGCTCAAGGCTTAGAGCTTGCTCTACATTCGGGTTGATCCCGTCTGTAAAAACATACTCAACCTTCTCGCCGATATCAGCAGGGTAATCATCGTAGATAGTCACAGCAACCAAGTTATCAAGCAGACCAAGTGCGACTAAGATTTCTGTGTTGCTTGGGAAAAAGCTGATAATCCGCTTAGGCGTGGTGATCTCACCTTCGCCTGTGCCGTTCCCCTCGCCACCTTTGTCGGCCGGTGTGCAAGCCACCAGGCCACCTACTACAAACACCATCACTAACAGTACTACCACAAACACTTTAAAACTTTTCTTCATTTCGACTAACCTCCCTCAAATAATAAAAACCCAATTACTTAGAGGGATAATTGGGTAATACATCTATTAGACGCTGCTTCTTTCCCTCGAAGAGTTAACATCTATCGCGAATAGGCAGGTCTCCTGACTCTTGGCTATGCAATTCTGCGCCTTCCCATCGTTTTCTCACACATGACGACAGTGGCATTTAGCAGTTGCTTCCAATTACAGTGGCGGGACCGTGTTGGTTTTACACCAACTTCCCTTTTCATCCTCGTAAGGAACCTATTCACTACAAACTATTCAGTTTTTTATAGCATATCGCATTTAAATCCGAGATTCAAGATTAATTAGAGATCAATTCCTTTAACAGCAATCTGACCTTCATTATAATAATGCTTAATCATTTCAATTTCCGAAACGAGGTCAGCAAAGTCCAGCAACTCTTCCTTAAGTCCGCGACCGGTGATGACTATATGTAAGCCTTGCGGTCGATTCTTGAGCGTAGCAACCACGTCTGCAAGCGGCAGGACATCGTCGATCGGAAAACCGGTAATCGCCAAAGCATAGTTCAACTCATCAAGCACGATTAGATCGTATTTACCGGAATTAATCTGCGCCTTCGCGAACTGCCAAGCTGCTTTTAAGGCTCGACGTTGCTCTTCTACGGTCTTTTCCCAAGTAAAGCCGATTCCCAAACTCTTGACATTGACACCAAGCTGTTTAAGCGATTTTAGCTCGCCGGAAAACGACTCTTCACTCTTGATAAACTGAAAGAAACCAACTCGCAAATCGTTGCCCACAGCACGAACAGCTAAGCCGACCGCGGCGGATGTTTTTCCCTTGCCATTACCGGTATAGATTAATGTTAAACCCTTGTCCATAATCATTATTTCTCCAATTCTTTATCGATTCGGTCGATTAGTTCTTTCGCCTCTGTAAAATTAGCATCAATTTCCAAAGCTTGCTGCAGATGTTCCTTAGCGCTTGCATAGCGCTCGTTAAAGAGCTCGATCAGAGCTAAATTATAATGGATTTCCGGAAATTTTGCGTCCTTTTCCAGAGCTGATTGATATTGTTTGATAGCACCTGCTTGGTCACCTTTCGTCAACAAGGCATTACCATAAAAAAAGTAAAACTGTGGCTCATCCGGATATTTTTCGACAAGAAAGCTGAAAATCTCCTCTGCTTTTTCAATGTCGCCTTTCTGGAGTGCCTTTTGTCCTACCAAATAAATCGCGGCGCTGCCACCGGTATTGTCCGCTTGAATCGCCGATACGGAAGCTGCGCCCAGTCCAATGACAAGAACTGCCGCAAGCAATGTCAACCAAATACGGCGTTTCACTCTACCGGAAGGCAGATGCGCGAGCGCAGCAACAAGAAAACCGCCAATCAGGCCACCGAAATGTGCATAAAAATCAATGTTCGGCACCGTAAAGCCGATAATTATATTAAGAACAAGAATCGTTATAATGTCCCGACCAACAGTCGCAAAGAACAATTTGGGATAACAATAACCGAAATAGAGTAACGCCCCAAAAATTCCGTAAACCGCCCCCGATGCTCCTGCTGCAATATTGTCCGGCGCAAGTATCATACTGATAAGGTTACCGGCGATCCCCGAACCGAGATAAATCAGCAAGAAACGGACAGAACCGAATATTTTCTCCGTAACGCGACCAAGATAATAGATTGCAAGATTATTAAACAGGAAATGGACAATGCCAATATGTAAGAACATTGGCGTAATTAGCCGCCAATACTCACCGCTCCTAATCAAGTAGCTCTCCTTAGCACCAAAGTTAAGTAATACCTCTGTATTAGTGCTGCCACCGCTTAGCGTCATTGCCAAGAAAACAAGCGCATTGATTGCAATCATTGCTATCGTAACTACCGGCTTGCCATGATTGAATATGGTCTCTGCTTCCTGCTGCTGAGCGGTCTCTAACTCGCGGAGTTCAGCTAATACCTGTGCCGGATCAACTTCGAATGCGTCCATCGCGCCGCTTGTGTCATCCGCTCGCAGCAAAGGCTTCGTAAAAACTTCGCGCGAAAGCTGCGTTCCGGCGAAGAGCGCTTGCGGGACTGCTTCGCTCTTTTGTGCGAGATCGATATAGCCTGTGTTAATCGTAAATTTAGAACCTGTTAGTAGTTGATTTTCTTCGAGGACCTGCACTACTTCGTCTGAAGGGGACTCCTTAAAAACATAAAGATTGAGCATACGAAACCGCGTTCCGTGAAGATGCTCAATCAGTTGTCCCGCTACCTTCTGCATCTGCAAAAGGTCGTTAGAAATATGATTCGGCCAAATATAATCAAGCGGTGCCAACCGAATATAGAGGTATTCCTTCGCTGTTCGCTTCTGAAGGCTAATTACTTGCTGATCGCTATTCACATCAATTTGATTTTCAGCAGTGTCCGGCAACAGCGAAAAGCCGTAATTAACAGCGAGATCACGCGCAACTGTCCAAAGATATTCTCTAATCTGCATTTGACCGCTTCCTATTATAAATAATAATTCCCGTCAAAAATATAATCAGAGCAAGCGCCACAAGGGACGCAACAGCAACCCAGCTATCGAATTTCTTGCCGTCGTCACCCGGTGTTCCCGGTGTTGTCTGTTCATTGTTGTCAGGTGGCTCGGGGATGGTTATCTCATTTTTACCGGTATCAATCCGACCCGGAATATCACGACTAATACCGTTGGTCAACTCAATCAAAGCCTGTGCAACCGTTCCACCGGCAACTACTATCGGAATAAAATAAGCTTCCAATTCCTGGTCGAAAAACTGATCGTCAAGCTTTTTCTGTCTAAGCGAATCGCCGGTCGTGATGTATAGTTCACGCGCACCGGAATACATTAAAATGAATATAGTATCTTGCGAAAAATTCCGATTAGCAAAAATCTTGCGGGCATCTGCTTTGATATCGTAATTATCCTGAGTTACAGGCGTAATCAAATAACGATATGTCTCGGGAAGTTTCCTAACGTTATCCTCAATTGCCACCTTCTCCTCTGATGTAAAATAATCATATGGATCAATGAGGACAAGATCACTCGCGGTACTACTGCCCAACGCTGTTAGCGGCAACAATAGTGAACTTGCTAAGCAAATTGCCAAAATTAACGCTATTCTCTTAATAGTCTTAATGCTCACCGCAAACACCTCTTATATATAAATCTAAACCAGCAAGTCTCTTTAATCAAGTCTCAGCCGGCCAACTCCTTAGCGATAAAAACAGTGTGTACCGATATGCATAATAATCGGCCGAGTAAAATAACCAACCTTAGAACGTACCGGGTCATTAAAGAATAGTGCCCCATTAACCGGATCTATCCCACGCAAAGCATCTTCAGCAGCTCGATAATACGGATCTGTCGGTTTAGCCCGATTATATTGGCCATTGCCAATCGGTGTAAATTGTCCACGCTGAAAAATCACTTCCTGCAGCGTATTAGGGAAACTTGTCGATTTAATCCGATTCATAATCACCGCACCGACGGCTACCATTCCCTCATAAGGTTCACCGATTGCTTCGGCATAGATAATTTTGGCTAACATTTCGAGGTCATCAAAGTCATAAGGGATAACCGTTTCAGTCAGCGTGTAGTCTAAGGTAATTTTTTCAGTGGACTCTAAATAGATGGTTGAGCCCATCTCCGGCTCGCCCTCTAACATATTGTTCCAGACACGCAATGCCTTTTCTAAAATCCGCAACTCTCGCGAAATTTCATAAAAAGTCTGCCAGGGAGCAACCAGGTAAGTTTTATATTCACGTATATTAACATGCCTGCTATTCTCATCCCAGTCAACAGCCTTGTCGTAAAGTTCAGCTACACTGCGAAGCGGTATATACATTCTACCATCAATAATCATCGCACGCGATTCTATATAGAGCGCTCTGCCGTCTTGGACCACACGGCGACTGTTTAGTTGAAATACAGTTGCAATCTCACCATCAGTAATCGTAACCTCGCGCGTCTGCTCATTCCAATCAACATAAAAACCCAATAGTTCAGTATAACTGCGAATTGGAATATAGGTACGACCACTGATAATCCGTGCTTGATCACTGCCGCTAAATTCCTCACCATCAACAAAAATCGTTACCTCACTCGCCACAACTCCTGCCGGAAAGAACGACAGTATAATCGTTAGACAAAGTAGAATTAGCGGTATTCGCCACTTTTTTCTAACCAAATCAAAGTTCTCCTATCCAATAAGTTTAGCCTATTTTATCATATTCGAATTGACTATGATAGAGATTAGCGTAAAAACCACCGCGCTCTAATAGTTCATCATGACTTCCTTGTTCGACAATATCACCTTGGTCGATTACGAGAATCAGATCAGCATTGCGAATCGTCGATAATCGATGAGCAATCACAAAGCTGGTCCTGCCCTCCATCAGAGTATCCATCGCCTGCTGGATCAAGATCTCGGTCCGGGTGTCGACGCTACTCGTAGCCTCATCGAGGATGAGCATATCGGGATCCGCAAGAATTGCCCGGGCAATAGTGAGCAGTTGCTTTTGACCTTGTGAAATATTGTCCGCCTCTTCATTAAGCACCATCTGGTAGCTGTCAGGTAACGTCCGCACAAAATGATCCACCTGGGCAGCTTGCGCAGCCGCGACAACCTCTTCGTCGGACGCACTTAACTTACCATAGCGAATGTTGTCTGCAATCGTTCCGTTAAATAACCAGGTATCTTGAAGTACCATTCCGAAGAGGCCGCGTAGGTCATTCCGCCGGAACAGGCGGATATCGTTACCGTCAATCGTAATTGCACCCGCATCTACATCATAAAAACGCATCAGTAGCTTAACAAGCGTTGTTTTGCCCGCGCCTGTCGGACCGACAATCGCAATCTTCTGACCGGGATTCACACAGGCGTTGAAGTTTTGGATGACCGGCTTATCAGCATCATAGCCGAATTGAACATCACTGAAGCATACATTACCGGTAACTGCAAAATCATTGTTCTCTTCAGGAATCTCTTCCTCTTCTTCTAAGAGTTCAAACACGCGCTCAGCCGCAGCTGCTGTCTGTTGCAAGACATTCGAGATGCTCGCTATTGAGGAAATCGGCTGAGTGAATGAACGAACATACTGAATAAAAGCCTGAATACCTCCAACCGTCATTGCACCGGTCGTAATCAAATAGCCGCCAAGCAAACAGACCGCAACATAGACCGCATTCCCGATAAAGTTAATAATCGGCATCATCAGACCGGATAAGAAATTCGCCTTCCAGGCAGAATGGTAGAGGGTTTCATTGTATTCATCGAATTGCTCAATCGACTGCTCTTCACCATTAAAAGCCTTCACAACCAAGTGGGCGCCGAACATCTCTTCAATATGGCCGTTAACATGGCCGAGATACTTCTGCTGATTTGCAAAGTGTCCCTGCGACTTGCGCACAATAATCGCGATAATCACCAGTGAGAGCGGTAACATCAGCAAAGTTAGCAAGGTCAGTTGCCAGCTAATTGACAACATCATCACGGTAATCGCGATAATTGAAGTAATCGCCGTTATAATCTGCGTTATGCTCTGACTCAGTGTCGAACTGAGCAGGTCAACGTCGTTCGTAATCCGCGACAGGACTTCGCCGTGCGGAGTTTTGTCGTAATATTTAAAAGGCAAACGGTGAAGCTTATCCATGATGTCGCGGCGCAAGCGATAGGTAATGTTCATACTAACGCCTGACATGATATACCCCTGTACAAAGGAAAGCAGCGCACTCACCAAATATATGCTCAGCAAGAACAAGAGGATTTGACCAATCCGCTCAAAGGCGATGCTTCCCGTCCCCGCAATCTGCTGCATAACGCCGCTAAAGAGGACGTCAGTTGCTTTACCTAATATTTTCGGACCCCATGTCGCAAGGATTGTCGCAATAATTGCGAAGGTCCATACAGCCAAGATTGCCCATTTGTAGGGACCGAGATAGCGGAGAAGTTTGCGTAAGGCACCAATGAAATCCTTCGGCTTCTCTGCCTTGGTCATTAGACCACGCATACCGCCACCGGGTCCACCATGCCCGCCCATGCCACCGCGACCCATCGGGCCTCTACCGGTGGATGTGCCCGGCTTATTTGAACTATCGAAGCTTTGGTTTACTGTTCGTCCGTTACTCATAGCAATTCCTCCTTCGACAGCTGTGAAGAAGCAATCTCGTAGTAGGTCGGACAAGTAGCAAGAAGTTCTCTGTGGGTTCCCTTACCGACAATTCTGCCGTTTTCCAATACAATTATCTGATCCGCCTGCATAATGGTACTAACACGTTGGGCAATAATAATCTGCGTAGTGCCGGTTGCATAGTGCTTAAGAGCTTTGCGTAGCTCACTATCGGTCTTATAGTCAAGCGCTGAAAAACTATCATCAAATATTAGAATCTCCGGTCGCTTAATCAATGCTCGCATAATAGCGAGGCGTTGCTTCTGACCACCGGAAACATTGCTTCCACCTTGAGAAATCGCATAATCATATTTCTCGTCATAACTATTAATAAATTCATCTGCCTGGGCAATCATCGCTACCTTAGCGATTTCTTCATCAGTAGCATCTTGCTTGCCATAACTCACATTAGAGGCGATTGTCCCTGATATTAGGACACCTTTCTGTGGCACGTAGCCAATTGAATGCCTAATCTCGCCGAGCGACAGCTCTGTAAGTGAAATGCCGTTAAGCTTAATCGAACCGCCCGTCACATCATGAAAGCGCAGTAGCAAGTTGGCAATCGTCGATTTACCGGAACCGGTTGACCCGATAATCGCTGTTGTCGTTCCCGGACTCGCGGTAAAGGTAATATCGCAAAGTGCGTTTTCCTCCGCATCCGGATAACGAAAATCTACGCCTGCGAATTCGACTAACCCCTTTGTGGTGGATTCACTGAGAGTACGCGGCTTCTCAGGATTGACGATCGACACCTCGCTAGCCAGAACTTCGTTAACCCGCTCAGCAGAAACAGCCGCGCGCGGCAGCATAATAAATAACATCGACATCATCAGGAAGGACATAATAATCTGCATCGCATACTGCATGAATGCCATCATGTCACCGACTTGCATAGTTGCATTGGCAATCTGATGGGCGCCGACCCAGATGATTAATATCATAACGCCGTTCATAATCAACATCATCGCCGGCATCATGAAAACCATAACTCGGTTGATAAACAGATTGGTCGCAGTAAGGTCAACATTGGCTTTATCAAAGCGCTTTTCTTCATATTCTTGGTTACCAAAAGCACGTACCACCATCAGCCCGCTGAGATTCTCGCGAGAAACCAAGTTAAGCTTGTCGAGTAGCTTTTGAACCAGCTTGAACTTCGGCAAAGCAATAAACATGATTATAACGACGAGAACAATCAACAGTATGCTGGCAAGCGCAATAATCCAACTCATTGAAGGCGACTTGCTGACCGCCATAATAATCCCGCCGATTGCCATCAGCGGTGCATAGCAAACCATGCGGATCCCCATCATCACCAGCATCTGTAGCTGGGTTATGTCGTTGGTATTCCTCGTAATCAATGAAGCTGTGGAAAATTTGTTAAACTCTGCGCTGGAGAAAGATTCGACTTTGGTGAAAACAGCGCGACGCAGGTCACGAGCAACACCGGTCGATGCGCGTGCTGCCAGAAAGCCCACCGAAACCGCCGCGAAAACTCCGAGCAGTGCAATAAGCAACATCATTAAACCGATGTTTAAAATATATTTAGTCTGGCGAGCACCCAGATCGATGCCGAGCTCTTGGTAGAACGCCTTTGTCAGCATAATGCCCGATTGTTTCAGCATCTCAGGTTCCATTAGAAGTGCCCGTTCGCGAGCATCATCAATGACAACCTGAGGGATTGATTCAATCATCGGCAGATAAGGATAGAGATTAGTAATGTCGAGCTGTGCTTGAGTCATGCTTTCAGTATCCATGCGACCGGTTAAATCGTCAGTCGGGAATTTCGGATTCGCTGTACTTGAATTCGCAGACGGATTCGACTCGCCCGGTTCACCTTTACTCGCATCCGGTTGATACAGTTCTTTAAGTAGGTCAACAAAGGTAAGAGCAGCAACACCAAAAGCCTGCTCGAGGTCAGCGGTTGTGCTTGCGTCAAGATCTTTTAGTGCTATTTTTAACTCATAGCGGTTATCGTCGCCCAGCCGGTAGCTATTAGCGATGAGAGTCCGTTCATCTTCGGTCATAAACACGCGAACGAGCTGCATCGCCTGGGCTGACAGTTCTTCAGGAATAGGGCTTTCAATCCCACTCTGCTGGATGCCGACATTAACGATGCGCGACATATAATTAGGCAGACTTAGTTCCGCAATCGCCTGAACAAATAATAGGCTGATTGCCAGAATAATGCCTGCCATAAAAGGTTTTAGATAGCGCGCTAATTTTAGCAAGTAATCATCCCCTTAATTTCTAAACTGAAAATAAAAACTGTTTCTATTTATTTTATCAAACAGGAGCAGTTAGCGCACTTTATATTTTTATGTGTCCTTGCGCAGTATCTCAAGATATTCCTCATAAACAAAAATACGATTTCTCTTCGTGTCGTCAGTCTGCCTTAAGATACCAAACTCCATAAATATATCCACACCTTTTGCAACTGTGTTATATGCAAGTCCAAGGTCCGCGCTAGTCTTTTTAATTTCGATAATCGGGCTCGCTTCCAAATAATTTAGAAGTTTAACCAGATTCTCGGAAGTTCGTCCAACTTCAGTGATTTTGTTCAGATTCCGTTTGTGGAGTTCACTCAGTTTCTCTATAGTTACAATTGCATCTTCAGCCGATTCAATGATTCCCCGCAGGAAAAACTTAATCCACTGCTCATAGTCGCCTTTGGTTCTCACCTCAGTTAGTCGTTCATAATACTCAATCCGATTTCGTTTGAGAAAATAAGAGATATACAGAGTTTCATAGGTCAGAATACGCTGTTCTAACAGGAACAAATTCACCAGCAAACGCCCAATCCGTCCGTTACCATCAAGAAACGGGTGGATGGTTTCAAACTGATAATGAATTAGAGCAATCTTAATGAAAGGATCAATCTCATCTTCTTCGTTGATAAACTTCTCTAAGTCAGACATAGCCTGCTTCATGTCTTCCACATTCGGCGGTATATAACGAGCGCTTCGCAATGTGCTTCCACTCGGACCTATCCAGTTCTGGCTACGCCTAAATTCACCAGGCTCTCGCTCATCGCCACGAGCCCCTTCCATTAAAACTTTGTGAGTTTCTTGGATTAGCCGATTACAGAGGGGCAACACATTGAGCCGCTCACGCGCATACTGAATTGCTTTTATATAATTAACCACATCCGCGACATGTTGATTAGCATTGCTTTCAACCTTTGGATCGAGAATATCATCCATCGTTGCCTGCGTCCCCTCAATCTGAGATGACAAAAGCGCCTCTTTGCGGACATACATCGAGACAAATAGATCAATATTAGGTATATGTTTAGATGCCCCTTCCAGGTTGCCAATACTGAGATTACCCTTGGTTAGAAGGTCTGCCATTTCCCAATCGAGTTGAATCTCTGGTTTCGGAGGCAAGGTAACCGGCACAAAAGACCTATACGCAAGTTCTCCGCTTAAGTTTTTTCTATAACCACCCGCACGATTATTCACTCTTCCACCTACTCCTCTCCACCGACTTAAATGAAATAAGATTGCTTGTTTCTGTTTCTTATTTCATTTTAATGCATATATTGAAATAAGTAAAGCCCTCGCATTTTGTTAGGCAAGGGCTTGATCGAATTACATAAAAGATATAAAGACATTTATTTTGCTATATTGCATAAGCGCGGCCTTATGAGCGTTAGGCGAGTAGAGACGCCGCGTTGCGATATAGAAAATAAATGCCCTTATCAACTTAATATGCATAATTCAACTATTTCAAAATATTGCTGCTATTCACCACAAGTGTACTGTACAGGAATAACACATCTTGTCCATGGAAATCAACATAATCCGGCAACAAAACAGAATTGATATAACGCGTATCAACCAAGGTGATTTTGCTGTACTCCTCGAGCAAGAGTGGTGCAATACTCCCACCGAATGAATCACGGAAAATAATTAGTTCTTTGCCGGTCACGTTGTGCGGGTTTTCAATCGTCGTTAGTGCTGTTGCACCGGACAAAAACACATCATATGCGTCCATTCCGGTCAATCTGTTCTCATCGTATACGCCCGGCGCTTGATCCGGTTCACCTTTGTATTCTATGTTATTAACAACTGCATCACGGGTCCACATGCTTTCAAGGTAATAGAGTTTGTCCGGCTTAATATTAAGGGCCGCTTGACCGTAGTAAACTCCATAGAAGGGATAGTGCTCACGTTCCACATATTCTATCTTGCTTGGATCTGTCAGAAAATTCATACGCTCAGCTATCCGCGTCACTACGCGATCCAGATTCTCTTGGCGCCAGTGGGTATCGGTGCGGTAAAAATCCTCAGCCGTAAGCGTATCGAACAGATTAATATAAGTCATGTTCCGGACGCGCTCGGTCAAGTGCTCAATCATCAGCTCATAATCAAGCGATAGGTAGCCATTCTGCTCAGCAACAAAGTAATTCTTGTCAGGAATAATTGCATAATAAACCTTGCTCTCCTGCAAGAACTCCTCATAAATCCGGTTTAGATAGTCAGCCATCCCCTCGACCCGATTCAGCTTCAGCGGATATTCGAGTTTATAGACGCTATCACCAATCACGTAGATATTGTTGTTATCGGATTTTTTAAATAACTTAAACTCAACAAAAGCCTTGATTGCCCGGAAACCATCACGCAGGAAAAATTGGTCCAGCGTGTAGTCGTCGAACTGCGTCATCGCGTCGCCTGCAAAGATGCTCTCGAAATTAAGTGTTGGCAGTTGCTCGAGTTTGCGGCGCTCGCTCTCAGATAGTTCCTTTGCCGGCACAACAAGATTGACTAAAAACACCGATACCAGCAATATGACGAATGTAACTGTGATAATTTTGTTTTTCATAATTAACTCCTTAGAATCTAAAGTACAGAAACGGGTTAAACGACGAATCCACCAGATAAGCTGTAATAATAACCATCAGTAGTAGATAAAGCGCCGGCTCAAGATAGCCAATCACCCGACTTGCCCGTTCGCGCGTAAGCAGACGCGAAAAGATATTCCTAAACAAAGGCGTCGCCGCCACAATTGCCACCAGAATTATCACCAAATAGCTGCGCAGATAATAGATTGCCTCAGCATTAGCGAACGGAAGTCCACCAAGCCCTACCATACCCTGTAGATAAGAACCGAGCGCAGACATATTATCGATGCTAAATATCACAAAACTGAACAGCACCAGCAACAGAACATAGCTGTGCTGAAAAAATGCAGGCAGGCGCTCCAACAGATTGCGCAAGAAGTACTTTTCCAGCACCAGAATGAGGCCGAAATAAAGACCCCAGATTACGAAATTCCAACTTGCCCCGTGCCAGAAACCGGTCAGGAACCAGACGATGAAAATATTCCGGAACCACTTCAGATTCGAAACACGGTTCCCGCCGAGCGGTATATAAACATAATCACGGAACCAGCTGCCGAGCGAAATATGCCAACGGCGCCAGAACTCGGTTATACTTTTCGAAATATATGGATAGTTAAAGTTCTCAAGGAAATGGAAGCCAAAGATTCGGCCTAAACCAATTGCCATATCACTATAACCGGAAAAGTCAAAGTAGATTTGGAGGGCAAAGGAAATCGCCCCCAACCAATAAATCAAGACCGACGGGTTGTTGGTTGCCAGAGCAATCACATGGAGTTCGCCAAGAGAGTTTGCGATTAGAACTTTCTTTCCGAGACCTATCACAAAACGCTGCACACCGTAGGCGAAATTATCGAATGAATGAGTGCGAGTGTTAATCTCGTCCGCAATCGTTCGGTAACGAACGATCGGCCCAGCTATTAACTGCGGGAAGAGCGACATATAAGTCGCGGTTCCGAGCAATGATCGTTGCAATTTAGCATCGCCGCGATAGATATCGATGATGTAGCTGATTGCTTGGAAAGTGTAAAAACTAATACCGATCGGTAAACCAAGACCAATTTTGTCGATGTTTAAGCTAAACACTGCATTCAGATTCTCAATAAAGAAGTCCGCATACTTGAAGAAACCAAGCAATAATACATTGATTACAATCGCTGAGATGAGCGCTTTCTTCGCCTGCGGTTGACCGAGATGCTTATCAATTACCAGACTATGTAGGTAGTTAACAACAATCGAGAACAAGAGAAGTGTTACATAGATTGGCTCCCCGTAGAAATAGAAAAATAGACTCGCCACCACCAAGACAACGTTGCGAAAACGAGTCGGCACAGCGAAATAGATTATAAAGACTATCGGTAAAAAGTAATAAATGAAACTAAGACTGGAAAATAACATCTGCCTGCTCTTTCTAAAAGGTAGGGTTCCCCCTACCTTTTATCATTAATCAATTATTGTTTTTGTATTGATGTGAAAATATTTTTCTGTTAAAACTATTCAGCTAATTTTTTGAAGCTATCATGTAGTGCTTTAGACTCGTTATCCATAATAAGTATAACAAGATTGCCAATATTATCAACAACGATATTTTTATCTTCTACGCCAACACAGATCCATTTGCGACCATCAACATTGTCTTTGATAGCTTTTTTGATTTTTTCAATATCTGCACCGTCGTTAGCTCGCAGTAAAACCATTGAGTGGGCGATTGAAGTAATCATTGCTTCAGAAGCTAAAGCTTCTTTATAGTCGATATCAGCAGTTCCCAGGAAATACTCGATATTTTCTGCATTGATTTCAGTTAAACCTTTCATTAGGTCCGAGAAGTCAACAACTGAACCTGCGTACACTTTTTCGATTAGTTCTTCAAGTGTTCCTGTTATCTCAGTCTTACCTTTACCATTGTTACCGCATGCTGTCATTGTAAAGATCAACGCGATAGCGACTAAAACTAGTAAACCTTTTTTCATTATTATGTCCCCTTTATATTGTTTTTATAGTGGTGCTCTTAACGGCACATTGACATAGACGCAGGGAGTTGAAAAAAGGTTGCAAGGGAAAATTATTAAAAGCTGTAAAGTAAGATACTTATGTGTCCGGCCGGTTTGCCTTGATGTCCACCAACTGCAAACCCATTGCTTGTCCAAAAAATATTAGGGTTTTTCAATGATGGATCAGCAGCAACTTCACTGGGAGTAGCCAGCTTGCCGTACCCCAATGATTCAGATATCGCCTCACCTGCAGTTCTTAAGACGTAGCTGCCATTCATATAAACTTTGCCGTCATTACTTACCGAGATCGTAGTCATAGATGCGCTGGGAATAGATATACCCGACACCATATACATCTGATTATAAGGTTCATACCAAGTTGTATTCATCGCTGCAGCTATTGCCTCTGCAACTTTTTGATTTCGAGAAGAACCAGAACTTAAATTTTTAAGAGACGGATTGTTTTCATATGCACTTGCAGTAGCAGCTTTGATGTTAACTGCATCTAAAAGAAACTTTGTCTCTTTGGCTTTTTCAACATAGCCATAGACACTGGGAATAGCAATCGCAGAAAGGATCCCAAGAATCACAATAACAGCCATCACCTCAATTAAAGTGATGCCTCGTTGATTATTAAATCTATTTCGAAAATCTCTTAACAAGTAACCACCTCACATAACGTACCATTTAAAAACTATATAGCAAAATTAATAAATGACCGGCATCCTTTGAACCATGACCGCCTACACCTAAATGGCCAGCCCAATAAATATTTTCGTTTTTAAGCGACGGATCAATAGCAATCTCACTTGGCGTCGCAAGTTTCCCATAACCGAGGGCCTCTGATAATTTTTCCCCAGCGGTTCTAAGCACATGATCTCCTTTTAGATAAACCTTGCCGTCATCTGTAACCTGAATATATGATTTTGATGATGTAGGGACATCTATGTCAGTAATTCCATACAGCTGATATGTCCCATATTCAAAACTTGTCGTTCTCAGCATAGCAGCGATCGCTGCTGCGACATCCATATTACGACCGGAACCCGAACCTTTATTTTTAAGAGCTGGATTACTTTCATAGGCAGCGCCGGTTGCAGCTTTTAAGTTGACTGCTTCTAACAAGAATTTAGTCTCTTTAGCCTTCTCAGCATAGCCATAGACGCTGGGAATGGCAATCGCAGAAAGAATCCCAAGAATCACAATAACAGCCATCACCTCAATCAGTGTGACACCGCGCCGGTTATTAAATCTATTTCTTATAATTCTGAACATGGATTCTCCCCAAATAATGTGCCGTATATAAATAAACGCAACACTTTTTTGTTGTGCGCAAATTATACCATGTAAGACGTCCATACACAATCAAAATGCGCTATTGTAAAGCCTTCATGCTTTCTAAACGTGCAATGGCCGGTTGCTTCAATCCTACAAAGTTTGCAAGCTCTTTTTGCTATAGCGATTTCTCTTCTAATGTAATCAATGTATTAAACTCTTAATACACAAATATATAATACTCCTCAGGGTTTAACCCTGAGGAGTATTATTAACATCGTTGTTGGTTCATATTTTAGTCGAAATCTGGTCCCCTATTTTCTATCCACGGTTCCAGATACTTATTATGGTGTCACAATCGTTGGTTGACTTCCAATTAATACACTACCGTCAGCCTCATTGATATTATAATTTTCTGAACCAACGAGTTCATTCAACAATTCTTCTAGACCACCACCGACTTTATAAATTGCCAAACCGCCAGCCACTTTAGTGGGGTCTGTACCTAATCTAAACAGTGTGTTTTGTAATTCTACATTAGTAAAGCTACTTACAGCACCACTACATAAATTAAGTGCATAACCGTGTTCACTGCCGATGCCATTAACTCCACCGCCACTAATGATTGAATTATCAATGTTAAGGGTTGAGCTAACAGGTCCGTATTCAATACCAAATCCAAGCCAACTGTCACCACCATCTCCACCAGTAATAATAGAAGACTGTATAGTAACTGACCCAACATTACTATTCTTACCTAATGCTATAGCAGTACCACCTATACCATAGTTTCCGCTATCGATAGCATATGAGTTTCCGCCCTCAACTGTGGAGCTAGTAACTGTAAAAGTGCCTTTACCTACATTAATAGCTGTACCCGCATTGTAGATATCACTATCCCCACCTTTTACAATCGAATCTGAGATAGTGCAATTATATGTCTGTCCTTGACCATAAACAGCATGTCCGCCTCCTGCTTGGTTAAGACCACCATCTATATAGGCAGCATCATACCCATTATTTACCCCATTACCACCTTGAACCAAACTACCATTAGTAATGTTAATAGTACCTGTCCCATTAAAGACATAAATTCCGTCACCGGCAGTTCCTTGATATTTATGACTATTTTCGTTAGCTTTATCGGAGTCTTTAATGTTATTTCCACCTATTATAGTTGCATTATCAATAGTCAAATTACCAGAAGTCCAATATACAATAGCTCGTCCCGACTCGTTCGTATTGATTGCATCTCCGCCTTTGATTACTGCACCGTCTTTAACTGTTAAAGTTGCATTACTTTGCAACTTAACAGCAGCACTATCCATAAAAGAAATACTGCCGAAGTCAGTAGTAGTTCCTGACTGCACCAAACCTTCCCCTTTAATTACAACATTTGATGTTCCAGTAATTTCAATTACAGTCTTAGCTGCTGCCCCAGTAACATCCGGCGTAGATAATTTTTTACCATTTAAATCTAATGTGATGGACTTATCAAGCGTTAGAGTATCGGTAAGAACAAAATTTTTACCCAAAACTATAGTGTCATCCACACTTGCCGCATCAAAAGCAGCTTCAAGCGTTTCATATACTGTTTTGGTTGTTTCATTGTAAACTGCAGGATCAAGCATTAGCCGCTTGCGGTGTAAGTTAGCACCATAGTACTCATATACATCCTCAGCTACAACTATTAGTCCCTCCGGAAAATCATTATTGTCAATTATAGCCTGCATTGTAACATCAGAAATTAGCTTATCAGGATCCTCATCACGACTGTTAATCAACATTGCTCCAAGACCATTTATATAGTTGTCATAAATAGTAGGATATACTTCAAATGAGTTCGGATCCCAACCGGAATTAGTCTTGCCGGTAAAGGAGATGCTACCACCAATCGTATTGCTACGGATAATACTTTTATCTCCATCAGCCCCATTACCAGCGCCATTAGCCGGAACGATACCGCCCTCAAGTTCGTTATCAACTATTGTGTATTGACCTACCGTTGTACCCGCTAAATAGATAGATGTATCGTCATTTGTTATAGACTTAATCTCACAATTTTTGACAGTTGAGTAATTTGCTCCGGTAATTTCTACAACTTTTGACCAACCACCGTAATCTTCAATAGCATTAATTACAAGTCCATCCAAAGTAACATTGTCTGCCGTAATATGAACGGTAGCTTGCTGATGATTGCCTTTACCATACCCTGTCTCCCATTTAGCTTTTAATATAGGTTTATTATTCATATCTGCTGCTTTAATTGTAATTGACTTATCTATCCATAAGTAGTTTTTAAGTTTTCCATCTTGTCCAAGAATAACGACATCATATTCACCTGGCCAAACTAAGATAGTATTACCAGCAACAGCGCCATCAATAGCAGATTGAATCGTGCTGTATAATTTCCCACTATCTTGATTGGATACTTCGTTATCTTTTACAGCTCTGATAACTCCATCACCAATTCCACTTTTAGGAGTAAATTCATTATTGCTAAGAATTGTTCCCAATAGATTTTCCGGATCATTATCATAGTTTGTCCGGTCATCAAAAACATGATACGTATTATCTTTAAACTGATTGTTATCAACTGTTACTTGTGGTATTTGCTTATCATAGTAGTTTCCAATAGCTAATCCGATATAGTTATCTTCTAAAATATTCCCCGTTATTGTCGCTCCGGTAGGTACCGTATCATGTCGACTAACAATTGAGATAGCTGCAGATGAATAGTTAGTAGTACCTTTGCCATAGTTGCTAAATTCATTGTCTTCAATCATAACATTAGTTGCACCTTCACTTACCTCAACACCATATTCAAGGTCTGTGTCAGAATCTCTTCCAATAAATTCATTATCATTAATTGTACCACCTGTTATGCCAGTTCCATAAACTACAATTGCATTGCGGTCAATATTTTCGAAGATATTTCCACTTACAACAAAGTCCTCCGCAACGCCCACAAACACTAACCCTGCACCTTGATTGGTAGTCCATTTTATGTTTTTAATTATAGAGTTTTCTATGGTTCCGGAACCGTAAGAACGGATTGCCTGATAAATATCCTTTCCTTCACCATCCAATGTTACTTTACTCAAGTTGAACTCTACGCCACTTTCTACTAAAATCCATCCACGATTATCTCCGCTATCTTCAGTATTCTGAGCAGGTTTAATGATAGTCGTATCTTTGTTGCTTCCTATTATTGTTAAATTCTTGTCAATCACAATCTGTCCACTCTCAATAAATTCACAAGCACCCAAAGTTATCGTGTCATTAGTATCTGCAGCATTAACTGCATCTTGAATGCTGTCATAACCAATGCTTTGAGTTGTATTAAAAATAGGAGGATCTTCGCCAGGTTCTGTAACATATAATGTGTAAGTGACTGTTCCCTCTGCATATAGGTCAGACTCAGCCTGAGTTGCGGTAATTACAGTAGAGCCGACTCCGACAATTGTAACTACACCTGTGCTTGTGTTCACTGTCGCAACCGCGGTGTTGGTACTTACATAAGTAATCGCTCCGTCACCTGTTCCCGTAGCTGCATTTGCAAAATCTGCATCTACAACCGATTTATAGATAGGGCCTGCATCAGCAAAGGACACAGTTGATACCGCGAGATTAGCGGTCACCGGGAAAGTAACAGTGAATGTTACCCTATTACCTACACTGGCTCCTACTGTAGTAGTTGTACCCACGGATGTTGAGCCGCTCACTGTTGGAGTAAAAGCACCCTCCTGGAATGCCTTACCATTCTTAGATACTAAAGTTATTGTTGCAGTATAAGTTGTGCTTGCTTTAAATGTACCGCTCGCCGTTAAATCCTCATTCCACACTACATTTGTGACTGTGTAGTCTTCATTATGAGTTGCTGTTTCTGTAGCAGCTGTCACCTGTGGATTCGCACCCAATACAGGCGCTTCCACTGTAACAGAGGCACTTGTTATTACTGCCGGCAAGACATTTACAAATACTGTTCCTTGATGCGTAACTGTTCCGCCTGCATCCTTAATCTGAACAGTAATAGCTGTTCTGCCGGATTTGACAGCTGTAATCGTCAGACCAGTCGCACTATCAACACTGACAACATCAGTATTTGCGGATGTGACATTATAGGACCCTGTTCCTTTATCAGGTACATACGTGATTATCGCATGCAATGTTCTACCGATTCTTAATTCATCCGGATTATACGCTAAACCGGTTAAGCCGGTTACAACAGTTTCCCCTGTAACATTACCAGCTGCCGTGCCTGATGCACCTACTGTTCCGGAGCCTTCTACTGCAATAGTACCGCTATTATTCTCAATAGCTATATCAGTTTCGGCAGTAACACTTTCCAATGTTCCATTATTAGTAATAGTTGTACCTGCCGCATCTCCGGTTGCGGTAATACTTGCAACATGTGCGCCAGCTTCAACTGTAATACTAACAGGGCTATTGGCAGTAATATTAATACCACCATCAGCAGTTTCCGTAACAGTAATATCCTCCGGATTACCCTCAATAACTATGGTAGCTCCGTTAGAATCTGTTAGAGTAATCCTGTTGCCATCAGCCTGCTCTATCCAGGAACTACTACCTACATCAGCAACAACTACCGCTCCGGAAATAGCAATACCGTTATAAACCGTTGCCATACCGGCCGTCACCGTTAAATCACCCACTAAGGATGGATTAGCAGTTCCGGTGAAAGAAATACTTGACACATTATCAGCAGTAATATTCAGGTTACCTGTTAAAATATATGCACCGAAATTAATCGTAAAGCTCTTATTACCGGTACGCACAGCAGTAACGGCCCCGTTAATATCGGCACCCAGATTAATTGTTTCTATATTATTGTGTTCTAAAGCAACTTTAAATTCGTTAGCAGTCGCTACTGTCGCCGTAGTTGTTGCACTATACACGATGCTATGCGAAGCAACTGCGGAGGAGTTCATTCCGGCTTTGATGGCAATCGCTTTGACAACAAATGTTTCACCATCATAACCACCGGTATTGCTTAACGTAAATGGCGCAGTATATAAAGCCGACGCTGCCGTTGGCGCCGAACCATCAGTTGTATAGCGAATCTCCGCACCATCAGTAGTTGTTGTCAAGGTCACCGTAACCGCGCCGGCATCATTCGCTAATCCGCTCGTATTTGCAGGATTAGTGCTAATAGAAACTGCTGCCACTGTTGGCGTAGGCGGTGTAGTTCCTCCCGGATCTTCTCCGCCCGGATCAGTTTCGGCCGGAGTACTCGGTTTCGTTACAACAGTTGCTGTCTCGCTTTGAACCACGAGATTCTGAATTGTGGCATTGGAGGTAACAACTTTGATACCTTCGCCGACAACCGTTACTGTTCCGAAATTCCCTTCAAGGATAACATCGTCGCTTCCATCCTCAATCAACACGACATCAATTTTCACGCCATCAGCGCAGACAACGCGTACTTCCCCATCCACACGGGAAATAACCATTGAAGATATCTGCGAATCTCCAACAACATGGATAGAATTAGCGCCACCACCACGAACAAGAACGCGGCCGGTTACCTTAACTCCATCTAAAGTAATATCACCATTGCCAACACCATCACCAATAATAAGATCACCTGTTACTGTTGAGCCTTGCAAAGTTACATCAGCAACATTGACCATCACATTTCCCGAATAAGTATCGGTATAAGTGCCGGCTTGATTAATGTAATGCTCAATTACATTCTTCATGACCTGCGTAAACTCTGCACGTGTAATGTTTCCGGTTGGATTAAGTAAGCCGGCAGACCCTTGGATATAACCGGCATTAACCAGTGCTGCTACCTCTTGCTTAGCCCAACTTGCAATCTTGTTAGCATCGGAAAAATTCTTGTCCATCGTTTCCGCCGGTGTTAGTTTTAATGCACGGGCAATAATTACGAAGGCTTCCTGCCTTGTAATCGATGCCTTCGGCAACATTAATCCATTGCTACCTTGCATTATCTGCATTTGATATGCCTTCGCTAAATAATCTGCATACCATTCACTAGTCTTAACATCCGGGAAAGCTGCAACGCTTTTCTTCACTTGTGCATTAAATGCACGAGTGATAATTGTAGCCATCTCGGCGCGCGTTAAGTCACCCTTCGGATTTAATTTTCCGTTTGCCCCCACCAAAAGACCGTTATCAACAGCATGTTGCAGAGCAGCTGTCGACCAATCATTTGGCATATCACTAAATCCTCGGGAGTCGTTCTCAGCCATTGCCATAATCGGCATCGTACCAAAAATTAAGACAATGGTAATCAGGAAAACCAAAAATCTCTTGATTTTCATTTGACACACCCTCTTCTTCAGTTATTTATAAATACTTACACAGCTATTCCGTTCGCCGTGTAAACTTTAGGTCAGTTGTGTCTTGCCATTGTCTTAATCAAACGTCGAGTTACTTTGGGCATTTATTATACCACACAATTTATCTGATTCAATGAATTTGCCAATAAATTGTTAATTATTTTTTCTTGATTAGTAAGTAAATTACGTGGGAAGTCGCTGTTTAACACCGGTATTCACTGTGTTTAACAGCTTAGAATAATGTAAAATAAAAACCCGTCAGGGACTAAGCCCTGAGGGTTAGTATTTAGTTCAAATGCCCAATAATCATCCTAAATTTAACATGTAGTCTATAACTTTACCGTAAAACTTGCTCAACTATAATCTTATTAATTTTTTCTTCCAGTGTGCTTGTGTATACTGATCTAAATAACTCGCTTAGCCACATAAAGTTAGGCATTATTTCAACTGCTTCCGGTTGTTCTTCTAATATGGAAGCAACAAGGTCATCGAAATCCATATCTCCCCATATATCAACTATTGTGTTCTCAACAGTATATGGTGCCCCATGGAAATAACCTTTAAACGCGACTATAAAACCACGATTATAACCTGTCAATAACTCTGGTACCTCATAGTAAAGATCTATATAATCACCTTTCACTAATTTTACACGTTGATTATCACTAAAATCATCAATAATTGTACTTACTTCTTCTGTTCCATTCTTTAAAGCTGAATTAATATCTAATCGCTTAATATACATATTTCTATTTTCCGAAAAATCGATGCTAACTTGGCTAATCTCAAAAAATCCAGCACCACCACTTAAGCGAACTTTAATTTCATCTGCTTCGTCACTAATTAAGTTGAGGTCAAGAGGCACAAGAAACTCTTCCAACAAATGTGAACCGGCACCAATCTCACCTTGAACTATCCACTCATTTCCATTCCAAAGTTCAACTACAAAGGTTACTGCGTTAACACCATATACAAACTGTTCGAAAATATCTGGATGTTCAATTAATTTTTCAACCCACCACAGATTGTTTTCTGCGTCAATTAAGTCAGTAAACCACTTACCATACATATCAACAATTTCCGTTGCTTTTACATGGAACATTAATTTAGCAATTTGTGAAGTCTCTTCCGGTCGCGAGAAAGCTGCTTCATAAGATTCTACAAACTGTCCTTGCGTTAACAAGTCACTTGAGGAGGTTACAATTAAGCCTTCAGTAGTAGCTTCTCTAAGCCAGCTATTACCTGCTGAATCTACGAATGATTTAGGCGCGAGTCTCTCTTTTATGGTGTGCGGGTTACCAAATATATCGGCCATAATTCCCTTGACCTCGTTAGTTTCGAGATAATCCACTGTGTACAGGCTGAACCCGTTGGCAAATGTCTGCGAATCCATTTCTTCTGTAATCCTAATCTGATATTGGTCATTAACCGGTTGTAATTTTCTCAGCGTACCATATGTCGTATCTTCGAAAGCTCTATTTACTGAATAAGAGACCGGCTCATGTTCAAGGTTAAACACGTCTCCATCATAAGAATAGACAAGCGGACAGCTATATGCACCATTATAATCATAATTAATCTCTGCCTTAACATTAGAATTATTAATTTCAACATTAATTTTCCCGGTTTCTTTTGCTGCAGCACTATAAGTTGCCGAAGCTGTTGCAACTCCAGATGAATTCGTAGTCCCTGTCGCACTCCAAGTTCCTTTTGAATTTGAAAATGTAACTGCTATACCATTAAGCGGTTCTCCAAGTCCATTTCGAACAATGGCTTTAAGATTCATTGTAGTTGCTATGGCACCGGAATACTTGTCAGAAACCAAGATAATCTCATTGACAGCTTCACTTGATAGGAACTGCACCGTTCTTTTTTGAACCAACGCTTTTGTAGAGCCGGTAACATAATAGTAGTCATAGCTGTCTACGGTGTTTTCGTTTTTAGTAAGTTGACCGCCTTCAACAAGATTGATTTCCCCAGCAACACCACCACCATTTTCAATCACAAGCGAACCCGCAACAGATAAAACCGCTGGAGATGTAGATGTGAAATTGAAGTTTGGCGCTATACGATAATATGATGCACTGGATATAGGATAATCTGAATACCCACTGCTTTCAACCACATATTCATAAGGATTGAATACAGTGAGTCTGCCACCGCTAGCAACAGTAAGTGTTGCAGAATCTTCCACAACCATTGTCGCACCAGGAAGTAATGCTATTTGTGTGTTGATAGAAAGATTGCTATTCTCTTTTACTGCTATATGCCACGTACCATCAAACGAAAGGGATTTACCGCTTGTATTAGTGCTAAAACTTCCAATTTTTACACTCGTTGAGTTAACAGACGCAACTCCATGTAGTTCAAGCTTTACGTTTCCATTAATACTATCATAAGTTTTTAATGCATACCCCTCGTCCATCTTAATTAATGGCTGATCCTTCCCAGTTTTATTACTTGCAATTAATAGAGTACTTGGATACCAACTGTTACTCATATAAATCATAATACTTGCATTATAAACAGAGCCAGCGTTAATTTTTATTGGAACTTCAATATTAGCAACCGTATATTGATCAAAAGGAAACGCAGTCCCAGGCATGCTTGATGTATCTGTTCCACCCCTAAATTGTTTAACAAATGCAGCCTCAACCACAGTAGAACCGTTAAGTGCTTCAATCGAGCCAGCTCCAGATATAAATCCAATCGCGTTCAAAGACCCATTACTTGCGACTTGGACTTCACTATTCTGTTCTAAATTTAATTTTGAATAATTAAAAGAATTAATTATCCCCATGTATTTAGTCGATGCGTTGCCTCTTAGTGCATTTACAGTTAGAGTTCCATTAACAGCAAGTTTGATATCTTCTGGCAATGTCAAGGAGACATAGAACTGATTGCGATTAATCGCTGTCGTATTATTTACACCCTTATCGATTTTTGTTTCTAGCGTATTATCGTACGGTAGAAGCAGTGTTACGCCAGTTTTAATAACATATGGAGTTGATTCACTATATCCATATGTGAATGTCCCAACATCAGCAGCAGCAAATTTTGTATTATATTTAACGTAAATAATATCTCCAGATTTTGATTTGGAAAGTGCATCTTCAATAGTTAAGTAATTCTCGTTTTTCCCGATTGTTACAGAGCCATATTTAAAAACAACATAACCATTGTAATCTTCGTATTGAGAGCTGCTTGCTACAACATATACTTTTAAGGTAGTTCCGCCATCTGCTAGATTAAACGATGTAATTGCTGTTCCATTTTCTTTATCATAATAAGTAATATTGTAATCACTAGTTACATCCGTTACACCTGAATAGATTGGCAAGCGGATAGTATCTGTCTTAACGGTATTGTTAGTATAGCTATAATTAACATAGTTAATGCCATCAATTTTTTCGTGTCCAATTCTTAATATTGGCTCATATTGTGCTGTTACATCTACATCTGCTGTCACATTGTTAAAACTTCCATTCCAACCAGTAAATTCAAACCCATTCCTTTCCGGTGGCGTTGGTGCTGTTGCAGAACCTCCATAGCGTACACTTTCTGTTTTGAGAACTGAATTATCATGGTTTTTAAATGTTACTGTGAAAGTGTCTCTATCATAGTAGAGTTTGAGTACCGTGCTTCCGTCGCCCACAATTTCCCCACTCGCTACTCTGCTTTCGTGTGTTGTATTTTCAGTGAAGCCTGTATATGTTTTAGCTGCAGCTGTTACTGAAGCATCGGTTGTTCCTGTTAGGTTTTCTGTATCTTTAAGTACGTAAGTTTCACCACTTACAGCTTGTTGGTAGTGTTCTACCTTATAGGCTGTGTTTGTATTCGGGTTCCACTTAGCATATAAGGTTGTGGTAGCTACTACCGCATCTGTAGTAAAATCCCACGTATTGGTTAAGCCTGCTTCTTTATACCAGCCGCCAAAGCTATAACCTGTTTTTGTTGGCTCGCTTGGTGCCGCAGTAGTCGCACCGTATCTAACGTTGGTAATGTCTGCAAC
>Ga0265293_10000176_pt1 | contig 158556 bp, 136 predicted proteins | sample Munlanlewell138R_FD_192505 | JGI IMG/M metagenome (GOLD analysis project Ga0265293, IMG submission 192505) | Leachate microbial communities from a municipal landfill in Southern Ontario, Canada - Leachate well 138R | ecosystem: Engineered > Solid waste > Landfill > Unclassified | place...
GGTACTCAAACAAGCTCTTTTGGAACAAGTGGAAGAGTAAATCATGATTCTTCTAAATTTTATGACTCAAAGCTTTATAAGAATTTCAAACATTCTTCTCTTTTTGATCAGCAAGATAATGATTTTCCAGTGTCGTACAAAAATAAAATTATTCTTGGTTCATGCGAAAACATGAAAGAAATCCCAGATAACTCTGTTCATTTAATGATAACATCTCCACCCTATAATGTATCCAAAGAGTATGATGACGATTTGTCGTTTGAAGAATATTTACAATTGTTAAAAAACGCATTTACAGAAACTTACCGTGTATTAGTCAATGGTGGTCGAGCTTGTGTAAATGTCGCAAATTTAGGGCGAAAACCATATATTCCATTAACAGATTATATCTCAATAATGATGAGCGAGATAGGTTTTTATATGAGAGGGGAAATCATTTGGGATAAAGCTGCCAGTGCAAGTCCTTCAACAGCCTGGGGAAGCTGGAAAAGTGCATCAAATCCTACCCTTCGAGATGTTCATGAATACATTCTTGTTTTTTCAAAAGGAGATTATAAACGAAATCGACATAAGAAAGAGAAAGAAGAAAAGAAAAACACTATTAACAGAGAGCAATTTATGGAATGGACAAAGTCTGTTTGGACAATGAAAGCTGAAAGTGCTCGAAGAATAGGGCATCCTGCACCTTTTCCTGAAGAGTTGCCCTTTAGATTAATTCAGCTTTATTCATTTACAAACGACATTATTCTTGATCCCTTTATGGGAAGTGGTACAACTGCTGTTTCTGCCATAAACTCAAATAGATTTTTTGTCGGATATGAAATTAATGAAGAATATATCCAGACAGCAAATGAAAGAATTTATAAGAAAAGAGCTGAAATAGAAGAGAAAATTATATTTGAATAATATTTATCTAATTTGATTGTAATAAAAAGAATTACGCATAGAGATATATTTTGCAAATATTTGAACTTAAGTATTTACATAAGTATGTTAAATGAATCTTTTAGCTAAGAATATAGCTATATTTGCAATAATTTATTTTGTTAACAACATTTTTAATAATACTTACAGCTAATTAAATAAATAACTTGACCAAAAACTGTAATCTTGAGAAATGTGATTTATAACTTATATGGAGGTATATATTGAGTATTGTTATTGCTATATTAGCGTTAGGTTTGTTAGTTTTAATACACGAAGGTGGGCATTTTTTAGCAGCCAGACTTTGTAAAGTTAGCGTTTTAAAGTTTTCCATAGGATTTGGACCAAAGATATTTTCTTTTGTAAAAAATGGAACAGAATATGCCCTATCACTCATTCCATTAGGCGGTTATGTCAAAATGAAAGGTGATGAACCTGAAGATAGTGATGAAGAACAAGACACATTTAATTCAAAAACATGGTATCAGCGTGCGTTTATAGCACTTGCAGGTCCTTTAGCAAACTTGATATTTGCTTTTTTACTTTTCATTTTTGCTTTATTAGTTGGTAAAACTTATAAAGATTTTACTCCAGAAATCTATCAAGCAAAAGGTGTATACTCCCAATTTTTAAGAACAGAAGACAAAATATTAGAAGTAAATGAGCAAAAAGTTGTAACTTGGACTGATATCTTTAAATATACAATAGAGAATCAAGAAAATACATTTAATATATCTAATAATGAGGAAAATCGTACTGAAATAATAAAAACAACAACATTGCAAGATTTTTATAATAACCTTTTGCCTGTGTCCAGTACAGTGATTGGAGAAGTATCTTCTGGTTTGCCAGCATGGAAAGCAGGACTAAAAGAGGGTGATAAAATATTAAAAATACAAGAAATAGATGTGAATACATGGAATGAAGTGAGGGACTTGATCGTTAAAGCAGATAGTGAGATATCTCTACTCATTGAACGTGACGATAAACAGCTGAATGTTCGAGTTTTACCCGAAGAAAACCCTCTTGAGCTTGGTTCATATATTATTGGAATTAGCCAAGAACTGCCCCTCGAAATACATGAAAAAAGCAACTTGGTAGATGCTATTAAGTATGGAAGTATTAATACAGTAGGCTTTGTGGGGATGAATTATTATGCACTTTATAAGCTTGTAAAAAACCCTCGCATGTTTAAAAATAGTATTGGTGGACCTGTGATGGTCTTTTCTATGACAAAAGAGTCAAGCGAAAAAGGCTTTGCAGATACCTTAAACTTTATCGCAGCAATTAGCTTATTGTTGATGATTATGAATTTATTGCCAGTACCTATATTGGATGGGGGACATATTGCCTTTTGCCTAATTGAGGGTATTATGCGAAGAAAAGTCAGCTTTAAAGTTCAACAATATGCTCAACAAGTGGGTTTTGTGCTGCTTATGGTATTAATGCTTTATGCTTTTGCCAATGATTTTACCAAGCTTGCAAGCAGAGCACATTCTATCAAAGGTATGAATGAAGAAGTCTCTTCTGATTGATGATAATGCAAGGTTTATTAAACAAAAAAGGAGTAAAGTATTTTTGAATATAAATTAGTCGCAAAATCAGGAAATGCAAGAGCTGGCGAGTTTGTAACTCCTCATGGGATTATCCAAACTCCAATCTTTATGCCAGTTGGAACTTTAGGCACTGTGAAGGCAATGTCATCACATGAGCTTGAAGAGATAAAAGCTCAAGTTATTTTGGGAAATACATATCATTTGTATCTGAGACCAGGAGATCAGCTTATTAAGCAAGCTGGTGGGCTACATGGCTTTATAAACTGGAATCGCCCAATATTAACCGATAGCGGTGGCTTTCAAGTGATGAGTTTGGCAGGACTAAGAAAGATAACAAAAGATGGAGTCCGTTTTCAATCGCATATTGACGGATCATATCATATGTTTAGCCCAGAAAAAGTGATTGAAATAGAGAATAATCTTGGAGCTGATATAATTATGTCATTTGATGAGTGCCCACCATACCCTGCAAGTAAAGAATATGTAGCAAAGTCTTTAAAACTGACCCTGGACTGGGCTCAAAGAGGTAAGAACGCTCATGAAAATATTGAAAAACAGGCTTTATTTGGTATTGTGCAAGGCGGTATTTATGATGATTTACGCTTGGAGAGTGCTGAAAGACTTATTGAGATGGACTTTCCTGGATATTCTATTGGTGGCTTGGCTGTTGGTGAGCCTAAAGAAGACATGTTTCGTTTAACAGATTATTTAAATACTATTTTGCCAGAAAATAAACCACGTTATTTGATGGGCGTAGGAACTCCTTTGGATATATTAACTAATATACGTAATGGAGTTGATATGTTTGATTGTGTGATGCCAACAAGAAATGCAAGAAAAGGCAGCATTTTTACATGGCAAGGCAAGATGATTATTAAGGCTGCACGTTATAAAGAAGACTTTATGCCTATAGATGAGAAATGTCAATGTTATGCATGTCGTAACTATTCACGTGCTTATATCAGGCATTTGATATCAATGAAAGAGATATTAGGTATGCGACTGGCTACAATCCACAGTTTGCATTTTTATCTTGAGCTCAGCCAAAGAGCAAGAGAAGAAATAATTAATGGGACTTTTGAATCCTTTTTTAATAAGTACTCTAAAATATTAGATGAGATAATGGAGTGAAAAATGAAAACTATTAATGACTTTGTGAAGATGAAAAAGAAAGAAGAACCAATTGTAATGCTGACTGCTTATGATTATATTTCCGCCAAATTTTGTGAAGAAAATAGTGTTGATATGATCTTGGTTGGCGATAGTCTTGGAATGGTGGTATATGGTGAGAATAATACTCTGAACGTTACAGTTGATGATATTATAAGACACTGTAAGGCAGTTAGAAATGGTGCACCAAACACTTTTGTTATTGCAGATATGCCTTATAAGAGCTATCATCTTGATGAAAGAGAAACAAAGAATAATGCTTTTCGTATGATTTTGGAAGGAAAAGCAGATTGTGTTAAGCTTGAGGGAGGTTCTCAATCAAGATTGAAAGCAATTGAAAATATAGTTGACTGTGAAATACCCGTTATGGGACACTTGGGTTTGACTCCGCAATCTATAGTCAAATTTGGTGGTTTTAAGGTACAAGGAAAACACGAAGAGCAAAGAAATATAATCTATGAGCAAGCTATCGCAGTAGAAAAAGCAGGTGCATTTATGCTGGTATTGGAGTGTGTGCCAGAAGAGCTTGGTTTGGCTATCTCAAAGGAATTAAGCATTCCAACAATTGGTATTGGTGCAGGAAGATATACAGATGGACAAGTTTTGGTTTGGCATGATATGATGGGCTTAAGTAGCCAAAGTACAAAGTTTAGTAAGATGTGGGAAAATATAAGTCTTCCTATGAATTCATCCATTTCAGGTTATGTAAAAGATGTAAAAAACAAATCATTTCCTGAGGAGAAAAATGTTTATTATCCAATAGATGAAAGGAAATAATAATGATGGAGATAAATGATTTAAAACAAAGTCCAGAAGAGCAATTCTTGGCAATAGAAAGATTGAAAAATACTCTGCAAGAGAATTTCATTACTTTTGGTCAGTTGTTATCTGAAGTAAAGCGTAAGGGTGTTTTTAAAGCTAAAGGATATAAGAATTTTAAGGATTTTATAGAGACAGAGTATAATATTACATCAGCCTTTGCAGGAAAATTAATCGATACTTATGAGCTTTATGTTGAAGAACTTGATATTGACGAGCATACCTTGAACCAGATAGGCTTTGATCGCTTAAATATGATAAAAAGTTTTGTAAAAGATACAGAGTTGGTAATCGCTGAAGAATGGATTGATGAAGCAAAAGAAAAAAACACGCCAGAGCTTCGTGAGATGATCAAGGAAGAAAAAGAAAGAACTAAAAAACCAAAGTCTTTTAAAGAAGTTTTCACTGAACAATATATAGAGAAAATGAGGGTCTTCTTTAATTGTTCTGCAAAAGAACTAAACTTTAAGATGGCTATCTATTTCCAAAACATGGATTTGGATCAGGTTAAGCAAGACATTAAAGATAAGCAGAGGCAGATGGAAATGTCAGGAGAGTTTGTTGGCATGTTTAATGATGCGAACAGTTAATAAGAAATAGGAGGTTTAAATAGGATATTTATTAGAGAAAGGGAGAGAGATTGAAAAAAAGCATTAGAATTTTGTGGGTTGATGACGATATTGATTCTATACAAAAGTATATCCACTTTTTAGAGAATTGTAACTACTCAATTGATCGTGCCATATCTGGTGAAGAAGCAATTGACATTTTTAAAAACAGCAAATTTGATTTGGTTATAACTGAGGCAACACTGACAGATATGGATTCATTTGTAATGCTTTATCAAATGAAGCTTTTTAACGAAGATATACCGAGCATCATGCTTACCAAGAGCGATGATGAAGAGTTGATGGATAAAGCAATTAGTTTGCGAATTAACGAGTACTTTTTTAAGCCAATTAACCCAAACCAATTAATTATGGCGATAAAGAGAATACTTTTTACAAGTAAAATTCGATCAAATAGAATCGGGAAAAAATACACAGAGTTTTCTGCCAATCTTAATAAAATGATTAGCTCAAATCCATGCATCAATGAGTGGATGGAAATATATCAAAAAATAAGTAAATGGGATATGCTTTTGGATGAGGTAAATGAAGAAAATTTGAAACAGACTCTCTTTTTGGAAAAAAGACACTGTAATAATTGTTTTTCTCAATTTGTGGAAAAAGAATATCATAAATGGTTAAGTACAAATACAAGACCAACAATGTCTTTTGATATTGTTTCTCAATATATTATGCCTCAATTAGAAGAGGATAAAACCGTGTATTTTATTGTAATAGATTGTTTAAGATATGACCAATATCTTTCAATAGAGCCTTTTATAAAAAAGTTTTTTGATATTGAATTTCATATGTACTGTTCAATTTTGCCTACAGCAACACCTTACTCGCGTAATAGCCTATTTAGTGGACTCTTACCAGACGATATTGCAAAAAGGTTTCCAGAATACTGGACTGATAGCGTAGATTCTGATAATAGTAGAAACAGAAACGAGCATCAATTACTCGATGAATTGCTTGAAGATTTGGGGCATACATTAAACCCATCAAGTAAATATATTAAAATATATAATATGGAAGAGGGTAATTATGTACTGAGAAAAATAGATAGCTACAAACATGAAAGAATGGTTGTTTTAGTGTACAACTTCTTAGACCTAATTACACACTATCGCTCAAAAGAACAATTACTGGAAGAATTAATTCCAGATGAAGAAGCATTTAGAAGCATAACCAAACATTGGTTTATGAATTCTGCACTCTACCAAGCTATAAAGCTGATTAGTAAACAAGATAATGCTGTAATAGTGCTGACAACAGATCATGGTTCGATAAAAGTTAATCGTGCTGCACAAGTCTTAGGAGATAGGTCTTCTACACTAACATTACGTTATAAAGAAGGGAAAAACCTAACTTGCAATGAAAAACATTGTATGTTTGCAAAAAACCCCAAAGATTTAGGCTTACCACAAAGAACTATTATTGATAATTATATATTTGCAAAAGACGATTATTACTTTATTTATCCAAATGCTTATCATCAATATCAAAAGCAATTTAATGGCTCATTTCAACATGGTGGTATTTCGATGGAAGAAATGTTATTGCCATTAGCAATCTGTAAGCCCAGAAGGTAAGCATGACAGCTAATAGCCATGTTGATGAAAAGTATCTGATAAAAACAGCAAAAGAAGCAGAAAGTGTTGCCAAAAAATATGCACGTTTATTTCGCAAAGGTGATGTAGTTGCTCTTTTTGGAGAATTAGGTGTTGGAAAGACTTTTTTTGTTCAGAATGTATGTAAAGAATTGGGCATAAAAGAGGTGGTAAGCAGTCCATCTTATGTACTTTTAAACCAATACAAGGGCGATATACCTATAAAGCATTATGATTTATATCGCCTGCAATATTTAGAAGAAGTGTTTGAGCTTTGTATGTTTGAAGACTTAGATGAGACAATAATATTTGTTGAGTGGCCCCAAATAGCAGAAAGTATATTGCCCGCAAATACATGGCATTTTTATTTTGAATATGATAATGATTTTAAAAGAAAGCTCCATATAATAAGAAATTTAAAAAAATAATATATTTATATTGACAAAAAATAGGTTTAATTTACACTCATACACAAAGTAATACTATAGGAGGATAAGATGGCTACGAATAAGATGAGTAAAAGTGATTTGGTGCAAAAAATTTCTGAAGAAGCAAAAATTAGTAAAAAACAAGCCAATACTGTGATTAATGTCTTTGTTGATAGTATCACAGATGCTCTTTGTAAGGGAGAAAAAGTGAGCTTTGTAGGCTTTGGTACATTTTCAACAGTTACAAGAAAAGCAAGGAAAGGCATTAATCCTATGACAAGAAAAGAAATATTAATACCAGCACAAAAAGCTCCTGTATTTAAAGCAGGTGCTACATTAAAAAACTTTGTAAAAGCTCTTGGTTGAAAATGAGGTAAATAATGAAGTTCTCAATTAGTAAAAAAAGTTTTGGTCATTATGTTCAATATCTTACACAAATTGTCCCTCAAAAATCAACAATGCAAATAACAAGTAGTATTCTATTGGAATGTAATGCTGATACTAATAAAGTCACAATAGTAACAACTGATTTGAATATAACAGCAATAGTAACAGTTGACGCCAATGTTATTGAGTCGGGATCAATTTGTATTCCATCAAAGAACTTTTCGGATATTATCCAAGCTTTACCTGATTCTATGATTCAGTTTGAAATAGTGAACGATAAGCTTAAAGTTATTTGTGAGAAGTCAAATTTTAATCTAAACTTTATCGATAGCTCACTATTTCCTATAGTACCAGAATATGAGAGCGGTACAAAAATTAGCTTTGATAGAAAAGTGTTTGCAACTTTGGTAAACAATACCTCATTTGCTACAGGTGTCGATGCTGCAAATCCCATGTATTCAGGCATCTATTGTAATATTAGTTCGACTGAACAAATTATGGCGGCAACCGATAGTAAGAGAATAGCAGAAGCTAAGTATATCTCAGAAATGGATATAGAAGAGCCTATAGAGTTTGTAATTCCAGTAAAATCATTAATATTTTTGGAAAAATTCTTTGCCAACGATGACTCAGAGATCACAATGATTGACGATGCAACTAAAGTAGTTTTGCAATATAAAAATGTGGTGATTATATCAAATAAATATGCTGGAAAATACCCTATTTATACTGTTGTTTTTAAAAAAGAACACGAACATACTTTGATGCTCGACAAAACTCTGTTGCGTGATGCAACAAGAAGAGTCGCTTTGTTAAATACCGACGAGGAAAGAAGTATTGTTAAACTATCCATAAATAAAGACGAAGTAACACTTGAAGCAATTAGCAGTGAATTTGGTGCAGGTAGAGAAGTAATAGACTCGTTTTCATTTGATGGAGAGCCAATAGTAATAGGATTAAACTCAAAGTTTTTGATGTCATTTCTTAATGTCATAGAATCAGATGATGTAATTTTTAAAATTGGAAAAGCAACAGAGCCTGTATGGGTGTTGAATAACAGCGATGATGAAACAATTTTGATTAGATTTGTAGTGATGCCTTTGAGGCTTGAATAATATTGTTTTAAGGAGAAGTGATATTGCTTCTCCTTTTATTTCGTTAGAGGTAATAAATTGCATATTAAAGATATAACTCTAAAAAACTTTAGGAATTACATTGAAACAACTTTTGAGTTTGACAAAAGAGGATGTATTATTGTTGGGAAAAATGGTATTGGTAAAACAAACCTGCTCGAAGCAATTACCTATTTCGCATATGGTAAATCCATTTTAGATGCACGTGATAATGACTTAGTCCGCTTTAATGAAAATTTCTTTAAAATAAGTGCAACTTTTAATAATCTACAGACAGATAATTATTTTGATATTACTTATCAAAACTATAAAAATATCAAAATAAACGATATGTGGGTAAAGAGGATCAGTGAGCTTTACCAATATTTGCAAATATTATACTTCTCACCCGATGACATTAATCTTATTATGGATGCACCAAAAAATAGACGAACCTTTTTAAATCTGTCGATTTGTAAAATCTTTTGGGGCTATATTGAGATAATTAAAATGTATGAGAATGTTCTGTCCCAAAGAAATGCTCTATTGAAAACCGACTACCATCATGCCGAGAAGAAGGCATGGGATGAGCAATTATCAACTCTTGGTGCTGAAGTAATTGATTATAGGCTAAAGTTTTTGGAAAGATTTGCACCTTTTTTTCAGAAAAACTATGAGAGTATCAGTGGGAATTCTGAAAAAATTGATTTAGAGTATATATGCTTGTTTAAATATGACACAAAGCAAATCAAAAAAGATTTTCTTGATGAGCTAAAAAAGATAGATGATAAAGAAAAATATATGCAAAGAACGCTTATTGGTCCACATCTTGACGACCTCTTAATAAAGATTAACGATAAGCCTGTAGTAAAATTTGCCTCACAGGGGCAAAAAAGAAGTATTGTTATTGCTCTAAAAATTACTTTGGCAGATATGATACATAAAATATCAAGTACATATCCAATTTTGCTTTTTGATGATACGTTGGCTGAATTGGATAAAAATCGAGCAAAGAACTTGATTGATTTGCTTTCTCAAAATCATCAGATCTTCATCGCTACACCGAATATCGAGCATTATGTGCACTTTGATTTGCCTATACTTGATCTGGAAAATATCATGCAAAACAATATTAACGAGGAGACACATGATGAAATTGATGAAATGCATGAGCAAACAAATCAGGAACCTGACTGCCCTGAACCAGAAAATACGCAATTAGAAGATGAAGTAGAAACAAATACACAATCATAATGAAATTACGTGAACTAAAAAAAAATACAGTTGGCTGGATATTGTATGACTTTGCAGATTCATCATTTGTGACTGTTATGGTGACAGTATTGTTCAGCATGTATTTTAAAGATCATATTGTTGGAAAAGGAGAATTAGGTACAGCATTGTGGGGGAGAGCTATCAGTGTTTCTATGTTTATGGTAGCAGTTTTAGCACCAATATTAGGAGCAATAGCTGACTATTCTCATTCCAAAAAACTGCTTTTAACTATTTTTACCTATTCATGTGTCGGTTTTACTGCATTATTGTTTTTCGCAAAGCCTGGTATGATTGTTTTTTCTATGATAGTCTTTATTCTTGCAAACTTTTCATTCAATAGTGCAAATGTGTTTTATAATGCCTTCTTGCCGTCTGTTGCTGAACCAAAAAATATAGGTAGAATCTCTGGTATAGCATGGGGAGTAGGATATCTGGGAGGATTGGCATCCCTATTGATGATAATGCCAGTTGTTGGACTGGTACTATCAAACTTTTTAAATATCAGGTTAAACTTTGTTTTGGTAGCAATATTCTATGCTATATTTGCTCTGCCAACAATGCTGTGGGTGAGAGATAGCTCGGAGCGTGTAAAAAGAGAAGATTCATATATTGTTATTGCATTTACTCGCCTCAAAGATACACTTCTTAATCTGAAAAGCTATAGAGAAATAATCAAGTTTTTAATATCATTCTTAATGTATAATGACGGTATAACTGTTGTGATAAGCTTTGCAGCAATATATGGCACAACACGCTTTGGTATGAGTGCAAAAGAAATGATATTCTATTTTATTTTAGCACAGCCAGCATCATTTTTCGGTGCACTGCTATTTGGCTATTTGTTTGATAAAATAGGTGCCAAAAAAAGCATAAACATTACTCTCATTATGTGGATTTTAACAGTACTTTGGGTGTATTTTTGTAAAACTAAGATCGAATATTATTTTATAGGATTGGCTGCAGGATTTGCAATGGGTGCTTGTCAAGCTAATAGCCGTGCATTTTTTACTCAGCTTACACCTGTAGAGAAAATGACAGAGTTTTTTGGCTTTTATAGTGTGACAGGAAGACTTGCTTCTGTGATTGGTCCTTTGTTGTATGGTGAAATTGCAAGACGGACGGGCGATCAGCGAATGGCAATTTTGAGTATAGTTGTGTTTTTTGTATTAGGCTTTATCTTTCTGCAATTTGTAAATGAAGAAAAAGTAACTAATAACTAAAAATAATCTTGACCAAAATGCCGCTTTTGTTTTGTTTGTAATAAGAATCTAATATTTTAATTAAGGAGACATAAAATGGCTAAAAATAATCGTGGAAAAGGACTAAAAAGCCTCGTCAATAAAGGAAGAGGCGTATGCCCAAACTGTAACAGAGAGGGTGTAAAGATTGTTTTTGAAACAAAAGTTGATGATAAAACTGTAAAATTATGCAAAGTTTGCCACAAAACTATTGCCAACAAAGCATAAAACTATACTTAGAATCTGAAGAATTTGCACGGCAAACATAGTTTTGCCGGCTTTTCATTTAAAGTGCTTTGGCTTTAAAAACTTTTGATATCGTAAAAGTATTTAAACTTGAAAAAGACTAAACAATTGAAAAAAATAACAAGCTCTAAACTGGCTCTGGAAGCTGCTTTATGAAAAAAAGTAAAAATAGTTTTTCGAAACCCCTGTTTTGTCCCGCGTATATATATAGAGGAGCATGTTTTTGTGCGTGCTTAAAGGTTGAAAATGAATAAAAAATATCTACTTTTGATTTATATATTGTTTAGTATGGCATGTTTTGTTTTTGGAATTGACTTTATTGAAAATCATAAAGAAACAGATGTAAATTTTGCTAAGGGTGGTGAATTGGCTTACCATAATTCATCTGCAGATAATTTGTATTACGGAACTAATAGCTGGGCAGTTTATTTTGACTTTAATAAGTGGTATACTGGTGTAGATTCTTTGATATGTCAGGTAGAAGGCATATTTGTTTATTCATATCAAGATCGTGACAATGTTGTGCTTGCCCTACATGACGATAATGCAAAACAGCCTGGTGCATTGGTCCAGGAAAAAGTTGTCTCGTTGAATGAAGGATGGAATGAAATTGACTTTACATATGCACAAAAACAAAAAGTGTGGGTGGTTTTAAAGGATCAGACAAGCCTTAATTCAAATTATGTCTGTGCTTCGCAAGGTGGCGGTCAACATAGCTATTTCAAATCGGGTGATGCATATTATAACTTTGCAAATAATGGCTTTAAGTCTGAATTATTACTATCAATAAAAGGCACTCTTTTAACATATCACACGGATTTGATAATAAAGTCTGTTAGCTTTACAGACGAATTAGTTGTTGATGCCAGAGTTAAACCTGTTATACAAGTAGCAAATAATAGTGCTGCAACTGTGAATAATCCATATTTGATTTTAAATTATAAGGCACCAAATAATCAATTATCGCTAAGAGATTCAGTTAGGTTTGCAAGTATTATGATGCCTTATGAGGTGAGAAATATAGAGCCAAGCTTATTTAAAGATTTTATTCTGCTTAGAGAGCCTATGCAATATAAGCTTGAAATGAATATTTATTGTGATAATATGCAAAATGAATTTGCTGATAATAACTATTTTGCTAAAACATATAATGTGTTTATGGATGAGCTTGATTATATTTGTGTAGAAAACTTTTTGCAGTCAAATAGTACAATATCAAATAGTTTGTGGATTTCCCAAGATGACTTACCTGAAAACACCTTGAGACTTGATTATTTCCCTGATTTTGCCGACCAATATAATCAAACAATATTTACAGAGAAAAATACATGGTATCAAAATTTTGGATATCCAAACACAATAATACAAGGCACAATGAGAATAAATGGTTACATGCCATCAATATATACTGATAAGTTTGATGATTATCTCTATTCTACAAGAGATTTAAAAACATTCTTAAAGGCAGAAAGAACAGATATAGATACTCTAAACAATAGAATAACTTTTAATATTAATATAAATAATGCAAATACGCGAATTTTCTCTGACTTTATTGGTGAATGTATGATGCAAGCATTCTTAGTCCAAAAATATCACTTTTATGAAAAAGAATGCATATCAGTTAGTAACTATCTTACTGATATGAAAAACGGCATTGCTTTGACAGCAAATTATGGTTTACAACAAAGCTTAGAATTAGAAATACCTTTCGACCAAATTATTCTGTATGATGATAATACTATTGGAGATGTGATACTGGTAGTTCAAGCTATTCATAAGCCAAGTAAACAAATCTTATTCACAGCAGCAGAAAAACTACCTGAGCTTGATATAAGTGTTTCACAACATTATTATCAAGATAATGAGATAGTTGCAGATGTGTGGCCAAACCCAATTCGAGATAATCAGGTTTTGTCAGTAAAGTCAGAGCATGTAGCAAAAATTGATATTTATAATATAAAAGGACAGCGTGTTAGAACTATTACGGATAATGTTAACTCGGTCTATAAATGGGATTTAAAAGACGAATATAATAAGAATTTAAGTAGTGGTGTGTATTTTATTCGTATAAAGCACACAAATACGCCACCTCAAATGAAAAAAATACTGTTGTTAAAATAAAAAAGAATTTGTGAGGATTGAAATGGAAACTAAAGAAAAAATATTTGTACACGATCTTTATCAGTACATTAATCAAAAGATTGTTACTTTTCTGATGGTTAGTCAAAAAGAATTACGTGAAGGTAAAAAAGATTATTTTGTCCGTATCCAGTTTATAGATAAAACAGGACCAATTGTAGGAAATATATGGAATAATGCAACTACAATGGTGGATTTGTTTAATGAATCTGATGTTTGCAAAGTCGAAGCTACCGTTATTAGTTACAAGGATCAAATACAATTGAATGTAAGTAAAATTAGAAAAGCTGAAGATGATGAATATGAATTAGTGGATTATATTCCCAAGACAAACAAAGATACAAATTTGATGGCAGAACAGCTCTTTGCAATGATCGATAGTGTTAAGGATACTTATTTATCACAGCTTCTAAAAAGCATTTTTGACGACAAAGAATTGTTTGCAAAGTTTGCAATGTGCCCTGCAGCTAAGACATGGCATCACAACTATGTAGGAGGCTTATTAGAGCATACACTTTCAGTAACAAAGATATGCGAATTTTGTACTACTCAATACGATTTGAATCGTGATATATTAATTACAGGTGCTCTTTTACATGATTTTGGTAAAGTATACGAGTATCAAATTATGCCATCAATTGACTTTACTGATATTGGAAGGCTGATCGGACATATTCCAATGGCAGATAATCTGATATGTGAAAAAGCAAAAACAATTAATAACTTTCCTGAAAACACATTGATGAAACTCAGACATTTAATTTTATCACATCATGGAGAAATGGAAAAGGGTGCAGTTAAAGTCCCACAAACAATTGAGGCTGTTGTTCTTCATTTTGCAGATAATATGGATGCTCAAACAATAGGGGTTGCTCAATTGATTAGTGCATCAAATGACCCTAAGGCAATGTGGACAGAGTATGATAAATTAAATAATAGATATATCTATAAAGGTTAGTATGCTAAATGTTTCTGTCTTAGTCAGCGGAAGCAAGGGTAATTCGACTCTTGTTTGTACAGATGATGCAATTGTATTGGTAGATGCAGGTGTCTCATACAAAAAAACTGCTGAAATGCTTGAAGAACTTAGGATAAATCCACAAAAAATTGATGCTATAGTAATCAGCCATGAGCATACAGATCACGTCGGAGGAGCAGGCGTTTTATCACGAAAAATTAAGGCACCAATATATATTACAAGACCAACTATGGTAATGTCTGCACATAAAATTGGGAAATTGCCTGTTGATCCTGTATTCTTTGATGTGGGTGATACTTTACAAATAAAAAATATGAGAATAAATACTTTTACTTCATCTCACGATGCAGTAGATAGTAGTAATTTTTTAATTTATAACGAAGAAAAACAGGATAAAAAACTTGTTATAGCAACTGACTTAGGATATGCACCTCAAATACTAATTAATAAGCTCAAATTGGCTACAACAATTGTGCTTGAAAGTAATCATGACGTCGATATGCTTATGAATGGAATATACGATTGGGACCTAAAACAGAGAGTAAAGAGTAGAAAAGGTCACCTATCTAATGAGCAAGCAGTAGGAATTATTTCTACAGTATTATCAGAAAAACTTGATAGAGTTATACTTGCTCATCTAAGTGAACAAAACAATTGCCCTAAAATGGCTTATAATTTGATGAATGAGTTATTAAAAGAAATGAGAGCCAAAACACAATTGTCTGTTGCATCGCAAACAATTGCAACCCCACTTTTTGAAGTATAAAGAAAAGAGGAAGGCATAAACCTTCCTCTATCTTTGAATATATTATTTTAGCATATCTAAGGCTTTTTCGTAGTCTGGTTCTTGTACAATTTCTGGCACAAGCTCTTGATAGATAATATGCCCATTTTCATTTACAACTAAAACTGCACGAGCTGATAAGCCCATCATAGGTCCATCAATGATTTTTACTCCATACTTTTCAGCAAAATCTGAGCGGAAGCTTGATAGTGTTTCTACGTTTTCAATACCTTCAGCACCGCAAAATCTTGCTTGAGCAAAAGGCAAATCAGCAGATATGCATAGTATTTTTGTGTTATCGAGTTTGCTTGCCTCAACGTTGAATCTACGTACGGAGGCTGCACATACACTTGTATCAAGGCTTGGGAATATGTTTAAAACAAGACGTTTGCCTCTATAATTTGATAATGTTTTATCCGATAAGTCATTTGCAGTTAAAACAAAATCTGGAGCCAATAATCCAACAGCAGGTAAATTATCTATAGTGTTAATTTCATTTCCTTTTAAAGTAATCTTTGCCATAATCATCTCCTTATTTATTGTATATATTATAATCTAAGTAAATTGACCTCAAAAGCAAATCGTTTTTTGTATTTAACGAATTGATCACTTACTTTCCCATTTAAATATGAGATCAATACCAGAGCTTTTATTGGAGGATTGCTCACTTTGCAAATAAAATCTTTTTGAAATTTGATACTCTAAATTTACTGATTCGTTTTGGCTTGATTGAGTGTCAAAAATATTAAACTCTTTGATATATGAGATAAAAACTCTGTCGCCAAAGTATTTTCCTATTTGAATTTCGGTATTTCCATATTGATTATAACCTGTTATTTCTGCAAGATCAAGATGAAGGGCATCTTTTATTTTGTTGTTAAGACTGCTTGTAATATTATTCAAAAGTAACGAGGTCGCAATACTTTCTGCACTGATTTCATTGCCTACAGAGGATTGTTCTCTGTTACTCAATTCGTTCATATTTTTACCAAATATAATATATGAAACAGCGTCAGCTTCGCTAATCTGTTCACTATCTAAAAAAAATGATAATGACGGTGAATGTAAATTACCTGAAATCAATAGATATAGAGTGCGGCGATTGTTTTCTTCTCTAAATTTATAACTGGCTTTGATATCCAAAACAGGGTTTAAGTCTTTATCATTTATAAAGATAATTTTTGCATCTTCAATATTAAAGCGCTTACCATAAAGAGAGTAGTGCCCGCGTAATATCTCAACTTCTCCATCTATAAAAATATTTTCTTTCTCGCTTGTAGCATGCAATAAACCTGTAAGCTCAAAATTCATATCTTTCCCACTAATCCATGTATTACGAGGAATATCGAGTTTAATATTTATGTTAGCTTTTTTAAACTCAGGAAGTTTTAATTCTTTGGCATTTCCTGATTGTTTTTTTTCAGTACTTTTGTTTTGCATTAATAGAGGAGTGCTAAGGTCAAAACTTGATTTAGATTTACTTAAATGGTCTACATTGACTTTTGTATCAATAAGTTTAATACTTGAATTTAAAAACAAGTAGTCCTTATTGCCTGTAACGCTTATCTCGCTATTTATTTTGCTGTTTAATGCTGATGAATTTAAAAAATGGGCTTGCTTAGACGTAATATCAATTTTTAAGGAATCGATGCTAAAGCCTTTTTCATAGTTAAATAAAGCTTTACCATTAGCAAAGAGTCTTCCTTTACCAACATTAAATGTGAGAGAGTCGAGATTTACATTATTTGGCTTTATACTTAGCGATGAATAGATGTTTTTTAGATCTGTACCATATTCAGGGTATTTAAACCCAGCATTACATAGCAATAATGTGCCAATTAATTGCGGGTTATTTATTGTGTTTGAGATACTTAAGTTAAAAGACATGTCGCCATCAATCTGGAATTTTGGCTCCAATAAGTTATTTAAAGATTGTAAATTGCTTTTTTCTAAAAATAATGAAAGGTTAAATTGTTTATCTTTATTAATAAAAGCGTCGTTTCCTTTATCTGAGTGGCTAAGATAAATAGGCAAGGTACCAACAATGTTTAATACATTATCTTTTAGCCTAATTGATGAATTTGTATATAAACTGTCTAATGTTTGCTTGAGATTAATACTAATATCTTTTATATCAATGTTTGATTTATTTAATGTATCAGCAACGACAGTAAGCTCCTTGATACTTAATTTTGAATCTATAATAGGTTTGCTTAAAGTATTTGATATATCTAATTGCCAGTCAAGATAACCCTTTTCGATGGCTTTTTGAGGTAAATATAGATTGGACAGCTGCAAAGGTAGATCACTCACTTTAAGGCATACAGATACATAATTATTATCTTTTAATGACGCATCTATGTCGATGGACCCCTCATCAATTTGTAATGAAAGATTTTCAATAGAATAAATATTGTCTAAAAAAGATAGCTTTGCGGCTTTATACAGATTATTTAGCTGTATTTTTCCTAAATCTATAGATAAATTGCTTATTTCAATAGGCGATATTTCATCATTTTTAAATGAAAAAGAAGTGTCTAAGTTTAGGCTATCAGATGCTGATATTGATAGTTGATTTTCAACATATATATCTGTATTGGTTTGCTTTGTTTGTGAAAAAAGGCTAATATTGTTTATCGAATTATTGTATGCAAACAACTCATTGATAGTAAAATCGAGTTTCGATGGATGAATGATTTGCTTATAATCAGTGTTTAAGTTTGTTTCAATTTGTATATTTCGTGCGAAAATTGAATCGTAAGATGGGTTTATAATATTGAGTTTAGCAATAAAGTTTTGATTGCTTTTTTGAATGTTTAAATTCAAGGATTCAAAAGAAGTTTTATTGCTCTCTGTGTCTTGATTATCTTTTATGAAAAGAGATAGCTCAGCTTCAAACAAGTCAATCCCTCTTCCTTTAAATTCACTATTAATATCCAAGCTACGGTTAAGCTCTGCATGTTCAACAAATATATTAGGGTTTAAATTAACGAGATTAAGATTGCCAATAAAGGATATATTGTTTGCAAAAGAATTGTCTTCGTTAAAGATGTTGTCAACCTGAATGCTTGTATTAAAATAAGTGTTTTCTTCACTATTTATGGTTGTATTAAGCTCTATGTCAGCTTTATTATTAACTAATATAGCATTAAGATAGGTATCATTAAGCTGATAATTATCATATTTTGCACTTACTTGTTTTAGTTCAATTTTAAAAGAATCGTTCTGTAGATTAGCACCCGTTGTTTCAATATTCAATTCTCCTGATAGATTTGCTATCTCATCTTGTGTGAATTGAAGAGGGTTGAAATCATCAAATATGATTGTCGTATTTATCTGATAATTTTTAACATTATTTGAATTTGCAATGATGTCAACACAGCCTTTTGGAGTATTGAGATTTAACTGTGCAGAGGCAGCATCATCAGCAAGAGAACCACGAGCTTCAAAGGAAAAATATAAGGGCTTTAAAGTGTGGCTTTTCGTAAAATAATTGATATCCTTTGTATTAATGCGGTATCCACTTATTTTAAAATCAATGCTATGTTCATTTTTTGTTGCCTTAGCTGACAAACTTGAGTTTCTAATATTTATCATTTCTATATCTGCTTGTTGGCTTTGATTATCTTGCAGATAGGAAATATTATCTAATGAGATTTGTGAGTTATCATAAGTGAAAGATAGCTTGCTTACCATAAGTTTAGTTTTATTATTTTGTATTATAGCAGAAGCAGATAAATCAAGGCTTTTAATTTCATCGTCAAACTGTTTATTCTTTATTCTATTTGTATAATATACATTATAGTTTTTTAGCTCAATATTCTTTAAATATACGCCAAAAACAGAATTAGAAGGTTCTGATTCCTTGTTAGTTTGAAATGCTTTTAGAATATTTATACTTGAGTCAGGATATGTAATAACGTTGCAAATAAGCGAGTCGGATCTAATATTTTCAATAGATATTTTGCGTTTTCCCAAGTCTGTAAAAAGACGATAATGCTTTTTTCTATTCAGCTGTATTGCGAGCTTTTGCAAACTAAGCATCTGTTCATCATTATATATTATTACAATATTATTTAAAGTAAAGCTTTTGAATAAATTTCCTTCCATATTTTCTACATATATATCAGCAGGGAATGATTTATTTACAAAATTAATACCAAATTGCAAGACTTTATTTTGTACAAGATTAGAAAAATACAAAACATTTATTGTCAGAATTAATAACATAAATATAGAGAATATTATAATTGATGATATTAATAGGACTTTTTTCATTAAAAACTTTGTCCTAATTGTAAATAGAATTGCCATCTATCAATATCTAAAGGTCGTGCAAAGTCGAGACGTATAGGACCTAAAATTGAATAATACCTTAATCCAAACCCTACTGAACTTAAAAGGTTAGATGTGTCAACTTTGGTCTCCCAAACGTTACCTATATCATAAAAAAGAGCAAACTCTAAATCCTTAAATATTATCTTTCTGTTTTCAATAGAAAACTCAATCAATCTATTGCCACCTGTTTTCTCTTTATTTTCATTTATTGGGCTTATTTGGTTGCGAGCCCATCCCCTAATTGAGTTAGCACCGCCGCTATAATAACGTTCTTCTATGGGAACAATTTTATCTTTATCAAAAGATAGCAAATGTCCATACTTCATCTGAAAAGCAAATGAATTACTTTGTGTAATAGGGTAATAATAATTAAAAGTATTTAAAGCACGAAAGAAATGGTACGTGCTGTTAAATCCGACACCTGATCGAAGAAGGCTAATTGTGTTACTAAAGCCCTTTTCTTTTTTTACATAGTTACTGCTATATGTAAGATAAACTGAAGATTTATTATACAGTGATTGTAGCTGGTCAGTGTCAAAAACATCGGCTGTGTATAAGTGAATTCTTTCAAACAAATAATAAAGTTGGTAATTGTTTGTGATGGAAAGATTTTGAGAATACCCCAAGATAAATCCTTTTCTTTGTAGTTCGTATATGTCTTCTTTTTGCTTGATCCAAAATGGATTTACAGAGCCATATGTGGAATGTCTAAAAGGCAAAGGTTCACGTGTTTTTAAATTGATATTCCATGGTTCAATAACAGATGTTTTTATATTTAACTGCAAATGTCGAGCATTTCCCAGAAAGTTGTATTGGTTGTATTCAATAAATGCCCTTATTTTATCTTCGATTCCATAGCCAATACCTGATTTGAATTGGTGCTTTCTTTGTTCATTAAGACGAAAAGATATTTGAGCCAGGTTAGCACTTTCTGGCATAGGGATTACGTCAACATTAATACTTTTAAAATGGGTTAATTGGGCTAATTGAAATGTATAAAAATCAATAAGATATGGGTGATACATTTGATTTTTCTTTAGAGGTATTTGGTTTAAAACTGTTTTTTGATTTAGCATCTCTAAACCATTTAATCTTATGCTATCTATTTCAAACTGTGCCCCTTCGTTAATGTTAAAATTAATCTTTACTCTGGTGGAGTCCTTATTCAAGTCAAAAGAATAATCAATTTTACTCATAATATAAGAGTTTTCAAGAAGTATTTGTTCAATATTGCTTTTAATCTCATAGAATTTATCATCAGTATATTTTATGTTTTCCCATTTTTGGGGGTTTCTACTATATATCACACTATCAGCATAATTAGATTCTGTTTTAACTTGTACTGTTTCAATATATGTTTGGTTATTTTCAATTATATGAAATTCAACATGGTAAGCATTGTTTTTTTTTGTAGTTTTATAAGAGACAGTTGCATGCAAAAACCCATTTTTTTGATATAAGTTGATTATTGCATTCACAGCATTAATCATATCTGTCTCATAGAAGTAGATTTTATCAGTTGTAACAAAAGGTATTTTATCTTTAACTTTCGTTAAATAGTTTGGACTTTTGATAGGTATGACTGATTTAATTTTACTTGCAGAGATCGAATTATTCCCAATAAAGCTAAGACTTGCTATATTAATTGGATAAATTGCATATATTTCAATTGAGAATAGTATGATTATTGCAAGAGTAATAATACTCTTTTTCAAATGCTCTCCTTTCAATTATAATATAATGCATATTTAATAATAACAAAATGATTTTGCTATAATATTTTAATTATGGTTGTTATGTGTGTTTTATCTGTTCATATTTCAAAATTTGCTTTAAATTAATCCTTAATCATTCTGATAAAATAGCTGTATATTAAGTATAGATTTTATGTTTTAAAAAGAATTTAAAAATAAACTTTGACAAGATATAAGTAAATATTAATTTGGTAATTGCCAGGTCCGATGCAATTACTACTTGCGAACCAGGTCAGATACGGAAGTAAGCAGCCTTAAGCTGTGTGTGTAATGTGACATCGGCAACCTGGTATTTTTTTTGCTTTCAACTAATCACTTACTTCACTGATAATTCTATTTAGTTCATCCAAGCTGTATGGTTTGGTGATATAATCAGAAAGCCCATCTTCCAATAGTATGATTGTCTCTTCTTCATTTTTAAAACCACTGGCGATCACAACCTTAATGCTCGGATCTAATTTCTTTATCTCATAAAAAAGCTCTACACCATCCATTTTTGGCATCATTCTGTCTATTAATGCCAATTTAATATTATCTGTATCTTTGATAATATTTAAAGCATCAAATCCTGATAGGGCAGTATAAACAGTATTTCCCAATTCTTGCAATAGTTCTTTTGCAACCTCTAATACAAGCTCCTCATCATCCACAACTAAGATATGCAAGGGCTCAATTACTTGTTGTTTCACAAGTTTATTGGGCTTATTTCTGTCATTATCAGTTGAGTTCAGTCTTATATTATCGTTAGCCATTGGTAATAATATTTTAAAGTTAGTTCCTTTATTTATTTCTGAGAACACATTGATTTTACCATTATATTCATCAATAATACGTTTTGTTGTTGAAAGACCTAAACCTGTGCCTTTACCCTTTTCTTTTGTTGTGAAAAATGGGTCAAATATTTGAGAAATGAGTTCTTGGCTCATGCCAGCACCAGTATCACTTACGGTAACCATAATATATAGATTGAATTTTAAGTCATTCCAAATATTACCATCAAGCTCATTCACCTTTTTGACTTCACTAATAATATTAAGCACACCTCCTTTTGGCATTGCATCCCTTGCATTAACACAGAGGTTAAGTATGCATTGTTGTATTTTAATTGAGTCGCCCTCAAACAATAATACATCATTACTTAAGTTTTTGCTTATTTCAATATTTTTTTCAAAGGTATAGCTAACTATTTCAATAATCTCATTTAAGACATCATTTACATTAAATATCTGAAGCTCAGAATCTCCTTTTCGTGAATAACCAAGTAATCTTTGAGAGAGCTGAGTTCCTCTATCAGCAGATGTTTTTATAATTTGAGCAAAGTTATGTATTGCTGAGTCTTTTTTTTCTCTCAATAAGATCATATCAGCTGCACCAGAAATACCAGCAAGTATGTTTTTAAAATCATGGGCTATACCTGTTGCTAATACTCCGACAGACTCAAGCTTTTGTGTTTGTAAAAGCTGTTTATCAAGTTCGACTTTTTCGGTAATATCTTGTGCAGTAATCATGATTGAATTTGTATTTTCCCACGTGATATTGCTCAAATTAAAATTCATGATTACTTTTTTATTTTGATGATTAATCAAGGTAATATTGAAGTCATCGACATGACTGTCTAATAAGAATGAAGTTAAGTGAGATGCAAAAGTTGCTTTATCTTTTGAGAAGATTAAAGAAGTAATATCAGTATTGATAATGTTTTCAAGCTCAAGTTCTAATATTTCAGTAAACCGCTTGTTGCAGAAAGTTATAGTCATTTCTCTAAATATTACTATAGCTAATGCAGATTGATTGATAAGAGTAATGTATTTGCTTTCTGATAATGCAAGTTGATTAATCAGTAAAGAGCTATCAAGCACTGATGCAGCGTGGGCAGTTATTAGCTCGAGCATTTTTAAATCGTTGTTTACAAATGCTTTTCTACCAAGCCTTGTAAAAGTAACAACGCCAACCAGCTTTGTTTTACTAATTAAAGGTACAGAAACAAGGCATTCATCCGCATCGTCAGTGTTCGGTACTTTACTTGGTATAGGACTTTCACTCGCATTATTGATTATCATACCTTTTTGAGTTTTTGCGACTAAACCTGTCAATCCTTGTCCAATTTTTAGTTTGAAATCTTTATTGTTTTCTATAATCTTAGGGTCGCTTGAATAGTATGCAGTCAATTCGTCATTATTAACTAAAAAAAGTGTTCCAAAATCATAATCTACAAGTTTCTTTGATTCTTCAATAATCGCTTTTACTATTAGCTGGTGATCTTCTGCATTTGTTATAAGTTGGCTGATTTTTGAAAAAGTTCTTGTTGTATTTAATTCTTTAGCAAGCTGTTCTGTCTTATTTTTCATTTCGGTTAAATCGTTAAAAATAATCAAATATTTTTCTATTTTGCCATCAATATTGAAATATGGTACAAGTGTAATTGCGATAATGTTCGTTTTATTATTTTTTGAGATGAGCTCCACCTCAACATCCATGTTTTTATTCTCATAAAAAGAAGATACGAGTTGGTCAAAGTTTGGTACAATTTCGTCTATTTGCATGTTAATTAAGCTGTTTTTAGAATATAAAGACAATGATTCAAATGCCTCTGAAGCATCTTGTATTCGAAATGTTGTATCAATAATGACCATTAAAGATTGTGGATTATTTTTTACAAGTGATTGAAAGAAATATTTTTCTTTTTCAATTTGTTTTAAAAATAAAGATTTAAGGTTTTTTATGGAGGTTTTAGTATCTATCAGAAACAATAGTGTAAGCAATAAAAAGAAAAAAGTCATAAAAGAGTAGGTTTTGTATCTTTTTTGTCCTTTTACTACCTCATTTATATTTCTTATAAATATAATAATATATTCATTATTATTTATTTTTGTCTTTTTCAAAAAAGTTTGATATTTTATATTTCTGCTTTCGTAAATAGTTGTTATAAAAATTGATAAGTTGTTTAATAGGTTTGAATTATTTGCAATAAACTGCTCGACATTAAAGTATGTGTTTGTGTAGTTTGCATTATATACTACTTCACTTGTTTGACGATTAATAACAAAAACGTTATGGTGGTTTTGAATTTGATTATGTATGGTAGCCAAACCATCTTCGATAGTTTCTTCTGACTGAAGAGCTTCCTCAACTGCATTTATATATTCAAAATATATTGGGAATAGAATCTTATTCTTTAATATTGTAATTCTGTTATTAACTATTGTTGCAAGCAAATAAGCTATTGTTATAGCTATGAAAAAAAAGAGCAAGTATTTTACTATTTTTGAACTTCTCATATCAATCTTTTCTTTGATTACTTTGTTCTATTTTTAAACATAAAAATGCTCTGTTTGATTTTGATGTGTTTGCTAAAGGTATTAGCTTAAAGCTAAAATTACCTTTGGGCATAGTTATAACAAATTCATCTATTTGTTGTGATTCATACTTGGCAATAATGTCATTCATTGATTTATAGTAATTTACAAACCAAGATGCAGGATATTGAGTCATATACAGAAATGACGGCGAAACAAAAATTACTTCATTTTCATAGTTAGTAATAAAGATAAAGCCTTTTAATTCATCAAAAATCATATTGTGAAAGCTTTCATTTTTTCTAAAATCACTAATATCAATAAAGATTAAATAGCTGTACATGCTGTCCTTGCTTGTAACAATTTCATTTGCAATATAATACCATTGATTAAAGCGTGGTTCAAAAGTATCAAACTTGAAATTTGTTTTAAAATCAAATTGGTTTAACAATCGTAGCATGTCATAATTTTTAAAAAACTCATTAATCTCCATGCCTTTGGCTTTTTCCAATTTTACAGAAAACAAATTTTTTGCTGCATTATTAAGCTCGTGGATCTTTGTTTGCTGATCAAAGACAATTATTGGGAAATTAGTGTTATCAAATAAATTTGAGTTGGATTGAATTCTTGATGTTTGATCTTGAGAATAGAATTCTATATCAGACAAGTCTGTTACAGCATAATAGTATGTTTTAAGTCTAAGTTTTGGGTCATAAATACTTTTTCCTGTAAAGATACAAGGCTTATTCTGATTTGTATGGGTTGAAATATTAATCTTATATTTTACTGAATTACTAAGTTTTATAAAATAGCTTTCTTGTTCGTAAATACGTTTAGCTTGTAAACCAATTAATAAATCTATCATTTTCTTGCCAATGATATCAGTTTCACTTTGATATCCCAAAATCTGTGCAAGTTTGGTATTGCAAAAATAAATATAATGTTCGCTATCTTCCATATAAACACCATCATTAGTCTGTGATAGAAGCAGGTGAAAGCGTTCTGATAAGGTATAAAATCGCTCTTCAATTTCAATTATTTTAGCCACAAGCTTGGTGGTTCTTTCTTCGAGAGGTTTAAATGGATATGAAAAGACAAGCTTAGTATTGTCAGCAATATTATTCTCGATAAAAGAATCAATATAATCGGTTATTCGTTCAATATAAAGATTTAGGAATTTTTTTATTACTAAGTATGTGATAAATGTTACAAATGCTAAAAAGATTATTATAAGGAGTATAAACAAAATGGGGGCTACTTCTTTATCTTCGTGGGAAAAATCAAATATATACACAAAGTCATTTTTATGATAGTTTGAAGAGTTAATATATGGAATTTTTACAATAAACATCTTTTTATTATTAATGTCAAATAGATAATATGTAGGCTCAATGCTTTTGGGTATTTTTTTGATAGAACTCATAAATTGCTGTGATACATAAAATGACTTGTCTGAATAATCTGATAAGCTAAACTGATATATGACTTTATCATTATAATCAGTTATTAAAAAGTCAACAACTGGATTGTAAACATTATTGACACTTTCTGCAAATAATCTACTTAAATAATCAAGATTTATTTTGGGATTTGTCTCTATTTCATTGGCATCTTTAAAAACCACAGTGTCTAATTCTTTGCTTTTTAAAACTGAGTATTGAATTGCACTGCGCATTTTATACTTAATACTTCGTTGTACTGTCGTTAGATGATAAAACAATAAAACTATTGATGATATTAAAAAACCTATGATGATTATTAGCTTTATTATCGTTTTAAATTTGTGTATGTTCATTTTCTCTTAAGATCCGATAATTTAAAGCCAATAACAGCATTATCAAAATATACTTTTTTGTTATAAGCATAGTTATTTGTTGAAGAGTACAATGGTATAATCAAAGTTTCATTATAAATGTATTCGCTTATTTCTTTCGTCAACTCTGGTATTTCTGGGCTTGAAGGCAAACCCATTTCAATCTGTTGTAATGACTTTATAAGATATGGTATTTCTATATTAAACTTATTAAAAGCCCCTACTCTATATTCATCTTTATAAAATAGGGCAAAAACAAGACCAACCATTGTATCAGAATCAGTTATGTATCCACCTAAATATGCATCTACTTTATTATTTTTCAAGTAATCCATCATCTCATCTGCATTAACGTATGATATATCTACGGTAATACCTATTTCATACAAAGAAGAATTTATAAATCTTGCAACTTCACTGTTTCCAATGTTATCAGTAAGAGGACAAAGTAAATTAATTGTAAATCCTTGAGCATAACCTGCTTTACTTAATAGCATCTTGCTCTTTTCAATATCATATTCTGGCGTTCTTAATTGAGAATTGGCTCCTCTTAAATATGGCAGCCAAGGATATGTTAGTTTTTTGCCAAAACCATGCCTTTTCTCTTTTATGAAAGTATCAACATCTAAAGCTTGCCAAATGGCACGGCGTACATTTTTATCTTTGAGCGGGTTTGGTCTATCATGAGTTTTTGATAAAGTTGGGCTCATAATATCGAGCATCAAATATACAGTTAAATCACTTGGTTTTGATTTGATAATTAGGTTGCTTTGATCGTTTATTTTTGTAAGGCAATCTGTGCCAGGCTCTAAAACAAAATCTACCTTATTGTTTATTAATAGATTACATGCTTTCTTTTGATCTGTTTGTTTGTATAAAACTATTTCATTGAATAATTTATCTGAGCTTTTGACACGATACTTATTTCTTTTTAAGCTTATTATACTATCAGTATAAGAATGCACATAGTAGTCCCCTGAGCTCAAGATATTGCATGGGTTGAACTTTGTGTCTAACATGTCGATTTGCTTTTCTGAATAAATTGGTATAAAAATTAGAAACGATAGTAAATCTATATCATTTTGCCGTTGTAATTCTACTGTATGTTCGTCTATTACTGATACCTTAATTTGCCCAAAAAGATAATAATATCTACTCTTGTGATGAGATGTTGCTCGATCAATACTGGCTTTGACATCTGCTGCTCTAATTGGATCTCCATTGTGAAAATACACATTCTCATGTAAACTAATTATCATAGTGCTATCGTTTATGTTAGCCCAACTCTTACCAATATCGCCTAAAAAACCATGTCTCTCTTGTTTAAAAAGATTTGCATATAATTGTTCGTTGACCAAGTCTGTATAATAATCAACTGTAGTCAAAGCATCGAAGCTTATAGGAAATCTTCTCAAAACCACACTAACCGAGTTTTTTTTATTAATTGCAATAAAAGACAATAGAACAAATAATAACAACACGATTAATGAAATTATTGTTGCGATAATTGCTTTTTTCTTTTTCATCATAATCCTGAAATAAAATATGCAAGGAAAAGAGCAAGTAATTGTTGTCTTATTGTTTTACTTGTTGTATGTAAGATGAATTTAATGTTTTACCTCTGATTAATCTGTTATATACATTTTTTGCACTTTATAAATTATACATATATTCTGCAAGATCGACAAGTCGAACAGAATATGCCCATTCATTATCATACCAAATTTGTACTTTTATTAAATTATCCTTTACCATAGTTAGTGTTGAGTCAAAGATTGACGAGGCAGGATTACCAATTATATCACAACTCACTAATTGCTCAGTAGTGTATTCAAGATATCCCTTTAATGTACCCTCAGCAGCCTCTTTAATTGTATTATTGATGTCTTCTTTTGTACATTCTTTTTCTACTTCTACAGTTAAATCGACAATCGATACATCAGGTGTTGGAACTCTTATAGCCATTCCATCAAGTTTGCCATTTAGATCAGGGATAACCAAACCTATTGCTTTTGCTGCACCTGTTGATGTTGGAATCATACTAACTGCGGCAGCTCTTGCACGTCTTAAGTCGTTGTGCGGTAAATCAAGAATATTTTGATCATTGGTATATGCATGGATTGTTGTCATCATTCCTTTAATAATATTAAAGTTATCATGAATTACCTTTGCAACAGGAGCAAGGCAATTTGTCGTACAAGAAGCATTAGACACAATAATATCTGTTTTTTGTAGAATATGATGGTTTACTCCCATCACCACAGTTGCATCAACTGAGTCTTTTGCAGGTGCAGAGATCACTACTTTTCGTGCTCCAGCCTTAATATGTTTCATTGCTTTTTCGCGTGTTCGAAAGATACCTGTGCATTCTATTACTATATCCACATCAAGCTCTCTCCAAGGCAAAAGCTCTGGGTCCTTTTCTGAAAAAATGCGTATGCTTTTATTATCCACAATTATCGAGTTATCAGTAAAGCTTATATCTTTTCTGAATTGCTTATGGACAGAATCATACTTTAATAGGTGAGCTAATGTCTTTGAATTAGTAAGATCATTAAGAGCCACAATTTCAATATTTTCTCTATCGAATGCTTCTCTGAATGCTAAACGTCCTATTCGCCCAAATCCATTTATTGCGATTTTTAACATAATATGCCTCTTTTTTATAATAAAATTGATTGGTTTTGACTGCCCACCATCAAAATCATTTCTTCAACTGATTTGGTCATTGCATTTTCGCCCTTAATAAGCCATTTGCGAGGGTCAAAACGTCCTTTATCGGGTACATAAACACTTATATCAGTGCCTTCTGGACATACAATTGCGTCTTTTTCTTTTTCCCAAAATGCTTGCACAGCTGCTGCCATATCCATTTGGTATTGTGTATCTTTATTAATTTTTACTACTCCTGCATTAACTGCATCAAGGTGTTGTTGCTTGGTGAGCCCTGACGCACCGTGTAATACAATACCTCGTTCGACATTGTTTTTGATTAACAGTTTATCGATTTTTTCTATTAAGTCAATTCTAAGTTCCAAGTCTGCTCCTTTAGATACACCATGATTAGTACCAACAGATGCTGCAAATAGATCAACATTTGTTTTTAATACATATTCAAGTGCCTCTTCAGGGTTTGTATAAAGCTCTGTATCTGAAACGATTTCATCCTCAGAACCTTTGATATGCCCGATTTCTCCTTCTACTAAAACTCCATATTTATGAGCTACTTCAACAACTTCTTTAGTAACTCTGATATTCTCTTCAAGCTTCTCTTTGCTTGCATCTATCATCACAGAAGAGACCAAATTATTTTCTATACAATAGACTATAAAATCAAAGTAGTCTGGAGTTGCATGATCAATATGCAAACCAACGCCCGAGTTTTTAGTTTGTGAGCTGAGAGTTTTAACAAGCCCAGATATAACCTTTGCCCCTATTTTCATATCTTTTGATTCGCCTGCTGCATATTTACAAGCACCTGCACTCATTTGCAATAAGCCGTCTGATTTTTGATGTTCATATCCCCAAATTATTGAACGGATTTGAGTATCAAAAACAACATTCGATGCAATGATACCAAAACGATTTTTCTTGGCTTGAGTAAAAACATTTTTCAATTCTTTTCCCGAGTAAAACATAATAAAAGCCTCCTTTTTAGCATTATGATTTAAATAGTAATAAGTTGTAGTTTTTTGTCAATAAAAATAATACATTTTTTTTCTTTTTTAATAGACCTTGTTTAAAATTAAATAATATGATGTATTATCTATTAATAATCAATGACTTATGTGACTCGTGTTTCAAATTAAAGCAAAAATATAAAAGCTATCTGTTAATGCCCTGTTTTTGAACTAAGCCCTCTATTATATATATGCGCCCAAAATCTGTGTTTTAAAAAACTATTTTTGGTCTTTTTTAAAAAGTGCCTCCCAGAGCAGGTTTGAAGATGATTTTTTTTTCACTTTTTAAAAAAAGGATTGTTTGAGGCTTTGATAACAACAAAATAAAAAAGAGAACAAAATAATTACGAATAATCAGGCTTGACATTTTTCCAAATTCAAATAACTGACATAATGATAAGAAAGAAAAAAGGTAAACAATGAATTTAATACAAGGATCGATACAACGCCATTTCATAAAATATTTAATACCATCAATTGCATCAATGCTGGGGCTATCGCTTTATATTTTAGTCGATACAATGTTCATCGGCAGAGGTATAGGCATAGATGGACTTACTGCATTGAACATTTCCTTGCCTGTTTTCAGTGCCTTTTTATGTTTAGGTCATTTGTTAAATATGGGCGGATCAACTGCATATGCTGTTTCAATTGGCAGACAAGAAAAGAGGAAAGCACAAGAAATATTCACAATTTGCGTTATTATGGGAATAATATTTGCTGTTTCATTTACCGTTATTGGTCTTGTTTTTATTGACGAAATCTGTATATTTCTCGGTGCAACCGAGAGTGTATTAGAAATGGTAAAAGGTTATAGTCGTGTTTTGATCATGTTCAGCTCTGCATTTATATTAAACTCTGTTTTATTTGGCTTTATTCGAAATGATCATTCTCCACGCCTTTGTATGGTTGCAGGTTTGACAGGAAATATCATTAATATTGTGCTTGATTATATATTCATATTTATCTTCAATTGGGGTATTTTAGGAGCTGTATATGCAACCGTTGTAAGTCCAATCTGTTCGATTCTAATTATGCTTTTACACTTTACTAAAAAAGAGAACAATCTAAGAATTGTCATGCCAACAGCTGTATATGAAAAACTTATCAGAATTTTTAAGAATGGGTTGCCAAGCATGCTTGATTCAATAGCACCCGCAATAATAGTTTACTTTTTTAATATTACTCTACTAAAACTAAGTGGCAATGGAGGCGTGGCAGCATATAGTGTAATCGCTAATATTGCCTTTGTTGGAAATGTATTATTTATGGGCTCAGCTCAGGCAATGCAGCCTATCTCAAGTCAGAATTATGGTGCTGAAAAACCTATGAGGGTTAATAAGGTGTTTAAACTCGCTATTATTACAGCAGTGCTATTTGGAGTCCTAAAAAGCTCAGTAATTTTATCAATACCTGAACAAATTGTAAAAATGTTTAATTCTGAAAGTGTTGATTTTATACGTATGGCAAGCAAAGGGCTGAGAGTGTACTACTTGGCTATGCCATTTGCAGCTTTTAACATAGTCAGTGTTGTGTTTCTTCAGTCAATTGAAAAGCCATATCCTGCTCTATTATTGTCGAGTGTGCGTACAATTGGCTTGATTTTATTGGGTCTAATGATATTCCCTCCCTTTTTTAATGTTACAGGGGTTTGGATGATTTTACCCTTTGCTGAGCTTGTTACAACTATCATAATTCTATCTTATTTCAGAAAAACACGTGTTTTTTCTCGCAAATAAATAAAAGCACCTAAGGCTACTTAGGTGCTTTCGAAGAGTATAAATTATAATAAAGACTTATAACTACATTATTTCTTATTTAATGTTTTTCGATAATCTTTAACCTTTACTTTGGCTTTTTCCTTTTTTAAAAAGTCTTCAAAGTATTCGTCTTGGTTGATTTGTTGTAATCTTCTTTTGATATTAGCTCTATAAAGGGGATAGTCATGCATATTAACTTCTTTTTGGCTATCAATTATACCAATGATTGTACAATCTTTTTCTCGAACAATTATTGTATTATTCCTTTTTTGGCTTAAGAATTCTTGATTAAAAGATATGTATTTCCTATTGTTAATTTGCGAATCATACTTAAATTCAAACAATTTTACAGTGTCTAAATTATCAATTCTTGCTTGTTCTACAAGTTTGTTAGAATTCATTTTAAGCCAGTTTTCAGCTTTTTGAAAAACAAATTCGCCGCTCTTAGAATTACTAAGCTCTGCGATAATAATATCAGATACTTCACTTAATCTTTTGATAGTGCGAGGAGTGTTTCTAAAGACATAAAACACAATATAACTATTAGATTCATCATGCTTTATTGGGTCGAAGATAACTCCTGGCTGCATTCGTAAAGATGTGCGAATAATATTCTCGCTAACGCCAATTCCAGGCAAAAACACATTGTTGACAGTTAAACTATCTTTTTCAAATACCTCATATTGAAATTCTCGTGCAGCCAAGTCAAAGCCAATATTGCTCCCCATTTCTCGAAATTTCTTTATATTATTTGTTATTCTTTCGTTGGTTTGCTTTGTTGCTTTTACATCAACTTGTATGATCATCAATTTTACCATTGATACAGTTTTCTCCGTAAGTTTAAAGACATAATACGAGCCATTCATATAGAATGGTGGCAGGACTTCATTTTCTGTTGCTCTTTCAAGGTGGCTTCTGATATCATTTGGAAAAATATCAAGTTCCATATAGCCTGCATAACCCTTATTTTTTGCATATATACCATCTGAATATTTGCTTGCAACTAATGAAAAGTCTCGTCCACCTTTTACTATTCTATAGAGTGAGTCTGCCAAGCTTTTAGCTGTTAATGAATCTGAACGATCTGCTTTAATAGGGAATTTCACCCATTTAAGGTGACAGCTTGCCGGTATCTCAAAATCGCTAATATGCTGTCTATAATAATTTTGTATTTCTTCTTGGCTAATTTCAATTGCATCTCTATAATCGCTATTTTTAAATATTATCGCTGTACCGTTTACACTATTTTGTTCAGCAGTATATTGTTTTTTGATTTCATTTTCTTTGATTTCTCTTTTTGCTATGACTTGCTTTTTAAGTTTGGCATAGGGGATATAGCTTGTATAGTAAAAAGACTTCAACCAATCCAGGTTCTCTGGCTTATTACTTCTGAGTGATTTTTCGTATTTATCATAATCAAAGTCTCCATTACTAAGAGTGAATTTTGTAGACTTGCTGATAACAACTGGCGGGTTAAATCTCAATGTGTCAAGGGTTTCCTTTGTGCTTACAGATATCTTATACTTATTATATATATCTTTAAGTATATAGCCTTCAATCATATTATCCCAAGCCTGCTTTTCTAATATTCTTTGTTCTTGTGGGCTTGGTGTAGCACCATGTTCAAGAGCAAAACTCTCATATTCACTTTTTATTCTTTGCATATACTCTACAGTTGTGATTTTGTGCTTATTCACTTTAGCTACATAGGTTTGATTTGCAAAAACTGTTGTGAATATCACCAATAATATTGAAAACACAATACTTTTTTTCATATTAAAAATCCTTTTATAATATTTTTTATGTTTTTAGTTTTTTCTTTTCAGCTGCTGGGAACAGTATATTATTGAGAATCAATCGATAGCCAGGAGAAGTTTTATAAAGGTCTAAATTAGTTTCTGGATCACCAACTTTGTGTTGATAGTCTTCAGGATCATGTCCTCCATAAAATGTAAACGTGCCTTTACCCAAATTACCATGTATATATTTTGCTTCTTCAGCATTTGGTGTTTCTCCCAAGATTATTACACTTTTTTTGATATACTTACTCTTGTAAGAGGTTGTTTGTCCTAAAAAACCATTTACAGCATTTGTATGGTTTTGTACAAGCATTGTTGGTACAGGATCGTACTTTGCTGAAAAATCAAATAGCTGAAAGTAATCTCCTTCTGCACCACGAAGCTGTGCATAGTCGCTTGCATCAATTGTAGAGTATTCATAAATAAATGGATTAGTAATTAAATCAAAGTTCTCAAAAGCAAATGAACGCGAAAAGTCCATTTTACTTTTATACTGTGGATCAATACTATCACCATCAAATACAGCATCGCAAATATCAACCATATAACAAGATAAGGCGATATCTATAGTGTCCGTAGCTGCACACATTGCAAATAGAAAGCCTCCATTTATTACAAACTCACGTATTTTATTAGCAACATAATGTTTCATCTGCCATACTTTGTTATAACCAAGACGTCTTGCCATATTTTCATTTGCACTGACTTCATCTTTGTACCATTGTGCATTGCGATAAGTGCCATAAAACTTGCCATATTGACCTGTAAAGTCTTCATGGTGCAAGTGTAACCAGTCGTAATCTTCCAAAGCTCCATTTAATACTTCTTCATCCCATATTTGGTCGTAGTCTATGTCTGCATACACCAAAGCCATAGTTACTGCGTCGTCCCAAGGCGTTGAGTTTGGTGGTGTATATACTGCTATTTTTGGCTCTTTTTCAAGTGTAACTGATTCCATATTGTTTGCATTTATTTCCTCATTAATCATTGCAATATCTGAACCTGTTACCATTTCAAAAGAAACTCCTCGTATATTACATTCACTTTTTAAGTATTGCAGGTCTTTTAATAAGAATGAACCACCTCTATAATTGAGTAACCATTTAACCTGATATCCATCTTTTACTGATTGGAAAGCTATACCATAGGCTTTCAAATGGTTTGTTTGTGTAAGGTCCATAGGTATTAATATTTCAGCACTAAGGCTTGAAAAAAGTATGCTTAATAAGATTAACAAGAATTTTTTCAACAATCACTCCTATAAATTTAAATAAATTCCAATAAAACTTCATTCAATAATAAGTATTTTTTAGGATTAACATGCAGATTATTACTTTCTATTACTATTAAATTATGACTCATTAACTTGTCAATATGTTTTTTGTAACTCTCCAATAGGTTTTCTTGAAATAGATTTTCATACTCAAGTAGATTAATTCCGTTGTTTAGGCGCAATCTGGTAATGATATATTCTTTTTTTTGTTCAGATAAATTAATATACTCAGTTTGCTCAAATTTAATATTTCTTATGTCTTGCCATTTATTAAGATAATGCTTCAAATCAGATAGATTTGTGTAGCGAATATAGTCTTTTTGATTTTGGCTTTTCAAGTATCCAGAAGCAGAAGGACCAGCTGCCAGATAAGTTTTTCCTGTCCAATATGATAAATTATGCTTGGATTCAAAGCTCTCTTGTGAAAAATTTGATACTTCATATTGTTTATATCTATGATTTACAAGCATTTCTTGTGCTTGGTGATACTGTTTGCTTATGTGATTATCTGTTGGCAAAGAATTAATATCAGAGTAAAGTGCTGCATCTTTATCGAGGCTCAAGCAATAAAAAGATATATGTGGTATATTATTGTTGATCACTTGCTCTATATCTAATAAAAACTGAGATTTAGTTTGCTTTGGAATACCATAAATCAAATCAATAGAATAGTTTTCAAATCCAGTATCTTTTATTAAATAAATAGATTTCTGTGCATCATTTGCACTATGAAGCCTACCTAAGTATTTTAAAATATTGTCATTAAATGATTGTACACCCAAGCTTATTCTATTTATTCCAGCTTGCTTATATTGTTGTAAATTTTCTTTGTTTAAAGTATTGGGATTACACTCAAGACTTATTTCTGCTTTCTGATCAGTATCAAGACTGTCTAATATTTCACTTAATAAATCTGCAGGGAATAGGGAAGGAGTTCCACCTCCAAAATATACCGTTTTTAAGTTAAGCTGAAATAGAGTTTTAAAGTATGCAAGTTCAGATTTTAATGCTTGTAAATATTCTAAAACATTATTTTCCTGAATATTTGTAGAATAAAATGAGCAATACTTGCATTTTTTTTGGCAAAAAGGAAAGTGAATGTATAAGTGTTCAACTACTTGATTAGTTTGAATGAGCGTTCCCATCTATTTTCGCCATCATCTGATCTTGAAAAGAAGATTATTAGAGGTGTACCAGTTATGTCTTCTCTATCAAGTAAGCCCCAATAACGGCTATCAGCACTATAGTCTCGATTATCTCCAAGAACAAAATATTTGCCTTCAGGTACAACAATTGGTCCAATATTATCTCTTGATCCCATTATTATTTCTTTTTGCCCTTGAGACAATTTCGAGTTCCATTGTATATGGCTATATTCGCGAGGTATTGTTCTGTTGTCAAGATATTGTTCATAATCTTTTTTAAATAGCTCTCCATTGATATAGACATCTTTATCTTTTACTTCAACAACATCTCCTGGTAAACCAATAACTCTTTTGACGACATTCTTTTTTTCATACCATGTCAAAAAGTTTTTCTCTTTATCCCAATAAACTGGTGCTAATATTTTTATATAACGTTCACGAGGTTCGGGCTCAAGAGGGTCAGCTGGGTATCTAAAAGTAACAATATCATCTCGTTCAGGATCTTTAAAAAAGTATTTTATCTTGTTTGCCACAAGATAATCCCCAATTAGAAGAGTTGATTCCATTGAAGAAGAAGGTATTTTAAAGTTTTGAAATGTGTAGTTACGTATTATCATCGCAAACACAAAAGCCCACAGTATGGACTCTACCCAGTCTTGTAAGCTATTTTTTTTTATCTTGATTACATTTTGTTTTTGTTTCATTATTGCTCCAATATTATAACTTAAATCATTTATAATATTACAAAAAATAAATATGAAATATTGTCAAGAGAAAACGACAGTTTAACTCATATTTTGTAATACATCTGTTCTGAAAAAAGAAATTTACTGCAAAGTCAAATTAACAATAGCATTAAAATAGCAAAACAATTAACAATCAATCAAAAGCCATAACAAGCTCAATTGCTGTTTTAATATAAGCAGGGCAGCTTTCTTTAAAAACACCTTTTTCTCGTGCTTCTTCTTTTTGTCTATCATTTCCTGCTTCAAAACCAATTAATTCGTGGCAGTTAAATGCTCCGTGTACCTCAGCAAAATCATTAATAAGTTTCAATGTTCTTTGTTGAAAATCTTTTTTATCATCAGCATTAGGATTTGTCTTTGCATATTTTAAGCCTAAAATCATGATAGCTCCTACAATAGCACCACATGTATAGCCTGTGCAAAGACCTCCTCCATAACCTGCGTTTAACTTGCTTATTAGTTCTTTGCTTAGTCCATATTCTTCTGCAAACTGTCTTGTAACTGTTTGAGAACAATTATAATAATTTTCAAAATCTACCAAAGCTTTTGCCAGTTTATCTTCCATAATATCTCCTAAATACTATTTTATTTTAATAATATTGCTTTTTTAAAGTCATAAAAACTGGAGCTTGATATTTTGTAAAGATAAATTCCTGATTTTAACGTTTTTCCTTGTGCATCAGTGCCATCCCATATGATGCTATGCTCTCCTGCATTGACAAATTCATTTAATAGAGTTTTGATAAATTGACCTTTGATATTATACACATTGATATTTATATAATCGTCTTTTTTTAAACAAAAATCAATAGTTGTGAAAGGATTGAATGGATTTGGATAGTTTTGACTAAGATAGTTTTCTTTTGGTTTAAGAATATCAGCATTATCAGAGCTAATATATACTTGCCAAGCCTTGTAAACATCATAATTCAAATCTGTTACTTTGCATACCACAAGATATTCACCAAGAGTATTCGGTATAAATACAAAGATATTATCATCAATGTGTTGGTCAACAGAGTTTACAAACCACTGATAAAAGAGGTCATCATTATCATAGTCAACTGCATTTACAATAAAGTTTGTAGGACTATTTAAACTAACGCTCAAAGTGTCTTCTACAGGGTAATATGACGTAATTATTGGTTTAGAGTTATTAGCTCTGACAATTATTTTGGTGCTGTCTGTAACAAAGACTTCATTATCAAAAGATGCATTGACTCTCAAAAAACCACTGCCTACCCATTCGTCTTCAGGTATAATTGTTATAAATGCATTATTAACAGATAGGTTTATATGATCATCAGCATCTGCATTTATATGATATTGATGTGATCCTGAGACAGAATCATCCAAATAGTTCATAATATTTAAAGTGATTTGAGAGTTTTTGTTTACTGTTACAGAATCTGGTAAACTTAAATTGAGAAGATGATTGAAAGCATAGTTTGCCTCAGTGATATCGCTTGGTTCATAATTTGTACGAAAGGCTTTTGCTTTGATTGTGCAATCAGTGTTGATGACTATTGGCTGTGTATAGAGCGAGTCTTGTTGGCTTGGCTCTATCCCATTTTTTGTGTAATAAATAGACGCATTTTCTTCTGCTGTCATTGTGGCAAAAATTGAATGAGTGAAAACACCTGATTCGGGCATAATGTTTGGTTGACTTAATTTATTAGTAATTATATATTCTGCAGTAGTTTGCTTTGAGTCTATATAAGCATCTTTAAATGCTTTTGCTTTAATTGTCAAAGTAGTATCGGTATTTGCAATTATTGGCTCTGAATAAACTGGAGAGTTTTCATCTACATCGCTATTGTCCAGAGTATAACGAATAGTTGCATCTGAAGTTGCACAAGTAATAATGATAGTTTGTTGAGAAGTATAAATTCCAGGCTCTGGAGTAAATGAAGGAGATATAACATGAGGGCTTGCAATAAAGTTTCTATTTGATACATTACTTGAAATATTGTCTATACTATAATGATGTGGCTCAAAACTAAAATTGTCTTTTTCTGCAATAATACTACATGATGTTCCAATGCTTAGATTCAAAGAATAATTGCCGTTATCGTCTGTCAAAACCGCATCTCTTGCGAGTTGTGTCCTGATTAAAACACCTATTAATGGTTGACTATTGTACGTAACATTACCTGTTACAGTAAAAGTTTTGAGTGTGGCTTGAAAATCTTGATTATAAAAGTCATCTGTTAAAATGACGTTTCTCTCTGTCGGTTGAAAAGTATAGTTGGTATGATTAGGTTTCAAGTTTATACTTGTACCATAATAATCTTGAACTGAGTATTGACCACTAATATCAGTTTGCCCACGAATCACATTATTAACAATAATATCACAACCAGCAATTGGCAAACCATTAAGCTTTATACACCCACTAATTGTCTGCTGAGATAGTGTCCCATAAAAGTTTTGGCTTTTATTCTCTGAAATATCAACAAATGATATACTTTGCGGGCTAAATATATGTCCAGGCTTTTCTGGAGTGATAGTAATATCTTGCCCTTCTGTGATATTAATGCTATAAAAACCATTTTGGTTACTTATTACTGAGCTGTTATCATAGTGTAAAATAACATCGCTAATAGCTTGGTTATTGTAATCTTGTGTAAAGCCTGATATAGTAAATGTTTGTAACGCATAAGCGGTAATATTATAAATCTTATCTTCCTCAATGTTTGTGACATTAATGGTATTTGGTGTGAACCTATAAGCTATTTTACTAAAGCTAATATCAACGCTCTCGTGCCAAGCTAAAGTAAAACTAAAATTGCCGTTAGAATCGCTTGTGGTAGAGCCTATCTGGTAGTTGACGAAGACATCTCCAAGCCCTGCTCCATTTTCTGTGATATTACCTGATACTGTAAAAGTTTGCTGATTAGCGGTAAAGCTTATATGTTTGTTACTTGTAATATTTGCAATTGTTCTTGAGTTTGGACTAAAAACCATACCCTCTTTTGTAGGTGTAATAATCACAGTATCGCCATGAATTATATCATTAATTGTAAAATTACCGTTAGCATCTGACACTGTATCGCTATAATCATGATTATTTTGGCTTATTATTGTAATGTTTGCATAGCCAATATCTGTATTTCCTGTAATTGTATATTTTAAAGGCGTTCCTGAAAAATCAAGAGAGCTTTGATTTGAGTTTAAATATGTAATATCATGGCTTTGTGGTTCAAATTCCCATCCATCTTTTGAAGCTGTAATAATATAATTGCTATACGCAGGCAAGCTTAGTGTGTAATTTCCCAAAGAATTAGTGATAGTTGAGAACAAACCTGCATGAATACTAACACCTGCAAAAGGTTGAGAATTAGCTGTAACACTTCCTGTAGCTGTATATTGTGGGATTATGATGCCAATAAAGTTACAATTATAATCATTATTAATGTTTGTGTAGCTTTGTTGAACTGGACTAAAAGTGTATTGAGGGCTCACTGGGGAAAAAGTAATATCAGTGCCATTATTTATACCAGGTATGAGATATTCACCCAAACTATTTGTTTTCAATGTTGTAAAAGCATCAAAATTATGGCTCGGATTAATCGACGATATATTTATTGGAATATTTGCAAGTGGATTAAGCAGCTCATCTTTTACATATCCAGAAACAGTTTGAGTTGCGGTATTTGCATTGATTGTATAATAGATATTAGCATTTGGTGGAAAAGTAGTACCTGGTGAGCTCTGCAAAGTAACTGAGGCAGTATAAATTTTCTGTTGTGAATATTTCCATACTTTAAAGACAATATCTTCGTTACTTATTACAGATTGAATTAAAAATGTTCTACCCACACCACCGACAGAGCTTGGTAGGTTTATTAAATTAGTCTTTGCTCTTATTTGATTACCAACTTGTGCTATTAAAATATCGTTGGTAGAAGCTGGTACACCATTAATAAGAACTTTTGCACGAATATTCATCCCTGATCCATAAATAACTGGCTCTCCAAATGGGTCATCTATTAACGCATATTGACTTATAAAGGTAAGCAGTAAGACTAAAAGAAAAATCAACCTCTTCATAAATATATCTCCTTACTACTGTATCGACCGAATAGCAAAAAAGTTGAGACTTTATTGCTTAATTTATATATTTGTATCGCAAAGTGCTTGTCCTATTCGTTTGTCTTCATTGACAAGTTTACCGTTTTTGACGACAGTAGTACCTCTTAACAATACTTCTTTTATCTCAACGTTTGTTGTAAAGTCAGACCAAGCATTGTATTGTTTAGCCAAAGATGACGTTACAGTGCGAGGTTTACCATTTGGATCGAAAATTACTAAATCTGCATCTGAGCCTACGGCAATGGTGCCTTTTTTGGGATATATTTGTGCCATGTTTGCAGGGTTGAATGATAGTTTTTTCATGAGTTTTGGCAGATCCCATTCATGTTTTTTAACCAACAAATCATAGAATAGCGGAAATAAGACACCTAAAGATGGCATTCCGCTTGGCATACTTCTATAGTCGTTCACAAATGATTTGTAAATATCATCACTATACGCTTTGTGATTAGAGCATAATATTTCTGGATAGCCCATAGATGTTTTAATTTCCATATAGTTACGGCATTCTTCACTTCTAAGAGGAGGAGTGAGGAAATAGTGTGCTTTATTATCTTTTTGAAGTCTGTTTTCATTAAGAAATATATAATGAGGCGTAGTTTCGCATGTTATTGGGCAATCTCTTTTTGCAAGCTCAATCTGTCCAATTGCATCTGATGACGATACATGTGCTATATGAATTGGTGTTTGAATACTTTTGCATAGCTGAATAATTTTCTCTATAGCTGTGAGTTCTGCCTCTTCGCTGTGTATCTTTGTATAATTTGACAAATCATGAAAATCATGTTTGATATACATTTGATTCATAATTGTCTCATCTTCACAATGAATTATGATCTGGGGCTCATATTTTTTAAGCCTTCTGATAATTTCATTGATCCTGTCATATGATAAATAAAGGTTCGCTGTCTTATAGGTTGTATAAAACTTGAACGTTTTAAAACCTTTATCTATCCATCTGGAAATATCTGAAAAATTTATATCTGAAAAGCGTGTGGGTGTTAGATGCCACCGATAATCGCAATATGTATTGTTTTCTGCTTGGGCTGCAACTGATGTGATTGCTTGTGCTAAAGATTGATTAAAATTTTGAACTATAAATGCGTTTATTGTAGTAATACCATTTAGGATTGCAAGCTTAGAGCCAGAACTATATGTATCTATTTGATTGAAAAGCTGTCCTTTCTCTTCCAGATGTGTGTGGAAATCTATAATACCTGGTATTACAGTGAGGCCTTTAGCATCGATGATTTCTGCACCTTCAACTTTTTCTATATTGACACCTATATTACTGATGACATTGTTGTTGATTTCAATATCAACTTTTTTAACTTTACTCTGCAAGCACACGTTGCCATTAATAATGTATCTTTTCATTTTTATCCTTTCTTTATACACACTCTTTTATTAATTACAACAATCGCACACTTAAGATAATTAGTCAAGTTTTTTTACTACATTTTTAAATATTACCAATATATCTACCTTTAAAAGTCTTAAATTTGCAATCAAATCAATTAGGTGATTTACCATAGCATCCCGTTACCATCCCGTTACCATCCCCCTGCTATCTTGGAGAAGTAGGGGGAATGTAGTAGGAGTGTTAAAGGAATGAAGAGAGCTGATTTAGGTTGAATAAGTAGCTTAATATTTGTAATTTTTGATGAAAACTAAAATTTGTCGTTCTGCAACTTCTAAATTGAAAAAACATAGCTAAAAAAAAGTTTTTAATTTCTTGTGTTATTTTAGAAAGATATTTTTTTTTGTGATCAAAATAAAAAAGCATCACTGAATATTCAGTGATGCATTAAAAAACAATATTTATCCGATTGTGTTTATTCGAGCAACTGCTTTGTGCAGAGATACTTCGGCACGACGATAGTCAATATCTTCGTCTTTTGAATTGAAAATGCGCTTTTCTGCACGCTCTTTAGAAAGCTTTGCCCTATTTAAGTCGATTTCTTTTTCTGATTCTGCAATCTCACTAATAATTATCACTTTATCTTTATCTACAGTGATAAATCCATCATGGATAGCGTATTTTGTAGTTTTATTATTAGTATTAAGACATAATGTGCCAGGTCTTATTTTGGTGATAAATGGAGTGTGATCTGGTAAGATCTCGAAATCTCCATCAACTCCAGGAACATTGATAGAATCGACCATTTCGTCGATTTTCTTGCCTTCTGGCATAATAAGTTCAATATGGATTTTCTTCATTTAGGATATCCATTTCTCTTATTTTCTAAGCTTCATTGCTTTTGCTTCTGCCTGTTCTAATGTACCTACCATTAAGAAAGCTTGTTCTGGCCAATCATCGCAATTGCCTTCAATTATTGCTTTAAAGCTTGCAATAGTATCTTTAATTGATACATATTGACCAGGAACGTTTGTAAATTCTTCAGCAACAAAGAAAGGTTGTGAGAAGAATCTTTCAAGTTTACGAGCTCTATTTACTACTAATTTATCACTATCTGACAATTCATCCATACCAAGTATAGCGATAATATCTTGCAAGTCTTTATACTTTTGAATTATTCTTTGAGTCTCACGTGCAACTTGATAATGCTCATCTCCAATAATCTTTGGATCCAAAATACGGCTTGTTGACATAAGCGGATCAACAGCTGGATATATACCAAGCTCAACTATACGACGTGAAAGGAATGTCGATGCGTCAAGATGTGAGAATGTAGTAGCTGGTGCTGGGTCTGTAAAGTCATCTGCTGGTACATAAATAGCTTGCACAGAGGTAATTGAGCCATCTGCGGTTGATGTGATACGCTCTTGTAATTCACCCATCTCGGTTGCAAGAGTAGGTTGATATCCTACTGCTGAAGGCATACGCCCTAAAAGTGCAGAAACTTCACTTCCAGCCTGTGTAAAGCGGAAAATATTATCGATGAATAGTAATACGTCTTTTTTTGCTACATCTCTAAAGTATTCGGCGATTGTAAGCCCAGTAAGACCTACACGCATACGTGCTCCAGGTGGTTCGTTCATTTGTCCAAAAATCATTGCTGTATTATTGATAACGCCTGATTGCTTCATTTCGAGCCACAAGTCATTACCTTCTCGAGTTCGTTCACCAACACCGCAAAATACCGAATAACCGCCGTGTTCAGTTGAAACGTTTCTAATTAATTCTTGTATCAGTACGGTTTTACCGACACCCGCTCCACCAAAAAGACCTGTTTTCCCGCCTTTTAGGTATGGTTCTATAAGATCAATAACTTTAATTCCTGTTTCAAGTATCTCTTCTTTTGTGTCTAAATCTTCAAATGCAGGTGCTTGCCTATGAATAGGGAGCTTTTCTGTTGTATTTATGGGCCCTTGTTCATCAATAGGTTCACCCACAACATTTAAAATACGTCCTAAAACATTATTGCCTACGGGCACTTGAATTGGTGCACCTGTATCAACAACTTCTGTCCCTCTCACAATACCGTCTGTTGAGTCCATAGCTACAGCACGAACAATGTTTTCGCCTAAATGTAATTGAATTTCCAATGTTAATAGGTTTCCCTTTTCACGTTCAATAGTCAAAGCATTGTGAATTGCAGGTAAACTACCTTCTGGAAATTCAGCGTCAATTACGGGACCGATAACTTGAACAACTTTTCCTTTTATCATATTTGCCTCTGTTTCTTTTTGTGGATATAAAACCACAGTCTTTACTTTTACTGTTGTATTGCTTCTGCACCAGAAGCAACTTCTATTATTTCTGTAGTAATCTGTGCTTGACGCATGCGATTATACAAGAGACTTAATTGGTCTATTAGCTCAGTTGCGTTGTTTGTTGCATTATCCATAGCAGTCATTCGAGCAGCTTGTTCTGCAGCATTTGATTCTAACATAATATGCCAAAGCTCAACATTGATATATTTGGTACATAATTCCTCTATCAAAGTTTCTTCATCTGGTTCGTATAGAAAGTCTACATAATGTTCACTCTCTGATTCTGTAGATGCAATAGGCAACAATTGTTTGCATTGTAACTCTTGTTGAATAGCAGATTTAAATTCATTATATACTATCTCGACTTTTGAGTATTCTCCACTGCTATACATTGTGAGTACAGCATTTTTGACAGGATAAATATTGTCAATATCAGTATTTTCTGAGATATTTGTGAAGTGTTGCACTACTTTGCCACTTCGTTTAAAAGCGTCATATGCTTTACGTCCTATACATAATAGATCATATACTTTATCATTATTATCTTTCATGTATTGATTTGTATAGCGTATAATGCTTGAATTAAATGATCCACATAAACCACGATCTCCAGTTACTACAACCAATAATATCTTGCCATTTGGATTTGGTGTATTGAGCATTGGGTGTGTTTTTGTGTTATTTTTTTGCTGTAACAAAAACAAGACCCTTTCTACATAATCTGCATATGGTCTTGAGTTAATGCAAAGATCTTGAGACTTTCTCAACTTCGCTGCTGCAACCATTTTCATCGCATTAGTAATCTGTTTTGTATTTTTGATTGAGTCTATACGGGTTCTCAAATCCCTTAAATTAGCCATTGAGATCTCCGATCAACTGTTATTTAAAGTGAGCGATGACTTCTTTACAGATATCATGCATTTTGTCTTTAATTTCATCAGTTATTTTGCCTTTAATAATTTCGCTTGTAAAATCACTGTACTTCGATTCTAATACAGTAAATAAGTCGGCTTCAATGTTTGCAACTTTTTTCAAATCAAAATCATCAAGATAGCCTTCGTTAGCCATAAAAATAATAAAAATTTGTTTTTCAACAGAAAGAGGGCTGTAAATGTTTTGTTTTAAAATCTCTATCAAACGTTCGCCACGTTTTAATTGAGCTTGAGTTGCTTTATCGAGATCTGAACCAAACTTTGAAAATGCTTCTAATTCATTATACTGTGCAAGATCAAGGCGTAATTGTCCAACTACTGATTTCATTGCACTAATCTGTGCATTTCCTCCAACACGAGAGACAGAGAGACCTGGATTGATAGCAGGTCTTATGCCTGAGTGAAATAAGCGGGAACTAAGATAAATCTGTCCGTCTGTAATAGATATTACGTTGGTTGGAATATAAGCAGATATATCATCGGCTTTTGTCTCTATAATTGGCAGAGCTGTAAGTGAGCCACCACCTAATTTATCTGTTAGTTTTGATGCACGTTCGAGTAAGCGTGAATGCAAATAGAACACATCTCCTGGATAAGCTTCACGCCCTGGAGGTCTGCGAAGTAGAAGAGATATTTCTCTATATGCCGCAGCATGTTTTGATAAGTCGTCATAAATAATAAGTGCGTGCTGCCCCTTATCACGAAAGTATTCGCCCATACTGCATCCTGCATAAGGAGCGACATAGAGCATTGAGGGTGTATCTGATGCACTTGCACACACTACTATTGTGTATGATAATGCACCTTCTTTGTCTAATGTATCAACTAATGTCGCAATTGTTGAGAGCTTTTGCCCAATAGCAACATAAATACAAATAACATCTTTGCCTTTTTGGTTGATAATTGTATCAATAGCAATTGCTGTTTTACCTGTTTGCCTATCACCAATAATCAGCTCGCGCTGACCACGACCGATAGGTATCATTGAGTCAATTGGTTTGATACCAGTTTGTAATGGTTCCTTGACTGGTTGGCGATCAACTACGCCCAATGCTTTTCGTTCGATAGGTAAATAAATATCTGTTTTGATCTCTCCTTTACCGTCAATAGGCTGACCTAATGGGTCAACAACTCGACCGAGCATTGCTTCTCCAACTGGTACTTCCAAAATGCGTCCAGTTCGTTTGACAATATCGCCTTCTTTTATGTATTTATTGTCTCCAAAGATAATACAGCCGACATTTTCTTGTTCAAGATTAAGTGCCATTCCATATATATCATGTGGAAATAACACCATTTCGCCAGCCATTACTTTTTCCAATCCATACACACGTGCAATACCATCACCCACTTGAACTACTTTTCCAGTTTCGTTTACATTAATATCAAATTTGAAATTGTCAATCTTACTTTTGATGATTGAGCTTATTTCTTCAGGGTGAATATTCATATATTCCTCATATTTTAACTATGATTATTTACAAATTGGTTTAAATTGCCAATAATAGAAGAGTCGATAATGAAGTCTTCTGATTTTGCAATAAAACCACCAATAATTTCGCTGTCAATTAAAACATTATAGATAATTTTACATCCAATTTCTTGTTCAACACTTTGAGCAATCTTTCTTATTGTATCGTCATCGTGCCGAAATGCAAGGATTAAATCAACTAATTTTGCTTTATCAGACATATAAACTTGTTTGATAATTTCATCTAAGATGTGAACAATGATTCCTTCTCTATTTTTCTGCAGCAGGACATCAAAAAATGACAACCACAATTCTTCAAGAATGAAATCATGAATGATAGTCTTAAATAGATCTTTTTTATAGCCATCAGATACAATTTTTGATCTCATTATTTGGCTAAATTTAGGGTTTTCCAAAAGCACGCTTTTGATAATTTTTGTTTCAGCTATTAAGTTGATTATGTTTTCCTGTTTAACGTTGGCTATAACTGATATAGCGTAGCGTCTAGCTGCTATAACATCTTTCACTTCGTACTCCGTTCAGATATCATTTTATCAATAATCAATTTGTCTGCTTCTTTATCTATTTTGGTTTGGATAAACTGAGCAGAAAGATCACTGACCATTTGTGAAATTTCGCTTTCGATATTTTTTATAGCCTGTTTAACTTCTTGTTCTAATCTGATTTCAGCTTGCTTAAGTATTTCTTTTTCTTGAATTTTTGCTGTTTCAATAAGAACATCAGCTTGCTTTTCTGCTTCAAGTTTGATAGATTCTTTAAGTTTACGTGCTTCTTCCATTGCTTCTTTGAGCTCATCTTCTCGCTGTCTTGCAAGTATTTGAGCTTTTTCAATTGATTTTTGTGCTTCTTCCAAATCAGTTTTTATCTGATTCTGACGATCGCTCAAAAACATCTTTAATGGCTTATAAAGGAGACTGTTTAGAACAATCATTAGCAAGACAAAATTGAGTATTACCATTATGAGCGAGAAATCTACAGTCATAACTACTCCTTTAGGATTTAATTTTTAGCAGTTGTTGTGTGTTCATTATGATGTTGTAAATATTAATAAAAGAGCTATAACTAATGAATAAATACCTGTAGATTCAGACACTGCCTGACCGATCAACATTGTTCGTGTAATTAAACCTGCCTGTTCAGGAGAGCGTGCTACACCCTCACACGCTTTACCAGCAACGTAACCTTCGCCAACGCCTGGTCCAAGAGCACCAATGCCCATGCATATGCCTGCTCCTAAAAAAGCAGCACCTTTTGCTATTCCACTAGCAAGAATTTGAGTTGTGTTAGGATCCATTGTTCCTCCTATTATATTATTTTTATTTTATGAGACAAAGATCAAAAGAAAGGCAACAACTAACGCATAGATTGCTGTTGACTCAGAGACAGCTGCACCTAAAAACATTGTGCGCGTGATTAATCCTTGATCTTTTGAATGTTTTGAAATTGAAATATTTGCCTTGCCTGCGACATATCCAATACCCGCACCTGGACCAAATGTGCCGATACCAATTACTAAGCCTGCTGTAAGATAAGCACAAGATTTGACTATTATTTTCATTAAGGTGGGATCTTCCATTTGAGCTGGAACGGTGTATAAGAGAAGCAATGAAATAACTAAAGAAAAAATAGTTCCAGATTCAGTAATAGCTTGCCCAATTAACATGTTTGCGGTAATTCTGCCGCTCTTTGAAGGGTTACGAGCAATGCCATCAATTGCCATACCTGCAGAATAACCAGAACCAAAATTTGGACCTGTACACCCTAAACCAATAGCGAGTCCTGCTCCAAGTAAACTAAATGCCTTTGCCCAGTCTGTTTCTCTACTTGTAAAGCCGCCAAACAACAAAAGCATAGATATAACTAAGGCAAAAATTGCACCAGATTCTACGATCGCTTGGCTTATTAGCATGGTACGTGTCAGGTTATTGTTGGCATTGGGTTGTCGCATCATTGCTCTTGCTGTATGTGCAGCAGCAAAACCTTCGCCATACCCTGCACTCAAAGATGCTATGCCTGTGCTTAAAGCTGCACCTAAATAAAGAAAAACTTTTAATATATCTGCTTGTACTATCATTTATGCTCCTTAATCAACAATTTCCATCGAAAGATAAGTCAATGCCAGCATTGTGAATACAAATGCTTGTATTGTACCTGCAAACATTGTGAAAAATAGATTTAATCCTATAGGCACAATTACATTTTTCGTCAAGCTTGAGATGACTAAAGTAATGATTGCACCGCCAAAAATATTACCAAAAAGACGGAAAGAAATTGAAATTACTTTTGATACTTCGCCCACAATGTTTAAAGGTGCCATAATAAAAAATGGTTCACAAAAGCCCTTTGCATAATCTATAATACCTTTTTTCCTCAATGATAAAAAATGTACTAAGCCAATACTCATAAAGCCCAAACCCAATGGTACATTTAGATTTTTAGTCGGTTCGCTAATGCCTGGTATTGGTAATAAAGCTGACCAATTTGAAAAGAAAATAAACAAGAAAATTGTGAGGAAAAACTTTGTGAAATGCCTCTTATTGTCACCTAAAGTCTCCGCTACAAGGTCATCTATAAAACCATATACCATTTCAAAGACTACTTGTATTTTTGATGGTATCTTTGAAGATTTGAATCTGATAAATAAAGCAAGTAAAATCATGAATATATCAAGATATAGTATCATTCTCCAAAGTCTAAAATTCAAGATAGCTGAACCTGTACCAAACATTTTTACAAATATGTCATAAAGATTTTTGCTACCGTAAGTAAATTTCCATGGTTCTTCTACATTATACTTTTCCACATAAAGGTCGGGCTGTATATCAAAATCAATTTCTTGGTTCATAGTTTCAGTTTTCTTTTCAAACCAAATCTTTTGCCCTGTATCAGGGTTTGTGCCTATATGAAGTGTGCTACCTAAAAAAAAGAAAGCTATGATAAGCTCAATCAAAAAGAAGACAATTAATACAGTCTTTAATGACATTTTTTTACTCTTCATCATTACCCCTATAATATTTCGCCAAACGGCTGTTTTTTATTGTATCATAAATTGTATTTATATAGATTGCAACTTGAGCATTTAGCAAACCAACTCCATATAAAATAACATTAGGTTTTAAAAATATCATTGTTAATAAAGACCATACAATCAGAAATAAAAACCTAATACTAAAGCCGACAAATGCATTTTTTGAGCTTTGTTTTTCGTCAGTTGGATCGAAGCGTTCTGTCTGCCGATAAAGCCAATATAAATTTATAGCACTTGCCAAAGAACCAAGTAACCACCCTATCACATCTTTAAACAATATAGGCATAATTATTAATAATGGAAGATTTGTCAAGAGAATTATAAACAAAATTCGATTCACATATTTTTTGTTTGTCATTCATTTATGCCTTGTTTGTTAAAGTAATGCATTATAATACGATAGTCAGCATAAAAACCGCTGAATACCCCAATAATTGCACCTAAGATTATTAAAAAATCACTTAGATTAAAAAAACGTTTGATAAAAAAGAAAACTAAAATCCATAAAATTATTGATATTGCCATAGTTAAGCCAAGTTGAGTTAGCAAAGCCAATGCAGATAGTATTCCTCTATCTATCTTGTAGTTAAGTCCTTTTTTATCTAAAAAATTCTTTTTATTCAAAATAGTAGTTCTTTCTTAAGCTATTTGTTTGTCAACAACTTCATTATCTGATCAAGCTCTTCTTGGCTTTTGAAAGGTATCACTAATTCTCCTCTTTCTTTTGCCTTTGTCTTGATTTTGGAACTTCTACCATATATGCTCTTCAATGAGTTTTCATATTTTGAGATTAATTCTGTGGAATAATCTGTATTTTTGCTTGTTTTTGTCTTGGTTTTTCCATATTTGGGAGCCATTTCTTCAGCTCTGCGTACTGTCATTCCATTTTTAACAACTAATTCAGCAAATTCTTGTTGCTTTTTGTCGTCTACTTGCAATATAGCACGTGCATGACCTGCACTTATTAAGCCTTTGTTTAATAACTCTTTTACAGGCTCTGTAAGTTTTAATAAACGCAGTGCATTAGATATTGTTGCCCTATCTTTTCCCATTATATTGGATACATCTGCATGTGTAAACTCAAACTCGTCAACTAATTGTTGATAAGCTGCTGCTTCTTCAAGAGGCGTAAGATCTTCTCTTTGTACATTTTCAATAATTGCAAAAACAAGCTTTTCTCGAGGTGAAACTTCTCTAATAACAACAGGAATCTCAAGTAGTCCTGCAAGTTTTGATGCTTCAAGTCTTCTTTCTCCTGCTATAATTTCATAATTACCGTCTGCAATTTTTGAAACAATGATGGGTTGTATTAACCCGTTTTCTTTTATTGATTGAGCCAAGTCTTGCAACTTTTCTTGGTCAAAATTCTTACGCGGTTGATATTCATTTGGCTGTATAAGTCCGATTTTTAATTTTGTAATATTCCCTGAGCTTGATGTGCTCTCAATATCTTCTTTTATAAGAGCAGATAATCCTTTTCCTAATCTTGTCATCTTTCTATCACTTCCATCGCTAATTGCAAATAGTTTTGAGCACCAAGTGATTTAATATCATAGTGCATAATAGATTTTCCAAAGCTGGGTGCTTCGGAAAGTTTAACATTTCGATTGATTACACTTTTAAATACTTTTTCTTTGAAATAGTTTTTTACTTCTATGGCTACTTGGTTTGAGAGATTCAATCTCTTGTCAAACATTGTTAATAAAACACCTAAAACATTTAAATCTGGGTTTAGATTTTTTTGTATAAGCCTAATTGTATTCAGCAATTGGCTGACCCCTTCAAGAGCATAATATTCACACTGAATGGGAATAATAACGTCTGTACAAGCTGTCAGTGCATTTACCGTCAAAAGTCCTAATGATGGTGGACAATCTATTATGATATACTCGTACTGATCTTTGATAAGCTCTAATGCCTCTTTTAGTTTTTGTTCGCGGGCAAATTCATGAACAAGCTCAACTTCTGCACCTGTTAAGTCAATGTTACTACCAATTAGTTTTAGAAATTCAACTTCTGTCTTGACTGTTGCTTTTTGTGCTTCTACTTTATTGATTAGCACATCATAAGAAGAATATTTTATCTTGTCTTTATCGACCCCTATGCCGCTTGTTGCATTGCCTTGAGGGTCCAAATCTAATAATAAAGTCTCTTTTTCGTATATTGCCAGACCAGCTGATAAGTTTACAGAAGTTGTTGTTTTCCCAACTCCGCCTTTTTGATTTACTATCGTTATAATTCTACCCATTTTTTATCTCTATTATCTTTCTTTCTCCTAAGATTTCATTTGAAACATCGTAAGTTTGGTAATTTTTAAACATTTTTACATCATCAATTTGCTTCGCTTTATAAAGATTAATGACTCCATTTGTTTTCAATAATTTTGCCAAAATGCTTTTGTATTGTGGTAAAATCTTGACTGATCGGCACAAGATACGATCAAATTTACCATACCACACACTATCAAGATCCTCTAATCGTGAACAAACAATTTTTGCCTCATATAAGTCAAGCTTTTTACAGAAATATTTTATTGAGTTTGTTTTTTTTAGAATTGAATCGAGAAAAACAAGCCTATTGTCTGGGAAAAGAATATTTATTGGAATACCTGGTAAACCTCCACCACTCCCAAAATCTAATATCGTTTCATTACTAATATCAGGATATATTTGAGCTATGCTTATTGAGTCCATAAAGTGAACTGTCCATACTTCGTCGTCTTTCATCTTCCTTGAGAATAAATTGATTTTTTTGTTTTCATCCAAAAGAAGATTATAATATTGCTCAAAAAGCTGCTCTTGATCCAGATTGGCTTTACTTACTTGATTTAGATATTTGAAAAACTCTTTTTTAAGATCCATAATAAAAAGATATAAAGCACGCCTATTTTGTCAATAAATATTTCATATTTAATGATAAATCATGTTTTCTGCTCAAATTACTCTCCTTATTATTTAATAAACATTAGCTATAAATATAGTATAATCAAAAAACACATACATACAAATATTTTTATCGCTTTTATGAATATTTACCTCGCAAAGGAATTTTTGGTTTATAAATTGCATAATTATAATTATCAAATGTGCTGTTTGAGATAAGATTATTATGTCAATTGAGAATTTCTTATTACTCACTATCAATAGAAACTTTTATAATATTTTTTCAAACATGATAAGCTTTATTGCTAATATGACACACTGTTACGGAAATAATGTTTAAACTAAATGCTCGAATAATATAAGTATAACAAAAAAAATAAAAAAACACTTGACACATACTGATATTTATACGATTATCGTATAGTTCTTTTAAAGTGAGAAGGTTTGGATGATATATTTTTTTATAATTTTATAAAGGTTGTTTATGAAGATATTTAAATCAAAAGTTTGGCGTTTGTTTTTATACTTAATTGTATTTTTTTTAATTATTTTAGCAGTTTATACTTTATTAGATATCATTTTGATTTCAAAGTTAAATAAGAATTTAGAACAAGTTGTAAACTATCAAAAAGCAATTAGCGATATTAGAGAAGCTGACAACTTGATGTATAGAGTTGATGTACGTACAATTCAACATGTCATTGGCCGTCATGAAACAAAGATCGATAATATTTTAAGTAATTATATTTCACTTGAACTAAAACTAAAATATGTAAGAAATGAACACCCCTTATTGGATAATGACGTAAAAGATATTCTTTTTAAAATTGAATTAAATCTTCTTGAATTAAAAAACATGCTTTCAACCAATAACTCAGATATGGTAGCTTATGTTAGCCTCTTAAATAATACAACAAAACACTTTGAAGATGTTAGTACACTCATTGAATTATCTTATAAAAAGTCACTCAAATCATTAGAAAAAAAGCAGTTTTACAATCGCTTACTAAGAGTATCAACAATATTTTATACTTTGCTATTGGCATACTTTACGTATCTTTTCAGTCGAGTTTCAAAACGACGTGTTGGCAAAGTTAAAGATGTTTTTCTAAATACACAAGACTACATAAGCAAAAGAAAGGTTTATGGTTACAACGATGAATATACAATTCTAATTAACAGCTATTTAGAAACTTATGCTGAAAATGCTAATAAGACAAAAGAAATCATATATTTACAAGACTATTACAATGAAATAATTGAGTCAATGCCATCAATAATCGTGTCATTGACAGATAAATTAAAAGTATTCATGTACAATAAAAAATTCCGTCAAATATTTGAATTTGACATGCCAGAGCTAAAAGGAATGCATATATTTGACTTGGTACCTGAGCTTAAAAAGTATAATGATAGCCTTCAAAAAACGATTTATAAAAAAGAAATAATTCATATTGATGGAGTTACTTTTTCAAAAGATAGCAGTACATATAGTATAATACTGTTCCCTGTTAAAAAAAGCGAACAATACAGTGTTGTGCTTAGAATAGACGATATAACAGAACTAAGTAAAAAGAATAGACAATTGCAACAAGCTCAAAAAATGGAATCTGTAGGCACATTAGCAAGCGGCCTTGCTCATAATTTCAATAATATTTTAGGCGGAATAGTTGCAACAATTTCCATCTTACAATTTAAAATGAAGGAAGAAGACTTTAAACTTGATTTGCTCGAAAAACAACTTGCATTAATGCAGGACTTGTCGGAAAGAGCAACTGACCTTGTAAAGCAACTGCTGAGTTTATCAAGAACAAAAGAGGCTTGTTTAGTAAGGTTGGATTTAAATTCTGCTATCAAAAGAGTATATAAAATTTGTAAAAATACTTTCGATAAAAGTATCGAATTTAGTATAGAAATATACAATATTCCAAGATATATTATCGGAGATATTAGCCTGATTGATCAAATTCTATTGAATCTTATGATAAATGCAAGCCATGCCTTAACTATTATGAAAAGTGAAGGCGAAAAATGGGGTGGCACTATTTCTGTCAAAATCGCTGAAAGAGAAGTTACCTTACCTGGTAGTATAGCTAGCGGTAAACAAAACTTATTTTGGGTTCTTTCAATATCTGATAATGGAATAGGAATCGCAAAAGACAAAATTGGAAAGATATTTGACCCATTTTATACAACAAAAGATAAAGAATATGGAACTGGGCTCGGCTTGTCTATGGTGTATAGCATCATGAGTCAACATAATGGACAAATAGAAGTCGAGTCTGAACTTGGCGTTGGAACTACATTTAATTTAATATTTCCTGTTTTTGATAAAGATAGCAGTATTGAATATGGCAGTGATCATACTACTCTTGTTCAAGGTAGTGGAAATATACTTCTATTAGATGACGATAATGCTATCAATACAATTACTAAATCTATATTAAATGAGTGCGGTTATGTGGTTACCAGTTTTACTGAATCCGAGTTAGCATTAAAAGAATATATGGAAAAAGAGCCACAGTTTTATGATTTGTTGCTCGTCGATTTGATTATGCCAAAAATGTCTGGCTTTGAATTTTGTATTAAGGTATTAGAAAGAAACATTAATGAAAAAATACTGCTAAGCTCAGGATATCATAACGATCAAAGAATAAAAAAGCTTTTAGATTTGGGCGTGAAGTCTTTTATTGCAAAACCATATACAATGCAGGATTTAAGTCAAAAAATATCAGATATTATTACAAATAAAAGAGAGAGTTATGTCAAATTATAAAAACAACTTGCATTTTATAAAAAACAATCAAAAGTATTTTAAAATAAATCAATTTTGCAAAGATTATGACTTACAATACGTTTATGATAATAGCATAGAAAATGTCCCATCTTTAAAGGTTTGTAAAAACAATGATAATTGTCAACAAATCCATAGTGCTTATACACCCTTGAAAGAAGCAGATGTTTTAGCAAATCATTTTCAAACAAATAAAAAGCATGTGCTTGTTACTGGAATTGGATTAGGTTATCATATTTTGGCTTTAAAAAAAAAATATCCAGATAAAACTCTAATTGTTGTTGAATGTGACAAAAAAGTCTTCTTACATTCTCTGCAATACATAAGCTTAAATGCTTTTATTGATTGTTATTATATTGTAGGCTACCCCGATTATATGCTCAATGAGCTTATATCAGAATGTCTGTCAAAACCCATTTCTCATGAAGATATCGATGTTTTTGAATTAAAGTCATATTCGCGTCTACACCAAGACTATTATAGCCTATTTTTAAAAAGGTTTTTACAGAAAAAAATATACAATATTAGTGAAAAATGGAAATACCCAAAGTTTGCTGCAAATGAGACAAGAATTCTCTTTATTGACTCTTCATACGTCTTAACAAAAGAATGTCTGTTTGCTATACAAAAAACAGGCAACCAGGCACACTATATTCATATTGATGACAAAGAATGTGATTACGAACAGTTTATACGAAAATTAATGCAAGATATAAATAGCTTTAGACCTGATTTCATTTTGACAGTCAATCATTTAGGCTTTGATAAAGAAGGGAGATTAACTGAGCTATTGAGTGAAATGGAAATACCTTATGCTTCGTGGTTTGTTGATAGTCCAAATGTTATTTTATCTTGTTTTACCCAAAATATATCGCCTTATTGCTCTATTTTTGTCTGGGATGAAGACTATATAAAGGACGTCTTAAAAGCAGGGTATCCAAATGTTGATTATCTGCCTTTAGCAACATCTCAAGAGATATTTCACCCAAAAGATTTGGCAAAACTCTATGACGTATCTTTTGTGGGTTCAAGTATGGTATATGCGACACATAAAAACATGAAATCATTTGTACATAGACCAGATTTATTAAGTTTACTCGAGATAGTTTCAGAGAGATTCATGTCTCTAAAAACAAGATCAGTAGAGCAAGCTTTGCTTAATTTAAATTACCATAATAATATATTTGAAGATATTGAACAAAAAGAAGATTTTTATGCAGCAGTACTTTGGCGTTCAACTCAAAAATATAGGCTTTCAGGTATTTTGGAGCTTTTGGATTTTCATCCGAATATCAGTGGAGATGAGAATTGGCAAAGATTATTACCACTTGGTTTTAGCACTATGCCCGAAAGATGGTATTATGATAATTTGGTTGATTTTTATAATCAAAGTTTGATAAACTTTAATATGACAAGCTTACAAATGAAGAATGCCGTTAATCAAAGAGTATTTGACGTGCCAGCAACAAATAGCTTTCTTCTTACTGATTACAAAGAACAATTGCATGAAGTGTTCGATCTAAAAGAAGATATAGCTGTTTTTTATGAAATTGATGAAATAAAAGACTTGTGTAAGTTTTATTTAGAAAATACAAAGATTAGAGAAGTAATGTCAAAAAGGGCTATGACTAAAGTGCTAAATCATCATACTTACGAGCATAGGATTACAAAACTAATCAAAATAATGCGTGATAGGTATAAAAGTAGTTTGTAACATTTTTTTGAAAAATATCTTGTTATTATATAAGCTTTAAAATATATTAAAAAGAAAGGAAAAAGTATGAAACAATCAAGAATTATTATTATATTGATTGCAGTCACAATAATATGTTTGATAGGAGTAAAAATGTTGGATGCGAAAAACGAAAAAGTAAAAGTCGTTATGAAAACGAATATGGGCAATATTGAGTTAGAACTTGATAAAAGTATTGCACCAAAAACAGTTGAAAACTTTGTTGGTTTAGCCAATGGCACAAAAGAATGGAAAGACCCAAAAACAGGCAATATGGTTAAAAAACCATTTTATGACGGTTTGATATTTCATAGAGTAATAAATGACTTTATGATACAAGGAGGTTGTCCAATTGGTAATGGAACAGGTGGTCCTGGTTATCAATTTGAAGACGAGACCTATAGCTATGGTGATGAATTATATGGCAATATCGCTACTTTAAATGATGCAAATAGGGTATATCTTGAAGTAATGACGCCCTATTTCCAAAAATTTCAAAGCGAAGAAAATGTTGATGAAGAACTTATTAGCATTGTTCTTCATTGTCAAGCTGAAAATAGCCCAGCACCAATTATGAATAAACCTTATGAGTTTTACTATGAAAAAACTCAATCAAATGCAATCAAAGAGATAAAAGGACTTGCTGCAACAGTAGACTATGGCACAATTTGTATGGCAAACTCAGGTCCAAACACCAATGGTTCTCAATTCTTTATCGTAACCAAAAAAGAAGGTTGCAGTTGGCTTAATGGAAAACACACTGTATTTGGCAAAGTCACCAAAGGTATGGATATTGTTCATAAAATTGAAAATGTAGAAAAAGGTCCAAACGATAAACCTGTAAAAGATGTAATAATTGAAAAAGTAACTATCTCTAAATAACTAAATTATGAGCAAAAAGATATGGTTTTTGTATCGAAGAGCAAAGATAGCAGTATGAGAATAAAGAATAAAAAAACAAATATATTATCAATTGCAAAATATATTCTTTTAGTTGCAATACTTTTCGCTAATACTCTGCTTTGGGCTCAGTATGACGAGAAAAAGATTATGCTTAACCAAGCACAATCTTTTGAAAACTTAAATCAGTTCATGCGAGCCCAGCAGATTTACCAAGATTTATTACAGAAGTTCCCAAATGACAACACAGTGATTCAAAAGCTCTATTATAGCCATATGCGCTTATCAGAATTTGATAAAGCTGACACTCTAATAGAGAGTAAAAAGAATGTGCTTTCACCCGTCTTTTACACACAAAGCAAAATTACAATACTATGTAAGAACAACAATTTAAAAGAAGCTATAAAACTTGCTGACTCATATATTAAGAAAAATCCAAGTTTGGTTAATAACTATCAATTTATAGCAATAACTTTTGAGCAGAATCTGGTTTTCGAGTCTGCAATAAATTACTATTTGCAAGCAAGAAAAGTGACTAATAATAAAAAACTGTTTTCATACGAGCTTGCCAATAATTATTACAATCTAATGGATTACTATTCATCTATTTTTGAGTATGTTACCCACCTTGAAAGTAATAAATCCTATTTATACATAACCAGCAATAAGTTTAAAGAAATGGTGAAAAAAGATTCAACTTTGATTCAAGAGATCGAAAAGCAATGTGCACAAAGTGAAGTAGAAGAAGTTAGGGAACTATATGCTTTGAGCTTAGTCGAAATTGATGATTTTGCTTCAGCCCTCAATGTATACAGCAGTCTAAGCCTTGATAAGTTTATTAAGTTTGCTGATGATTTATATGCCAAGTCTTTTTATCAATTAGCACAGCAGTCTTATGAACAAATAATTACAAAAGACAGTATAACAGCTATTCAATTAGCAGAAATCAAGTACAAAATTGCTCAAATATATTATGATCAAAAATTCTTTAACGAAACAAAAGACATACTCAATCAGATAGTTCAGATGAAAGAATTGGACAATAATCAGTTAAAATATCGTACTAAAGTACATTTTGAGGCAAGAAAACTCCTTGCCAATATCTTAATGATAGAAAATGCCTCAAAGCAAAACGTGCTTGCAGCATTGAGTGATGCAGAAAGCTATGTTTTCAATACAAATGATAAAAAACATATTGCTTTTATTAAAGTGCATTATTTAACTATGAATGAGTATTATCAAGAAGCAGAGAATTTACTTGCACAGACAATAAAAGGTGAAGAATATGGCTCAGCAATTATCGCAAAAAGCCTCCAATACCAGTTTGAGCTTTATCTGATGCAAAATGACAATAGAGCAGATTCTCTGTTGACCGAATTCATTATGTTCTCACCTGAAGATAACGCAGCAAACGATATGCTTTTCTTGTCTTTATTTGTTAATAATCTGGATGAAAATAGGAAACAAGAATTCTTAAAGGCATATCGATTAAAACAAACTTTTCAAAATTCTCAAGCTATTGATAAATTAGAAAAACTTGTACTTAGCAATCCACATGACGAAATTAAGCTATTACTTGCTGATTGGTTAATAGAAGACTGGCAAATAGATAAAGCGAAAGAAGTGTATAACAGCAAGTTTGATAATGAGGCTTATTACGAGTTTGCTCAACTGGAATTGGCAAGATTGAAAAAAAACAATAACGATAAGAAACAGAATATTACAGATTATCTAAAAAACAAACCAAACAGCGTATTTTCACCGCTTTTTAGACAATTATTAACCAAAACTCAGGCAAATAGAGGCTAATCATGAAAAGATTATTTGTAATTGTTTTCATAGCCCTTTTTCTCACTTCATGTCGACTAACAGACTTTCTCGATGATGAGACATTACCAGGCGATAGTGGTTCTTTTAATATTGTGTCTGAAGCACCTGTTTATTCTTATGCTCGCAGTATTTATCTTGATTATCCATACTTGTTTGTTGCTGACGGAAATGCACGACTTACTATTTTTGATATTATGGTTCCATGGAGCTTTAATTCTGTATCAACTGTAGATTTGCAGTCTTATGTTTTTGATCCCATATATGATATGGCAAGAGATTCACGAAATACTTTGTATGCAGCGATGGGGGAATCAGGCTTCTATGCTTTTAAGACGAATACTCCTTATTCTGTTGAAATTCAAAACTATAAACAAGATGTACACGCCATAAGCGTAAGTATTGATGAAGGCAATTATTATGGGAACTTGCTTGCTGTATGTGGAAAAAACTTTTGGAAAATATATGAGATTATTGGTGCTGGGCAGGTTTTTGAACTAAGTTCTCAGAATTTTATTTATGACAGAAACTACAAAAAAGTATTTCTATCATATCCATACCTATATTTAGCCTCAGATAATGAAATTGATATTTACGATATAAGCAATCCAGCAAACCCAAGCTTAATCAATTACGAACCTGCTTACAATTTTAAACAAATGCAAATTATTGGTAACAGAATGATTGTCATGACCAATACTAATCTCATATTTTATAATATTAGCAATCCATACGCTTTGGTAAAATTAAGTTCTTTTGCATTCAATCTTTATCCAACTTCATTTTGTTTTGCAGAGGGAAATCTTATTGTTGCATATAGTAATAAAAAAATTGGGCATTACACTTTAACTTCACAATATAACCTAAATACTATATCATCAATATATTTAAATTACCAGGTTAATGATATAAAATTCCATGACGGCTACTACTATCTTGCATGTGGGGAATATGGCATAGTAAATATGGAAATTATTGCTGATTCAATCTTGATGGATATTGTTTATTCAAATAATTTACAATTCATCAATAATACTAAGAAAAGGTTTATTAAAACATGATAGATTCACACATTAAAGATATTTTTCCTTTATCAAACCCAGTGCTTATTTTTTCAATAATACTATTTGTCATACTTCTTACGCCATATATATTGAGAAAACTTAAAATACCTCATTTAGTTGGGCTTATTATTGCCGGTGCTATAATAGGACCAAATGGTCTAAATCTCATTTTAAGAGATTCAAGTATTATCCTCTTTGGTACTGTAGGTTTGCTTTATATTATGTTTACTGCAGGTCTTGACATTGATCTTGCTGACTTTAAACAAAGCAGTACAAAGAGTATGGTATTTGGTGCTTATACTTTTTTAATTCCACTGACTATGGGCAGTGTTGTGTTCTTTTACTTGTTTGAATTCTCGCCAATGTCATCGATCTTAATAGCAAGTGTTTTTTCTACCCATACTTTAGTAGCATATCCAATCATTGTAAAGTACGGAGTAACAAAAGACAAAGCTGTAACAATTACTATAGGGGGCACATTAATAACAGACATATTAGCTCTACTTGTGCTTTCAATTATTGTGAGTATTACAGAAACTGGAATTAGTATAAATTTTTGGACTCAGCTGATAATAAATACTATTGTTTTAGGAATTTCTATTTTATGGTTTATTCCTTATTTAGCAAGAAAATATCTCAAATCCATTAACGATAATGTGTCCCAATATATCTTTGTCTTAGCAATTGTATTTTTAGCTGCGTTCTTTGCTGAAATGACTGGCTTTGAGGCAATTATTGGTGCCTTCTTGGCAGGGCTTGCAGTTAATCAACTTATACCCCGTAGATCGCCTTTGATGAACAGAATCGAGTTTATAGGCAATGCTTTATTTATTCCATTTTTCTTGATTGGTGTTGGAATGCTGATTGACTTTAGGGTAGTATTTACTGATTTAAAAACAATTCTAATCGCTAGTGCTATGATTATTGTTGCAACTTTATCTAAGTATATAGCAGCATTTCTTACACAAAAAACGTTTAATTTATCTAAAGATCAAAGAAATCTTATTTTTGGCTTAAGCAATGCACATGCTGCAGCAACTTTAGCTTTAGTCTTAAAAGGATATGAGGTTATAATTGATTATATGCCTAATGGCGAGCCAATTAGGCTTTTAAGCAATGAAGTATTTGACGGGGCAATCTTAATGATTCTTTTTTCTTGTATTATTGCTTCAGTTTACGCTCAAAAAGGTGCCCACAATCTGTCTTTAACTAAGACTGTTAAGGAAGATACATCTTATTTGAGCACCAGGATATTGGTACCTATAAGCTTTGAGAAAAATGTAGAAGAATTAATAAACATTGGTCTGTCAATTAAAGATAATGAATTTCAAAACAAGCTATTTGCTTTAAGAATACTAATGACTTACGAGCAAGATCCAGAAAATGAATCCAAAGCAAATGACTTGTTACGCAAAGCATCGATAATAGGAGAGGGAGCAGATCAAGTCGTTGAAGAGCTTTTACGATACGATTTTAATGTCGCAACTGGTATTTATAAAGTTGTTTTAGAGCAGAGGATTACTGATCTTATTTTAGGCTTGCACCATAGAAAGGGACTAACTGGATCATTTCTTGGTAATATCACAGAGGGTGTACTATCAAATTGTAATACTAATATTTTTGTATATCACCCTTGTCAACCATTCAATACAATGAAAAGGTTGGTTTGTGTATTTCCAAAAAATGCAGAAAAAGAAAAAGGCTTTAGTACTATTTTGGCAAGAATTCGGAATTTGGCACTGAATAATGGCATCTATCTATCAATTTTTGCTGAAGACGCTACTCTTGAACTAATTAGAAATTTCAAAACGGATCGACAAATAGAAACAGAATATATAAGCTTGTCTAATTGGGAAGACTTTCTTTATGTCTCTTCAAAAGTACAAGAAAATGTTGGCTTATTTGTTTTTATGAGTCGCAGAGGAAGCATTTCATACAATTCTGAAATGCCACGTATTTCAAAGTATTTAGATATGTATTTTATGGGCACAAGTTTTATTTTAGCATACCCTGCTCAATACAGTAATGATAACAAAAGATCAACTGTAAGTCTTTAAGACTAATAAGCTTAGCAGGGTGAACTATGGTTTATTAATATTTTTAAAAAAGGAAAAGATTTATGGAAAAAATTGGACAACAAAAAGTTGGCGTGTATGTAGATGTATCTAATATAGCACAAAATGGTGGCTTTGGCATGCACTACGATGTTTTAAGAGAGTTTGCTTGCCGTAATCACGGCATAGCAATGAGGCTAAATGCATATGTTGCATTTGATGAAGATAAGGCAAAAAGCGATAAAGACTATAAGGATAAGTCTGATAATTTTCACTCAATATTACGTGATTTTGGCTTTAAGGTAATAGTAAAAAAGGTTAAATGGTATGTTGATGATTCGGGTAGTAGATTTGGAAAAGCAAATGCTGACTTGGATATGGCTGTGGACGCTTTATTGCAATCTGATAGACTTGATTATGTGATTTTAGCAACAGGAGATGGCGATTTTGTTCAGGTTATCAAAGCTTTGCAAAACAAGGGGTGTAGGGTAGAAGTAATAGGCTTTAAAAATGTATCTTCATCACTTAAAAAAGAAGCTGATGTTTATACTTCTGGTTATTTAGTGCCTGATTTACTGTCTATAGATTATGAAACATCAAAGATATGGGGCAGTGAAGGTAGCAGAGTGCGTGGTATTTGCTATAATTGGTTTTTAGAAAAAGGCTACGGATTTATGAGATACCTAACAACCATTAATGGCGGCATGTGGGTAACAGACACCAGAAAATCTGATTCTCCTTATGAAACTGCTTTTGTACATGAATCTCAAATGCCAGAAGGAATTGATATTATAAGCTTACCAAATAGAGATGCAGTATTTGAATTTACTGTCAGCAAAAGAGGTGATAAAGGCTATCAAGCTACTGATTTGAAGCATTTACAACTATATTAAACTGCATTGTCTATGGACCTCACGCAGTGAAAGTTTTGACTAAGTAGCCCTCTATATGAATTATTTCTATCAAAAATCTTTCTCCCTCTATATATATATGCGCCCGATTTCATAGCTTTGAAAAAACTTTTTTCATTGTTTTTTAGAAAGCCGCTTACAGAGCGGATCAAGAGGCTCTTTTTTCTTAGATATAATAAATAAAAAGCACTTTATAATAAAAAATGCTAAAAAGTAAAAACTTTCTTGACAAAAAATATAAGCTTTAATAATTTGCATACAGTTGCGAAAGTGGCGGAATTGGCAGACGCGCTGGACTTAGGATCCAGTGACCATAGGTCTTAGGGGTTCAAGTCCCCTCTTTCGTACCATTCTTAACATAAAGTGAAAAAACATTGCAAAGAGGAAAAGCATGAAAACAGAAGTTAAAAAGGTAAATTCAAATACCAGCGAATTAATTGTAACAATAGAATTAGAAAACGCAAAAAAAGATTATCAAAAAGTATTTAATAAGGTAAAAACAAGATTGGAAATACCTGGTTTTCGTAAAGGTAAAGTCCCTACTGCATATATAGAAAAGCATTATGAGCAATATATAAAAGAAGATTATTTTGAATCATATGCTCAAAATTACTACAAAGAAGCTATAGAAATTGCAAAAGTAAACCCTATTGCAGCAGCAGAAATAAAAGAAGTAAAATGGAATACTGGAGAAGATGCAGTCTTTACCTATCAATTCCAACATTTTCCAGACGATTTTGAGCCTATTTATAAAGACTTAGAAGTTGCTTATAAAGAGCCTGTTTACGACTATGATAATCAAATAAATGAATCACTAAAACAAATTCAAGATTCATTCTCTGAATACATACCTTTTGATGAAAGCATGACTATTCAAAATGATGACAAAGTTACATTAGAAAATAAAAGCGACGAACCTATACCAACAAAAGCAAAAAATGAAAACTTAAATGATATCATTATTGGAAAGAATATACTCGGTGATGATTTTAACGAAAAAGCAATAGGAAAAAAGATAAATGATACTTTTGAAGCTACAGTAGAAAATAATGTTGAAAATACAGATGAAACAGAAGTTTATACATTTAACTTTTTTGTAACAGATGCTTTTAGAAAACAATTACCAGAAATTAATGATGATTTGGCAAAGGCTAACGACTATGAATCTCTTGATGATATGAAAACAAAAATTCGTGAGTCATTTGAACAAGAACACAAAAGAGTGATAGAAAACGAACTAAATAGAGCTATTGTCGAAGCTGTGGCAAAAGCAAACCCAATGGAACTGCCAGACGAGTACTTTATAAACTCTGCACGCTATATGTTCGAAAAAACTTATCAGGCAAATACTGAAGGAATTGATAATGAAACTCTTTTAAAATTTGGCAAGATGTTTACAGAAAGTCAAACTATTTTTGACTTAGTAATGGAGAAAGTCAAGAAAAATGAAAATATCCAAATAAGCGATGAAGATAAAGATGAATATATAAAAGAGCTTGTAAAAGATCAAAATCAAACTGTCGAAGAATACAAAGAAAACTTTAAAACATTTATCGAAGGTGACAACTTTATTGACCAAGTATTGCACAAAAAAGTAGTTGATTTGGTTAAAAGTACAATGAAGATTGTGGAACCAAAAGAAAACAGTGAAACTGTCGAAGAAGAGACAAAGGAAACAGAATAAACTTCTAAACACAAGGATTAATACTTATTGGTTAGCTTAATCTTGTATCTATGAATTAACAACATAGAATTTGCAATTTAAGCTAACCTTATTATATTATATAGATATGATTAATTGTTTAAAATGAAAAGGAGAACAATATGCCATACGTACCTATAGTAGTCGAGCAAACAGGGCGTTCTGAACGTGCTTATGATATTTATTCAAGATTATTGAATGACAGAATAATATTTTTAGGAACACCAATCGATGACAATGTGGCAAATGTTATTGTAGCACAGCTTTTACACTTAGAAGGGGAAAACCCAGAGAAAGATATTTTTATGTATATAAATAGCCCAGGTGGTTCAATCACAGCAGGCTTAGCTATTTATGATACAATGCAATATATCAAGTGTAATGTAAGCACAATTTGTATGGGTATGGCTGCCAGCATGGCTGCATGGCTTCTTGCAGCTGGAGCAGAAGGTAAGAGGTTTGCCTTGCCAAATAGTAGGGTTATGATTCACCAGCCCTTAGGTGGTGCTCAGGGGCAGGCATCCGATATCGAAATTCAAGCCAAAGAAATTCTCTATTTGCGTGAGCAAATGAATTCTCTATTGCAAAAACATACAAAAAAAGATATTGAATCAATTATTAGAGATACTGACCGTAATTTCTTTATGAGTGCAGAAGAAGCTAAAGAATACGGAATTATTGACGAAGTTATAGTAAAGAAAAAATAATTATGGAGGAGTCCAATGAATAAATATAATCTCTTACATTGTTCTTTCTGCGGACGACCAGAAAACGAAACAAAGCATATGATAAAGGGTATTGCAGGCAATATTTGTGATGATTGTGTCACAATGTGCTATTCAATTATTGAAGCAGATAAGCGCGAAAAAGAGAACATGCTTGATGGTATGTCTGTATTGCCTTCACCAAGAGAAATGAAAGAATACCTTGACCAGTATGTTATAGAACAAAATAGAGCAAAACAAGTTATTGCTGTCTCTGTTTATAATCATTATAAAAGAATTTTTAAACAAGAGAAAACAGACAATGATGTAGAGCTTGAAAAAAGTAATATTCTCATGTTAGGTCCTACTGGATCTGGAAAAACATTAATAGCTCAAACTCTTGCAAAAATGCTTAAAGTGCCTTTTGCAATAGCTGATGCAACCACACTCACAGAGGCAGGTTATGTCGGTGAAGATGTGGAAAATATTCTTGTTAGATTGCTACAAAATGCTCAGTACGATGTAGCAAAAGCTGAAAAAGGTATTGTTTATGTTGATGAGATCGATAAGATTGCACGCAAGTCCGAAACACCATCAATTACTCGAGATGTATCAGGCGAAGGGGTACAACAAGCTTTATTGAAAATACTTGAAGGCACAAAAGTAAATGTGCCTCCAAAAGGCGGTAGAAAGCACCCACAGCAAGACTTTATCGAGATAAACACCACAAATATCCTTTTCATAGTTGGTGGCGCTTTTAATGGTCTGGATAAAATCATCGAAAGAAGGCTCAATAAAAAAGTTGTCGGATTTGAAACCGATGAAATACGAGCATCCAAGCTAAATCAAGACACAATATTTGAGCATGTTATCCCTGCTGATTTGACAAAATATGGGCTGATACCTGAATTAGTCGGACGTTTACCTGTATATGCAAGCTTAAATGAGTTAAGTGAAACTGCATTAATTGAAATTCTTACAAAGCCAAAAAACTCAATCTGCAAGCAATATAAAAAACTGTTTTCTATTGATGAGGTCGAACTTGAGTTTACTCCAGATGCCCTAAAAGAAATTGCAAATATTGCTTTAAAACAAAAGACTGGAGCAAGAGGCTTAAGAGCAATAATGGAAAACAAAATGCTGGATATCATGTATGAAATACCAGAGCTTGGTAATGTAAAAGAATGCCTTGTCTCTAAAGAAGTTATTCTTGGTGAAAAAGGACCAATTTACGTTTTCAAAGAAGATGAAGAAGAAAAAAAAGAGGGTATTGCTTAAATACCAAAATATAATTTACGCCTCGTAAGAGGCGTTTTTTTTGTTTTAATTTCTGTTAATAAAAAAAGACGCTTGTAAAAGCGTCTTATTTCTAAACGACAAATATATGATTAATATCTTTTAGAGTAGTTGTTACGGCCTCTATCGTTGTTAAAGCTTCTTTTTGGTCTATCTTCTTTAGGTCTTGCTTCATTAACATTGAGTGGACGACCTTTGAGTTCTTTACCGTTCATATTATCGATTGCATTTTTTGCTTCTTCTTCATTTGGCATTTCTACAAAACCAAAACCTCTTGACGTACCTGTTAGTTTGTCCATAATAATTGCTGCTGAGCTCACAGCACCAAAAGCCTCAAAAGCTTCTCTTAGCTCGTCGCTGTTCACATTACGTGAAACGTTTCCAACAAAAATGTTCATACATTTTCTCCTATTTCATTATCAGATATCAGAGGTTTGACGGTATTTTAAACTAATCACTCAACTGTTATCATTTTCTTAGTTTATTATTTACTTGTTTCTTGGCAAGCTTTTTCTTTAATAATTCAAAAATAAATATTTTAACTCATGTTTAAATGATTCTTAACAACTATCAAAATGGCTTTAGATAAGACTTCCGAGATCTCTGTGTTGATATTTTTGGCTAATAATTTTAATAAGAACTCTATGTCTTTTTGCATCGCTAAAAAGGTCTCATTTTCCACATGGCTTGCAAAACTATGCTTTTTTATGTGATCTTCAGATGGGATATTATCTTTATCAATATCGTTATTTGAAGGCAATTGATCATTTTTACTTTCTTGGTGGACTATATTCTGTCCATATTCCTCTGGCACTTCCTCAGTTGTTTCATGTTCGAAATCGGCTTTATCCAAAACAGGTAGGTCTGTTAGCTCATTTTCTTCTTGTATATTATCTTCTTGGTAGTCTTCTTCATTAAATTCCAGAAGCATTTCTTCCTCATCAGAATCTTCGCCAATCTCTGTTTCATCTACTAAGTCGTAATTATGCTCTTCAATCAAAATATATAATAAAGTATATTGTCCAATATTCGTCTCAGCATCAATCTCATCAAAATAAAATTTATACAAGAATAGTTTTTCATATGATTTATTAAACATTGCCAGCGTTTGCTCAAATGCTGTAGTCAAATTCTCTTTATTATGCTCTACAACACCAAATTGCTCAGTAACTGTATTATATGTGTGACCATTATATTCTATCTCAGGTTTTTCAATGACCTCAAACTCAATGTCATTTCTCTTTAAATAATTACCTAATGTAATGAAAAACCTATTATCATTTGGGTTTACTGCCATTTCATATCCTCCTCTTTAAAAAGTATTAACTCAAATAGCCTCATTTACTATATCGACCAACTTAGTAAATACTTAAGTAAAAAGAGCAGGATTGCCTGCTCTTTATAATAATTATCTAATTTAGGCTATTAGATTTTTTCAAATGTTGCTGTAAAGTGCCTCATAATTGGTGCTTCATATTTAATTCTTAAGCCAGTTCTTGATTTGCGATTTTCCCAAACTTGTTGCAAGCCCCATACAATCATGTCCATATGATTGTTAGTATATACTCTACGTGGGATAGCAAGTCGGAGTAATTCCATCTTTGGCACTCTCTCTTCTCTTGTAACAGGATCTCTATCGGCAAGAACTGTGCCTATTTCCACAGCTCTAACACCAGACTCAATATATAGCTCGACACCGAGTACTTGAGCAGGGTATTGTGTTGGAGGAATATGAGGTAAAAAATCTTTTGCATCTACATAGATAGCATGTCCACCAAAAGGCTCTAATAGAGGAATGCCTGCTTCTTTGAGCTTATTGCCAAGATACTCAATTTGCGATATTCTTGCATGTAAATAATCAAATTCTGTTGCTTCGTCTAAACCAACTGCCAATGCAGCCATATCTCTACCTGACATGCCACCATAAGTAATAAAACCTTCAAACATTATATTAAATACTGTGCATTCTCTATAAAGATTTTCGTCTTTTAGACCAATAAAACCACCAATATTAACAATACCGTCTTTTTTGGAGCTCATTGTCATAGCATCTGCATAGTTAAACATTTCTTTAACTATTTCTTTAATAGTCTTATCTTGATAGCCATCTTCTCTTTGTTTGATAAAATAAGCATTTTCTGCAAAACGTGCCGAGTCAAACATAAGCGGTATATTATACTTTTTACAAACTGCAGACACGTCTTTGATATTTTGCATTGAAACTGGCTGTCCACCACCTGTATTACAAGTAACTGTAAGTATGACAACGGGAACTTTATTTACACCAACTTTAACAATAAAATCTTCAAGTTTTTTGCAGTCGATATTGCCCTTAAATGGATGATAAGCTCTTACTTCGCCAGCCTCGTCAATACTACAATCAATTGCATGTGCTTTACGAAACTCAATATGTCCTTTTGTTGTGTCAAAATGTGCATTGCCAGGTACATAGTCGTCTTCTTTGAGCAGTGCTGATAAAAGTACGTTCTCTGCTGCACGTCCTTGATGTGTGGGTAACATAAATGGAAAGCCTAAGAGATTTTTAACTGTCTCTTTTAAAGCCAAAAAACTTCTTGAACCTGCATATGATTCATCTCCTTGCATTAAAGCTGACCATTGTCTATCTGACATTGCTCCTGTGCCCGAGTCTGTGAGAAGATCTATAAATACATCTTCTGACTTCAGATTGAAGAGATTATATTCTGCATTTTCAATCTTTTGCATCCTTTCATCACGGCTTAATGTCTTCAATGGCTCAATCATTTTGATTCTCCAAGGTTCAGCATAAGGCATTGATTTCATACTAACTCCTTTATTATTTTTTTTCCTACATTCATAAAGCAAGCTATCTTTGTCAAGCGTTATTTGAATTTTTTTAGTTAATTATTAATATAAATAGCTTTTATTGTTGTAGAAATTATTATGGCAATATGCTCAATGCCACAGCAGTAAATGCTTATAGAGAAAATGAACTATATGCATTTTGGCTTACGCTATTTATACTTTGCTGTTATTTTCTCTCAACATAAGATTAGATATTTTAACAAAAATGTATTTCTTTAAATTGCTTTATACTTATTTAGATTCATTAATAGATAAAAAAACATGCAAAGAGCAAATATGCTTCATAAGAGTAAAACAAGCACTTGATAGAGCTCTATCTGTACAAATAGTTTTGCATCTCTCAAACAAGATAGAATCGATGAGTATTGGCTGCTCATAGGCAACAGGAAAACTATCAGAAGTTAAGAAGTTTATAAAACATCCACCCTCTACTATTATATGCGTCCAAAAACTGTGGTTTTCAAAAACTATTTTTATATCTTTTTGTAAACTAACTTATAGAGCGGCTTTGAAGCTAATTATTTAAAATAAATCATGCGTTTTATTGGCAAAATAACATGTCAATATAAGCTCTTCACCTTTTTCTTCAATTGTTGGTTCTGGTGCATTTAGATCTTTCAGCTTTTTAAAAATCATCGGAATGCCTCTTCCCAAATGATCAATATACCTCAAGTTTTCCATATATTTAACCAAAAATGGGTTTCGTGCATAAGTAACACCAATTTTCATCTTATCAACAGTAACTGTATTTGGTAGTCTGCCAGGACTATGAAATTCAATTCTGTCATCAAACATTAATATTCTAACTTTTGAGCCGCTAATGCTATAGTTTCTATGAATAAGTGCATTTACCAAAGCCTCTCTAATTACGATACCTGGCATTAATTCTTTTTCTATACGCTTGGCTCCTATTATTGTTGAAGGTGTTTTGATATTGTTTTTTATGATGATCATGGCGTGTTCAACAATTTCTGGTAAATTGCCCACAATTTGTTTTTTGTCAATTAGATCTTCACTAATATCGTTACCATTAAAATGTGCAAAACTAATTCCAGACTGCGGCAAGAATTTATCAATTCTTCTACCGAAAATCAATAAACCCCCAACACTGCATTCATAAGGGGTAGTACCTTCTTTTAGAATATCTGCATTTATCAGAATTCTATTGATTGATTCATCTGATTCTTCGTATAAATCAAATGTGTTATAGTTTTTAAAATAATCTCGTATCAGGTTTATATTTAGATCTTTAATACTCGTACCAGGTACTGCAGTGATATCATAATGAAAGATTCCACTTGCTTGAAATAAACGCATTAATTCCTCTCTAATGGCAGTTCTTTTGGATGTACCTACTCTTATATAATACTCTTTATCTGATGTAGAATATGGTTTATCTTTTCCTTTTGTAATTGAAACAACAGCTATTGTTTTGCCATCAAGATAATATTCTCTATATAAAGGTATAATATTCGGAATACAATTGTTTCTGCAAATATTTACAATATATTCTTCGAGGTTTTTTGTGTCAATGCCTTTAATTTCTCCATTGTCAGCTATACCAAAGAATATATCTCCACCTTCTGAATTTGCAAAAGCAACTATTTCTGCTGCTATGTCATTGGCTTTGCTAAAAAACTCTTTGAACTCAATATAAAGGGATTCTCCCTTATTGATTTGTTCTTTAATAGTGTTTAATTCATACATTTGAGCTTCTTTTATCATTATTGGCATTTTACTATTTATAAGCAGCTATGAAGCATTTACAAATTGAAATCAGTTTGGTTCTTTAAAAAATATATTTATTAATGTGTAAACAATCAAACATCTTGATAAATCAATTAATATGTACCAGATAGTATTAAATCATAACTCCTTAATATTATTTTCAATACTACTTTGGCAATTATCATCGTAGATGTCAAGTATATTTTTTGTTTTCTATTATTCTCTGCTGCCGTTCGAAAGACCAAATAAATAATCAAGCCTAATGGTCGTACGAGTTTTATCAATTTTTTTGGAGCCAGATCACAATTATTATATTTTTTATCCAAATAAGTCTTTTTAATAATTCTAAAGCAATATTCATAACTGTCAAAATTCTTTTTCAAAATACATGATTTAACATTAATTTTTATCATTTTTTTGCTCAGAATTACCTTCTTTTAAACAACAATGATTTCTTATACCATCCCGTTACCATCCCGTTACCATCCTCCTGCTATCTTGGAGAAGTAGTAGGAGTGTAAAGGGTATGAAAGGGGCATCAATAGGGGTTTAAATGGAGTTTTATAGAGCTAATGTTAAAAATGAAAAAATAGCACAAAATAACAATAAAAAGTAGAGTATTTTGTTCAAAAAACCTCACTCAAAAAATTAAATATACTTTTCGCTTGACACAAAAATCATATTAATATTTTGTGATTATGTCACTTTTGTGACAGACATATCGGTGTTGAAGGGAATCTCGTGAAAAGCGAGAGCGGTCTCCGCCACTGTAATCAGCCAAAAGGGAGATTAAACCACTGTTAAATGGGAAGGTTTAATCACACAACCCGCTGAAAGCCAGGAAACCTGCCATATGTCTTTAGAGTGTTTCTCGCGGAAGATGAGAAATATTGCTATAAATAGCATGCACTGCATCTAAAGACAATGGCAAAAAGCTTGTAGAAAGGATGCAAAGCATGAAAAAAACTTTTTTAATAATCTTCCTCTTATCTTTAGTGATTATGGCATGTCAACAAGAATTGCCCAAAAATGGTATCGTTGTTATCTCACCAGAATTAGCCGAAATTATTGTAAAAATTGCAGGTGATGGGCAAATAATTGGAGTCACTGAGGAATGTAATTTTCCACAAATATTGCAATTCAAAGAAAAGGTCGGTAATTTTGGGCAAGTAAATCTCGAGAAAATTGCTTTATTAAGACCTGAATATGTGATAACTTCTTCTCTTGAACAGGAGGGAGTAGCCAAAGATTTAGAGAAGCTTGGTATTAAAGTAATCTCGATTTATCCCAAGAGTATTGATGAGATGTTTGCTGCAATCACCGAGCTTGGTATCATTACCAAAACCGAAAAGAACGCAGAAAAGCTAATCTCAGAGCTAAAAGAAGACATTGATGAATTAAAGAATTATCAGCCAAAGAACCCCAAAAAAGTCTTTGTTGAAATATATAATGACCCGATCATGAGCGTGTCTGCCGAGTCTTATATAGGCAGCCTTGTTGAGCTTGCTGGTGGCATCAATATATTTCCAGTTCTTGAACGTGATTATAGTCGCGTGAAAAATGAAAGCATAATTTTGGCAAATCCCGATGTCATTATCACCACATATCCTGGTATTGACAAAGATACTATCAAAAACAGAAAAGGTTGGGAACATATTAATGCTGTGAAAAATAATGAAATTTATACAATAGAAGATGTAAATCCAGACTTAATTGTGCGTGCAACACCTCGTAATATAGAGGGAGTAAAGCTCTTAAGAAGTGTGATTTATGAATAGACGTTTTAGTTTAGCAATACTCTTGTTTATCGTGCTTGTGGTGGTTTATAGTGCCATTAACTATACAAATTCCTATATATATCTTAATGTGCGATTGCCACGACTGCTTCTAACTATTTTGGTTGGTATGATTTTATCAGGCACAGGTTCGGTATTTCAGATATTGCTAAACAATCCTTTAGCAGAGCCTTATATATTGGGTGTTTCTTCAGGGGCTGCATTGGGCAGTATCATAGCAGGCTTGGTAGGGGCTTATATATTCTCACCTCTATTTGGCTTTATGGGTGCATTACTCAGTATTGTCATTGTCTGGGCTTTAAGCTCGCGTGGAGGGTATTTAGACAAAACCAAGCTGCTATTTTCTGGTATCATACTTGGTATGTTTATCTCTGCGATTATCTCTTTTTTGATGTATATATTTCAAAAAGATGTCGGCTTGATTTTGCAAGTCTTGATGGGTAATCTTGGTCATATATTCAATAAAACTGAATGGTATATATTTCTTTTTAGCTTTGCGATAAGTATTTTCTTTTTGGTCTATCTTTATTCTCAATCAAATGCGTTGAATATCTTGACCACAGGTGATGATGCTGCACAAAGTATTGGCGTTGATGTAAAAAAGCTGAGGTTAAAAGTATTTATTGTTGGTTCAATTCTCACAGGTGTTTCTGTTGCTTATGCTGGTATTATTGGCTTTATTGGGTTGATAATACCTCATTTTGTGAGGCTTTTGGTCAATGCAGATCAAAAAAAGGTTTTTCCATTGTCAGTCATATATGGCGCAAGCTTTTTAATGCTATGCGATTTGCTTGCGTTTAATTTAACAGTTATTGAGCTTCCAGTGGGCATTATTACATCATTTATAGGTTGCCCAGTATTTATATATTTATTGCTTATCAGAAAAAAATAGGCAATTATAGATCTTTGACAAAATGTATAGTGTGAATTATGCTTTTTTGAGTATGCAAAACTGATTCGTAGTCTTTAATGATAGTTTTATTTTGAAAACGACTATCTCAAACATCTACGAATCAGCTGAATTATATATTGTTAGGCAAGTGTGATTTTCAAGTCTTTGATTTCTGGGTATTTCTCAAGATGTTCTTTGACTTCATCAACAACAGTACTTCGATTTTGGTCAAATTTTGGTATATCTAAATCAATATAGACAGTGCCATCATCATCAAGACGAACATATTTTACCATCTTAAGCGTAATAATATCTTCACCAGCTTGTGGATAAATTACAGAACGCAGTTCCTCGATAATAACGTCTTTTGAGAAAGGCTCTGGATCTCTTAAGCCTTTTTCAATTTCATATTTTTTAATTGCAAGGCGTAGAGTGTCAATAGCCAATACAGAGCAATGTAATTTGACTGGTGGTAAGCCGTCAAGCTCATTAGTTGCATCTTTCCAAGATACTTCTTTTGCTTCTTCGATTGTCTTTCCTTTAACAAGATCTGTAACTATGGACGCAGTTGCAATATTTGATGCACAACCATAAGATTGAAAGCTAATATCTTCAATTACGTGAGAATCATCGTTTATCTGGAGGTAGAATGTTACTTGATCTCCACAGGCAGGGCTTCCTTCAGTTGCGATAATAGAAGGGTTTTCTAAGACACCAATATTATGTGGTTTCATAAAGTGATCTAAAACTTTTTGTGAGTACTGCATTTTTTACTCCTATCTTATTTATTCTTTTCATATAAAGGACTACGTGAGCGAAGTTCTTCGACAATAGTAGTAAGCTTTTCGATTACATAATCTACTTCTTCTTCTGTAGTAAATCTACTTAGAGTAAATCTAATTGAGCCGTGAGATTGTACGAAATTTCTTCCTGTTGCCATGAGAATATAGTTTGGCTTTAAGCCTTGTGAGGCACATGCACTGCCAGTTGCGACAGTTATATTATTGACATCTAACATCATGAGAATTGCTTCGCCTTCGATATAGTCAAAAGAGACATTGAGATTATGAGCTATTCTTTTATTGCCTTCAGGTCCATTTAACAAAATATGTGGAATATTCTTTTTGATACCTTCATAAAGTCTATTTCGTAAGGCAACCATTTTTGCTATATGAGCCTGCAAATTAGAGAACTGTAGCTGTACAGCTTTTGCAAAACCGGCAATACCGGCTATACTAATACCACCTGTATCTAAAGAATCTATTCTATTGATACCGTGTTTTGTGCTGGCAAGCTGCAGACCGCTTCGTACATAAAGAGCTCCAACACCTTGAGGTCCATGAATCTTATGAGCACTAACACTCATCAAGTCAATACCATACTCATTTACATCGATATCAATGCGTCCATAAGCGTGACCTGCATCAACAAAGAGAGCTATGTTTTGGTTAGTCTCGTCAATTATTTTTCTCATTTCTTTGATAGGTTGGATTGTACCCATTACATGATTAGCAAAAGTAGTCATGACCATAATAGTATCTGGTCTGATAGCTGCTTTAAGCTCATCTAAATCGACAAATCCATCATAATCTGCATTTAAATATGTTACCTCAAAACCGCTGTTTTCAAAGAAAGCAGCATTTGTGAGAATATCTGGGTAGTCAATTACTGAACAAATAATATGTGTACCCTTATTTGAGTTAGCCATTAAATAGCCTTTAATACCTATATTATTAGCAGATGTACCTCCGCTTGTAAAATGAATTTCGTTGGTTTTTGCACCCATTGAATTGGCAATAATCTGCTTAAATTCAGCCAAATCATTTTGAGTATTAGATCCTGTCGATACAAAATTTGCTGGGAAATAATACTTATCGGTAAAATATGGCATCATAGCAGAAATTACTTCTGGGTCTGGTTTTGTAGTCATACAATTATCCATGTAAACACGTTCCATCATTTCTCCTTTGTCTTCTGATAAATATATTCAAGACTAATTTTTGTGTAATAGTCTTTTAAGTCATAGTGTATTTCTTGCCAAACTTGGTGAAAACCACAAGGCTTGCCTATACAATATTCGGAGTTTTCAATTCTATCGCATTCAGTTGTGCTGTTTATATCTTCGACAGCCTCGATAATGTCATAAAGACTAATTTCTTTGCTATCTTTGTTGAGAAAATAACCTCCCTTTGCACCTGATACACTTGATACAAGATCACTTTGTTTTAATTGGCGAAACAAGTGCTCTAAATATTTTATAGGCAATTTCTGAGCTTCGCTAATCTTGCGCAAAGATTGAGGCGTGTCATGTAAGCATAATTCACATAGTGCTCTTACTGAATATTCTGTTCTTGATGTTATCTGCATTGTTCCTCCTTTTTAATAACATAGTAAATTAGTAGGAATTAGCAAGGCTTTTTGGCAAGTGTTTTTTTAATAAATTTATATTTAACTATATAACAGGAGATTATGAAAGATTAAAAAATGATTAAAATTAATGAAATGAGTGTAAAACTTGAAAACAATGACATTTTAAAGAGAATTTCTCTTGAAATTTATGAGAATGAAATAGTGTCGATTTTGGGACCTAATGGTGCAGGTAAATCTACACTTTTGAGGGCACTTTTGGATATTATTCCCTATCAAGAGGGGCAAGTTATGTATAAACATGATGGAAGCGAAGTTGATATGCATAGCTTATCAAGAAGACAATTTGCTAAGATTTTGGCATATATACCCCAAGAAAACTCAATGCAGTTCGATTATTCTGTAAAAGAAATAATTATGATGGGTCGCTTTGCATGGATAGATTATTGGGGTTCGTATAGCAGTCAAGATATAGAGATTGTTCAAAAGATGAGCGAAATATTTAAAGTTGAAAAATTACTCAATAGAAGCTTTAATAAGCTAAGTGGAGGGGAAAAACAAAGAGTGCTGTTGGCTCGTGCTTTTGCTCAAGATACAAAATATGTATTTCTGGATGAAACACTTTCATTTTTAGACATAAATCATCAGATAGAGATAATGCAGTTATTACGCGAATTACAACTAAAACAGGGTAAAACAATAGTAATAGTCTCACATAATATCAACTTATCAATTGAGTATAGCGATAGACTTGTGATTTTGAAATCTGGTGAGCTTTTAGCAGAGGGCAAAGCTGCTGATATTATTACTGCAGAAATAATTAAAAAAGCATATGATGCTGATATTTATATAACAGAAAACCCTATTACAAAGAAACCAAATCTTTTGTATTCCAATAAAGGTAGTTTATGAAAAAGCAGATTTTGTGTTTATTAATAACATTAATGCTGATAAGTTTATATGCCCAAACATTAAAAATTATGATTATTGATAACAATAAAATTCCTGTTGAAGATGCAATAGTAAATGACGGGTATACCATACAATTAAGTGATTCATTAGGTTATTTTCGATTAAATACAAAAGACAAAGCAAGCGACTATACTATTTCTAAAACAGGCTTTGCATCGCAAACTCTAACAAAATCAACGCTTATTAAGCGGAAAAGAATTGTATTAAAAAGACAAAATATTCTCTTCGATGCTATTCACGTGATTGAAAAAGAAGAAGAAATTAGCAGTCAAATTCGCAACAAAGAAATTGTGAGATTGGAAAGTGTGGAAAAGAAAAACCTCAATAGCATAGCTGACTGGCTTAATACACAACAAGGCGTGCAGATAAAGGGTTTAGATCTTACGGGAGAAAAGAAAACAATAAGTCTTGGAGGACATTCTGCACGACACACAATAATCATGCTCGATGGGGTGGTTTTGAACTCTGCTGGACAGGATATTGATTTATCTTTGCTCAATCAAGAAAATATTGAGTCTATTGAAATTATAAAAAACAATGCTACAATAGAGGCAGGTACTGGTGCAATTGCTGGCTTGATTAAGATTAGAAGTAAAAGATTTGCAAATGAAAGCAAGATAAAAGTTAGCAATGCTTTTGGCTCTTTTTCTTCATTACAAAATGCAGCAAATGTAACTCTTTTAGATAAAAAGATGCAGATAGACTTGTATTACTCAAGACAGGAATCCAAAAACAACTTTATCTTTTATAATAGGCAGCTAAAACAGAATGTTCGACGAGAGAATAATAGCAAATTTCAAGAGCAATTCAATATCATTGGTATCAGTACGATTAAAAACTATGTGTTTAGCTATAATACTTCTTTTCTGGATTATAAAAACTATCTGCCAGGTACTTATAATTATGCTCAAGCTTTTGCAGGAAGCTATATTAAAGGATATTCATTCAAAAACACATTTAACATGCAAAGCCAATCTACTGAAAATATTGTTTACATCAATATTGACAATAATAAATATCAAAATTTAGATTCACCTATACCTTTGTATAGAGCCAATAACAAGAATTATCAACAGATTTCAGGTGCAAAGTCTGCTTATAAATTTAAACTTGCAGGTATAGAGAGCAAGAATGGTTTTGAATATAAAAATGAACACTTCAAAACAGACGATGTTTTGAAACCGAGTGCAAGTATTCCCACTTTAAAACGGGACACCTATTCAGCATATTCGAGCCTTTTTAAAGAGTTTTCATATAATTTATTTGATATAAATACAAGTGCTTCTATTCGAACTGATTACACTAAAAAGTTTAAGAATAATGCTTCATGGCGCTTTGAACAAAGCGTGAATTATTATGCTTTTATACCTGTGGAATTTTATTATAATTATGGTACTTCATTCTCTTTGCCCTCTTTTTATGATTTGTATTGGAAAGGCGACTCACAAACTATTGGCAATCCTGATCTGCAGCCAGAAAAATCAAAGGGCTATCGCTTGGGTATTGTTGTTGGTGATAATCCACGTATTGAACAAGCTTTTTGGCAAAATGATACAAAAAACTTAATACATTGGTTTAGATCGTTGAATGCGTGGAAGCCGTCAAATATTGCAAAAGCACGAATACAAAATTATGAGACTAATATAAAGTATGACTTTCTGAGTTATAATACATTTAAATTGTCATATACCCGTACAATTGCGAAAGATAAGAGTTTGCAAGAAGATGGTTCACATAGCGATTTTTATAATAAAAAACTAATCTATACTCCAGATTATCAGATTATTGCAGGCTATGTTTTTTCTTATTTAAATTTTAGCCAAAACTTTGAATATCAAGCTATAGGGAAGCAGTATTCGACACGTGATCAATTGAAATTGCCCTTAGCCTCATATAAAAAAGCAAACAGCCATACAGCTTATGTTTTTAAGTATAAAAGCTTTGATTTAAAGCTGATATCATCCTTATACAATATCTTTAATGAAAAATATGAAATATATGATTATATCCCAGAACCAGGTTTTTATTGGCAAGCAACTCTTAATATTGAGAAGAAATTTTGAAAATGATCGATCAAAAATAAAAAAGAAAAATGGAGAAAGAAAATGAAAAAGATATTAATCTTAATTACATTTGCATTGATGTTTGTAATTGTTGCTGCACATGAGGTGATAGTTCTCAATTCTGGCAGCGAGACTTTGTCTTTGGTAGATTTAACAGCACAAACAACAATTAACAATTTTGCACAAACAGGCTTATATGGCAATCAAGTTTATTACGTCGATGACGAGCTTTGGCTTGTCAACTCTGGTGATAATAATATCCAGAAAATTGACACGAGTAATGGTAATATTTTGCAAACTGTGCAGTTGCCAAGCTCATCAAGCCCATGGAGTATAATTAAAAAAGATAATTATTTTTATGTTAGTGGTATGATGAGTGGCAATATTTATCGAATCAATGCGATAAATAATGAGATCAATGCAGCTTATTCTGGTATAAGCCCAGAAGGTATGTTAATTGTTGGCAATGAGCTTTTTGTGGCAAATACAGGCTTTGAATATCCAAACTATAATCAAGGCTATATGTCGGTTTTTGATCTGATTACATTTGAAAAGACTTATGATATTCCAACTTCTATTAATCCACAAGCTATGATTCTGGCTTCTGATGGGTTAATTCATTTAATGTGTACAGGCAACTATTTTGATGTTGAGGGAATTGTACAGCTGATTAGTCCAAGCAGCAAAGAAATAGTTGGTGCTATCGAGATTGGAGGTTGTCCAAACTCTATTATCGAGTCACCAGAACAAAATGTTTATCTTGCAGATGGTATGGGCTTAGGCTTTTATGTTTACAATGTTAATACACACGAAATTATCAACTCGAGCACTAATCCAAGCTTTAACGGAGGAAGTAAAATATTGTTTTTGAATGGAGAAAAACTTGTTTTGAAAACAGGCGACTGGTTCTCAAATTCACATTTGTTACATATTGGAATAGGCGATGATGAAATATATGATTATGCTGTTGGTGTTGGTGCTATTGATTTAGCAATTATTGAGAACCCACAGTCCTACAATGATATAGTCGCAGTGAAAGAGAGCCTGATAGAAGTGTATCCAAACCCTTTCACAACAAAAATTAATATAAATACAAAAAAGCATCAAGTTGAGGAACTTGTAATCTATAATGTAAAAGGCGAAAAGGTTAAAGTATTGCAGTCAGATTATTGGGATGGTAGAGATATGTATCAGCAAAGATGCTCTGCAGGTATTTATTATGTCTTGGCAAAAACACAAGATGGTGTTAGATCAGCAAAAAGAATTATCCTTATGAGGTAGATGGAAAGAATATATATATTAGCCCCTGTATGAGGGGCTAATATTTTTTGAAAATAATTATATTATTTGTTTTTAATCTCCTGATTTTGTTCAGTTTTTATCTTCATTATCTATCATATAAAGCATGGATGAGAGTCTATATAAAGCAAAAAAGAAGTGTTTATAGACGCATATTTGCTATATGTAATGATCAAATTTGAAATATATATAATAATTGTTGTTTTTTGCTTGACTTATTATTGTTTTTAAATGTTTTGTTAATTGAGGATTTATGAATAAATTAAAAAATACACTAATTATATTATTATTATTTTTTAGCTTGTATCCTTTAAGAATATGGGCTGTGCATGCTAATTATGAAGATTTTGTCAATTCTTTGAGTCAGTATAAAGCACAAGTACAAGTACAAAAAATTGTGTCTTATGCACGAGAAATTGCTACTCAAGATTCAGTTAACTTCTTTAATCTCTTGGATTTATTAAATGAGAAAAAACAAGATATTAAAGGTGTTGATATAGAACTACAGCAGCTCAGCCTGTATGCTGACTATCTAATCAAAAAGAAGTATTTTAATCGCACTGAAGTTGAAATAAATAAAATAAAAGCCTTATTGAATCAATCCCAAAATCACTCAGTTTTATCTATGGCTTATGAAGTTATGGCAGATAATTTGAACTACACAAATAAAAAAAATGAGGCTTTATCATTATATCTTGAAGCATTAGAACAAGCAAAAAAAACAAATAATAAAGAACTTTTAATCAGTCAATATTCAAAAATATCAATCGTGAATCTGGACTTAGGTAGTTATGATAAGGCTTTAAAATATTCTAAACAAGCTTTAAAGGTGAGTTTGGAACTTAAAAAATATGAAGATACAATCCAAGCTTATTCTGTGGCAGGTAATATATACATGCAAATGAACCAGTTTGATAGTAGTATTGAAAACCATTTCTTAGCTCTAAGTATTGCAGAACAAGCCAATAATGAAATCTGGATCAGCAGCTGTTATAATAATATTGGTGCTGTTTATTTTAGTATGCAAGACTATGATATGGCACTGAATTATTATCACAAAGCATTAGATATAAAGGAAACTGTAAACGGTTATAATAATTTTGAGAGTAGGCTTGCTTCTTCATATAATAATGTTGCAATAATATATAAAAAAAGAAAAGATTATCAACAAGCATTAAAATATTATTTAAAATCTTTGGAATTAAAAAAAATAGCAAATGATGTGCTAAGTAGTGCATCAACTCACAATAATATTGCTTTGGTTTATATATCATTAGAAGAATTTTCTCAAGCAAAAAAGCACTTAGACGAAGCATATAGTATTTATGAACATTATGATAATAAGATGGGGCTTGCTTCCAGCCTTGTAAATTATGCAAACTATTATAGAATTCAAAAAGATTACGATAAAGCAATAGAATATTCATTACATGCAGATGGAGTGATTAAGAATACAAGTAACTATCGCCAAGCTTTAATAAATTATGGTTTGATAGTAAAAATATTTGAAGAAAAAGGAGATTTTGAGCAAGCTTACAAATACCATAAAGTTTATTTTGATTATAAAGACTCACTTTACAATTTGGAACGAAGTAATAAAATTAGCGAGATACAAACGAAATACGAGACAGAAAAAAAAGAGAGCGAAAATAAATTATTGAGAAAAGATAAGCAAATTAGCGACTTGAAGCTGCTGAGAAACAAATATTTAAGAAACTTTTTGATTATATGTCTTTTCTTTGCTGTGTTCATCGCACTATTTATTATGATTTTGTACAATCAGCAAAGGAAGACGAATCGAATCATCAATGGAGAAAAAGATAAATCTGAAAAACTATTATTGAATATTTTGCCTTTTGAAGTTGCCAAAGAACTAAAAGAAAGAGGTAGCACAAAACCACAAAGCTTTGATAATGTGACCGTTATGTTGTCAGATTTGGTAAATTTTACACAAATAACATCAGAGCTTGAACCAGAGATTGTGATTGAAGAACTAAATGAAATATTTACCATGTTTGACTATTTTATAGGCAAATATGAATGTGAAAGAATAAAGACAATCGGAGATGCATATCTTGCAGTTTGTGGCTTACCAGAAGAGAATGATAATCATGCACGTAATGTTGTTAATGCTGCTTTAGAAATTGTAAACTTTATCCAAGAACGCAATAAAGTTAGTGATATTCAATGGAGTATAAGAATAGGTGTGCACACTGGTAAAGTTGTGGGTGGAATAATCGGCATTAAAAAGTATATATATGATATTTTTGGAGATACAATAAATACAGCAAGTCGAATAGAAAATAACTGTTTGCCTATGCAAGTGAGCGTATCTGAAACAACCTATAATATTGTCAAAGATGATTTTTGCTTTGAAAAAAATAAAGGTGTTGAAATCAAAGGTAAAGGGTATGTCGATATATATAAGATTTGTGGCACTAATAAACAAGATTTACAAAACACTCAATACAAAGAAATTGGTTAATCATTTGTTGAGCCTTTGAGTTAAATTTGTTTTATATTCAAACAATAGGCATTAAGTAATAAGTTTGCAGCTAATATTGAAATATATAATTAGATATAATAATTCTTCTGTTTAATAATGCTACATTATAAAAAAAGGCGAGTTAATGAACTCGCCCAAATATTTTTACTAATAATTTGTTGTTCAATGATATATTAGAGTTTAAAAGAACCAATTATTTCATCTATTTCCTGAATACTTGATTTTAGTTTTTCAGAGTTTTCATTCATAGTAGTTGCGATAAATGAATTGTTGTCAGATAGGGTATTTAGGTTGTTTACATTGGAGGAGATCTCGTTTAACCCATTATTTATTTCAACAGTGATATTATCGACATCATTCACCATTTTATTGATTTCTTGGGTTGTTTTTGTGAAATCATTTGTTGCATTAGCAGCTTGATTTGTTTTTGTACTAATAATAATAGTTGTTGAAAGTATTTCTTCAGAGCTTTCACTCAGCTGTTGTATTGAGGTTCTAATATTGCCTGCAAATTCCGATACAGCTTTGGAATTGTCTGCTGCTCGTGCCACAGAGCTTGAAATCTCATTTGTTGCTATATTTTGTTGTTCTACACTTTGAGTTATATTGCTACTAATTTCATATAGTTGTCTAATAGTATGGGATATTTGATCCATTGAGTCTACTGCGTTTGACGTGTTTTGTTGAACACCAAGAATTTGTTGAGCTATTCTATCAGTTGCATCACCTGTTTGCTTTGCAAGTGCTTTTACTTCATTTGCAACAACAGCAAATCCTTTACCTGCTTCGCCTGCAGAAGCAGCTTCAATTGTTGCGTTTAGAGCAAGCATATTTGTTTGATCTGCTATAGTATTTATTACATCGACAATTTTGCCTATTTCTTGAGCAGAGCTTTGCAGTTCTTGCATAATTTCCATAGTCTTAATTGATTGCCCATCTGCATCTTTACTGATGTTATTAGCTCTTTGCATGTTTATAGATATTTCTGATAGTGATGCACTCATCTCTTCTATCGCAGAAGCAGAATTATTTACGTCTGATACCACTCCATCAATATTTGTGTTGATTTGCTCAATATTGCCAAAAACAGACTGGATGAAATTATTATTCTCTGTGAGATTATTTGTAATTGCTTGTATGCCAGTAGCAACTTCGTTTATATCAAGAGCTATATTGTCAGAAACTTCTGTGCTGCTTTTGACTGCATTAGATGTGAGGTTTGTGGAGTTTGAAATTGAAAATCCATAAGCACTTATCTCGCTAACTGATGAAGAGACACTTTCAGATTGGATTTTTATACTATCTGCATTTTCTACTAAATTGTTAGATATTTCAGATAAAGAAAGTACTTCATCCAAAACAATTTTATTAGTTATTGCTACCTTTTGAATAATTGCATGTAATTTCTCGACAAATCGGTTGAAACTGCAAGCAAGCTTGCCCATTTCGTCATGACTATTTACAATTATGTGGCATGACAAATCTGCTTCGCCTTTTGATATGTCTTCAAATTTTGCCAATAACTCATGCAAAGGCTTGGATATTAATATTCTAACAATATAAATCAGTGCAATAATAATAATAAAAAGTAGGATTATTATTTCTAACAAGCTGTTCAATATTTGCTTTTTAATTTCTTGTTTAGCAAAAGTGTCTGTGTAATAAACTGTTATGGTAGCTATCTCATTATTATTATGTATTAAAGTTGCACTCTCTGATGAATAATTGTGTTTGTAAAAGTCATCGTCCAGTTGTTTTCTAATAGAATTCCAACTATCGTCGCGCCTGATTGTTAAAAAGTTAGAACCATCACTTGCAATAATATCAATTGCTACTATACTATTGTCTGAGAATTCATAATTTAATGTTCGTTCTGCATCTAAATCATTAAAATCCCATACATAAGAAACTGTTTGTACTGATAGTCTTTCTGTTGTTGTCGAGATGCGATTGTGTAAAATTTCATATTGCTCTGTCTTAACAGAAAAAATATTAATTGAGCTTGAAATACCTAAAACAAGAATTACCACGAAAGCTATACCAATTATGATTTTAACTGATACTGATAGGCCTTTCATTTCGTCCCCCTTTCAACATTTTTTGTTTTCATTATTTTACGTTACCTTTATGATACTTAAAAGATCATTGCCTTATGCATGGGCTCTGTATATTTTTTATCTACACCCATTATATGACCAACCAACCAGTCTTTAAGGAAAACCATGACACCTATCATGTTGACATCTTCATGATTTTCAAATTGATGAATAATCTCATCTACTCGTTTGATTAGGTTTTTATGTGCTGTAATTTGATTATTAAGCCCTTCATAGTTTATACTCTTCATCAAAGCTTCTTCTTCTTTAAAGTGATTGTCTGTAAAATGCCTTAACTCAAGAACAATTCGATGTATTTCTTTTTGTGATTTATTTGATTTGATAGCAGCGTGTACCTCATTTATATAGTTAAAAATTCCTATATGATGATTGTCCATGTCTTTGATATGCACTTTAAATGGATCAGAGAATTTAAATAAGATTTTTGATGCGGCTTTTTTTCTGTTCATTTCATCAGATAACTTTATCATTTTTATTAATCTGTCCATGTCAGAACCATGACTGTTCACCTCCATAGCACCCATATAAAGAAGAGTTGCATCGTCTTTTAGCTTTTCACTATCAGCAGATACAGAATTTATAGAATCTGATACATTGTTTGCCAAAGTAGCAGCCTCTGTAATATTCTTAGCAACCTCTTGTACAGCAAAATTTGCTTCGTTTACCGCATTTGTTACTTCTGTAATACCTTGAGCTGCATAGTTAATATTTGATGCTATTTCTTTTGTTGTGCCTGATTGCAAAACAACGGATGTGGCAATACTTTCTACTAAATTATTAACATTGTTTATTACATTTGAAATATTTGTGATTTCCTGAAATGTTGCTTGTGCAGCAACTAACATAGCATTTATTTTATTATGAATTTCAATTGTTGCATTATTTGTTTCAACTGCAAGTGCTTTGACCTCATTTGCAACAACAGCAAATCGTAAACCTGATTCTCCTGCTCGTGCTGCTTCTATAGTGGCATTTAGAGCAAGTAGTTTTGTTTGTTCTGATATTTCTGCAATTGAAGAGCTAACATTACTTATCTCTTTTGTCGCATTATTAAGCTCTTTTATTTTTTCATTTGCATTATTGACACTCAATACAGCTGTATTAACCACAGATTTTGCCTTGTCAGCATTGGAAGCTATTTCTGAAATTGTTGTGGTCATTTGTTCTGTTGCAGCAGCTACATGGTTAATATTATCAGCTGATTCAGTTGCATTATTAGCCACAGTTGACATATTGATACTGAGCTCTTCTGCTGCAGCCGAAACGCTGTGCATATTGTCAGTCATTTCACTTGTTGCTTTGGCAACATTTCCAGCTTGGCTATTCATATATTTTGACGTTTTTTGTACGTTTTCTGATAATTTGTGAAGCTCTACAGCTGAGTTTAGTAGAGATCCAGAGTCTGATGTTATCTCTGCAATTATTTCCGCAAGATTAACTCGCATTTCTTCGACAAAAATACACAATTGTTGGGTTTCAATGCAATTTGAACAACTGATTTTAGAAGATAAATCCTTGTTAGACATATTCAAGACATGTTGTTCTAAATTCTTTATTGATTGAAAAACTGAGTTCAGCATAGATGTCATCATAAACCTCCATTTATATACTGTTATGTCTAAGTATAAAAATATGCAAATGTTTGTCAATCGTTTTTTTGTTTTATTTGTTTTTATTACACAAAAAATTGTATTGTCCTAATGTGATAGTAAGGATTAAGTACTACAAACTTAGATTACTTACGTGAATTAGGCTTATGATTTTGCTAAACAATTACCTCTGATGGTAAAATAACTCATATGCAGTCATTTTTTATGAAACAATATTACCTGAGCAGCTTTTGGACATTATTGATTCTAATATTATTGTGTGATTCAAAATATTAAACAAAAGAAACCATACCCAAATGTTTGAAAAAATAATAGCCTTTAAACTCGCTCTGGGAGGCAGTTTCTAAAAGTATTCAAAAATAGTTTTTGAAATCTCACTTTTTAGACGCATATATAATATAGAGGGCAATGATGAATAAAAAAAGAAATATGCCTATAAATGCTGGATTTTTAAAAAAGTTATTGACAAGTTTTATTAAAATTCATAATGTAAACTTATTAATATTATATATGGAGGCTATATGAAACATATGATGATTTGCTTATTGATTTTTTTGGCAATGATATCTTTATCTTGTACTAAAGGTGCTAAAATAGACTCAATCAAAATAGCTTATAGTAATAGTTCTTACGATATATCGATTGCAAATTTGGTGAAAACTATTGTCTCTGCACAATCTAAACTAAAAGTAGAATTAGTGGGAATACCAGAAGACCAAATAGCTGAGTCATTAGCTGATGGGAGAGCAGATATATCTTTGTCAATGTGGTTTCCAAATACAAGTATAGCACAATATGATGCATTTAAAGATAGCCTTGAGTTTTTATCTGATTATTATAATGAACTAAAAACAGGTTTAGCTGTTCCAACATACATGGGAATTTCCAACATTGAACAGTTAAATACTTATGAAACTGAAAATGAGAGAATAATAGCTGTTTTTGATACAAGTAGTGTTTTAACAAAATCCATTTATGATTGTGTTGAAAAATACTCATTGTCTGATTATTCCATAAAAGTGTTTCAGTTCGAATCAGAGCTACTCACTTATGTGAACGAAAAAGTGCAGAAAAAGGAAGCAATAGTATTTGCTTCATATCAGCCAAATTGGGTTTTTGCAAGCATGAAAGTAAAAATGCTTAACGATCATCTTGAGGTATTTGGAAAGCCAGAAAGAGCTTCAATATATGCACGTAAAGGGTTTTCAAGAGACTTGAAACAGATTAGCTCATTTTTAAAACAAATAAAATTAAATACTAACGATATAAATGAGATGATGAGAGATAATGAAAAAAACGATGCTGATCCTCAATTAATTGCACAACAGTGGGTTCGTGACAATGTCGATCGGATAAACCTGTGGATTAATAAAGCAATTGATGCAAGTAAGAAGGCATGAAAACACAGTTTATAATAGCTGCTGCATTATTCTATACTTGCCTTTTAGTGGCAAAACCAGCAGCTATTGAAAAAAATCATAATAAAACCATACATAAGATAGAAATGGCTTTTAAAACACAGAAATCTGAACTTGGCAATATCAGCACTATTGAAATTGCAAATACTGAAGAATATTTTTGGAAACTTAACAACACTAATCAAAGTTATGTAAATGAAAAAATGTATAGTGAAATTATTTATGAAACAAAAAGAACTTATAGGGATCCAGTAAAGCTACAAATATATTGTGATGATATCGAAGAGGGACTGGAGATAGAAGCTTTTTGTGAAGATTTCGATATTACTAAAATTTTCGATACAAAAGACAAATTTAGATATAAGGATTACAATCAAGGTAATTTAATAAAAAAACATGTCAGTGTAAATAAAGAAAAACAAACGATGATAGAAGATATTTACAACTGCAAGGTTAAATTAAAAATATATTTTATCGTTCACATAGATACAAGAATTCCAGCAGGGAAAACAATAAATATTAAATATACATTATCAAATTAAGGAGATATAATGAAAAAAAACATTTTTTCAATAATGTTTATTCTAATGGTATTTTGTTTGTCTGCTCAAGAGCTAAACTTGTGGCATAACTTTAGATATAGCGGAAAGACACCCTCCGATCTATATCATATTCAGTGGCAGGGACTATCAACACCTTTTACAGAATTAAATATGATTTATAAGTTGAATGGTGAATTGCAGACTGTACAGATAGAAAACCCAGATGTTTTAGATTATAGAGCAACTATACCTGCACCAGATTATGATGCACCATCTATTGCTCTATCAACACAAACAGATTACTTTGGCATATTGACTCCATTTAAAATTGCAAGTAATAGCTTTACACGTTCAGTTATGGTGGAAGCAAGTGCTGATTCTCTTTATGAAGTACAAAATAATGGAGACAACAATCTTGACCTGGCAAGCTTCAGCTTTGCTTATAGCAATAGTAAATTGGCAGCAGGACTTGTAAATGTGGCTGGCTCGTACCCAAATTATGGAACTATTTTGGGACCGTACTATGCATATGGTGTCGGACTTATTAACCCTGAAAACATTGCAGATTCAACTGCTTATGCACTGATTAATGCAAATATCATGGGATTGATTACACCAGGCTTATATAAGCTAAATGCAAGTGGTATTGAAGACTTGCAAGATTTAGACTTGTCAAATATTGAGAATCTTGGATCTATAAATGTAAATACAACGAATAATATGCTGATCATGGAATGCGATTGGAATCTTTTGACTAATGATCCAAACTTTGGCGATTGGCCAAGCTATTCAAAGTCTCTTATAACAATCCCATTTATTGCAAAAATACCTTCTTTGAGTGATCTTACCCCTGTTGCAGATATTGGAATGCCTACAGTGATAAACTTCACTGATTTATCTATAAATATGGCTGACAATACACCACCTCAACTTTATTCTCCTGAGCTTATCAGTTATGAGAATAGCATAGAAGTAAAAATTAATTATTTTGATTTTCAGTTTCAATATCCTCTTGTAGCAAAGTTTGTGGTAGATGATAATGAGTATGAAATGATGCCCGATAGTTTTAATTTTCATGATGCGGTATGCTTTTCAACAAATATACCTTATACAGATTGGATAAGTGGGGAATGTGTGTTTTCTGATGATAGTTTGCATGTAGTTACTCAACAAATTGATAATAATGTCGGAACAAATGATATTGTACAGATAGACAATTCATTCAATATTTACCCAAACCCTCTTCGTTCAGGTAATATGATAAAAATTAAAAACAATAATAATAAACAATTAATACGAGTTTCTATCTATAATATCAAAGGTCAAAAGGTTCGTGATGAAAAGATACAATCCAATAATAAAATAAGCTCAATAAGTACAGCCGATGACGATGGTAAGCCACTTGCAAGTGGCTTGTATTTTATAAGAGGTGATTTTGGCAACATGGTAAAAACTAAGAAAATCATGATTATAAATTAGAATTAAATAAAAATCATGAAATATGATTATGAATATTTCTTGACTATAAAAGCATATAAAAATCTATTGATTTATAATGCAAAAAAGGAGTCGTTATGATTATTGTTCTGATGGGTATACAAGGATGTGGAAAAGGTACCCAAGCAAAGCTGCTTTCCAAACACTATTCGTGGCAACATATCAATCTTGGGGGCATGTTTAGAAAAGCAATAGCAAATAAAAGCAAAATAGGCAAAGAAATCAAACATTATATAGATGCTGGTAAATTAGTTGCAGATGAAATTGTTTATGAGACAATTGAAAATACATTAGGCAAAAAAAAGAAAGGCTTTCTTTTTGATGGTTTTCCCAGAACTCTCGCACAAGCACATTATCTTGTAGAAAACCATGTAGTAAATAAAGTAATATATCTCGATTTAGATGATGATACTGCTCGAGCAAGAATGGGTGCAAGGCGTGTATGTTCAAATTGCAATAAGGATTACAATATATTATCAAAGCCTCCAAAGGTTGAAGGCAAGTGCGATGTCTGCCAACATGACTTAATACGCAGAACAGATGACTATCTTGAGGGCATAAACAAAAGAATTCATTTGTTTCACGAACAAACCAAACCACTCTACGACTTTTTTAAGCAAAGAGACTTGTTATTTGTTGTCGATGCAAATCAGGAAATAGAAGTAATAAATAAACAGATAATGGAAGCTATTGATTTGATTGAAGAATGAAAAAATGTGTCTCAATTTTTGATAACATCTTTGTTGTTATAGCATCAATAAATCTTTTTTTGATACTTTTTACACAGTCGGGTAAAGCTGATCATGTATGGCAAATAAACTACTTTTATACCTATACAACAGTCATACTTCTATTGCTAAGATCAAGTATAGTTTTCATACAAAACAGCTTTTCTGGCTATACATTGAGGCGTTTAAGTATTGATATTTTATTTGTATTCTTTTCTTTTTTTACAATCAAATATTCATTAAAGCTTATACAGTTCTATTTTGTAATAAGAGCATTAGCTTTGCTTTTAAAAAAATATTCAAAAACAAAAAAAGATATCCATACCTATAATAATTTGTTTAAATACCCAGCACTATGGGTAATTTTGAGTTTTTTAAGTACGATTTTTATAGGTACTTTGATATTACTTTTGCCTGGTATAACTAATAAAGAAGTGAACATAAACTTTATCGATGCATTATTTACCTCAACATCATCAGTTTGTATAACTGGCTTGACAGTTTATGATATAGGGGTTTCTTTTTCTCATATTGGGCAGCTTTTAATTTTAATTTTAATCCAAGTGGGCGGATTAGGAATTATGACTATATCAAGTGCTTTAGCTATTGCCATAGGTCAAAGATTTTCGCTAAGAAGCGGTGCACTGATACAAAACGTGTTGAATCGAAACTATTCAATTGACTTTCCACAGCTTTTAAAGAATATTATTACATTCACTTTTACAGTTGAAATACTGGGTGCTTTATTATTGATTTACCCTTTTTATAAATATTTTGGGAATATTGCACAGTCTGTATACTATGCAATTTTTCATTCAATATCTGCATTTTGTAATGCAGGCTTCTCTTTGTTTTCTGGTAATCTTCTCGCTTTTCGGACAAACCCTATTGTAACTTTTACCATAACAACATTAGTTATTATTGGAGGATTAGGATTTGCTGTAATTGATGATTCTAAAAAGATTTTCAGGCATAATGGTCGTTTTAAACAACTAAAACTACATTCTAAAATAGTATTAGTCACAAGTCTTGCTCTTATACTATCCGGCACCTTGCTATTTTTTATATCAGAGTATAATTACACAATGAAATCATTTGGTTTTTTTGAAAAACTGCAAAGCTCTTACTTTCAGTCTGTTACTACAAGATCAGCAGGTTTTAATACTATTGATTTTTCTCAAATTAGTTTTGCTACAGTTTTACTTACTGTGTTTCTTATGTATGTAGGCTCATCTCCTGGCTCAACAGGTGGAGGGATAAAAACTACTACTTTGGCAATTATAGTTCTATCAATCATATCTATTTTAAAGGGCAATAAGGATTTAGTAGTATTTAATCGTCATATTAGCGAGACAACTCTCTTAAAGGCTATGGCAATAATTGCTTTGTCTTTATTTTTCATTTTGAGTATTCTTTTTATGTTGACTTTAATCGAGCCTTTTAGTTTTGAAAAGATTTTCTTCGAAGCTTTTTCAGCTTTTAGTACTACAGGATTGACAATGGGTATTACAAGTATGTTTTCAAGTGTTGGTAAGCTGCTAATCATTATTTTAATGTTTATCGGGAGAGTTGGACCTTTGACTTTTATATTCTTGCTATCAGAGCATGTTACACCGATGAAATATGTTGTTCCACAAGAAAATGTTGAAATTGGCTGATAGTTTTAAAAATATATTGTGCAAGATAATATTATGCTGAAAAGAGGTATTTATGGCTAAGTTTGCAGTTATTGGGCTTGGTAAGTTTGGAATGACAGTTGCAACAACTTTGTACAAACATGGTGCAGAAGTTCTTGCTATTGATAATAATCAAGATTTGGTTGATGAGGCACAAAATCTTGTCACAAGTGCATATAAGATAGATAGTACCGACGAAGCATCTATCAAACAATTACAATTGCAAGAAATGGATGCTGTTATTTTAGCTATTGGACAAAACGTTGAAGTTAGCATATTAACAAGTGCAATTCTAAAAAAAATAGGAGTTGCTTATATTCATGCAAAAGCTGATAATAATCTTCATGCAAAGATATTGGAGATAATAGGTGTTCAAAACATAGTTTTTCCTGAAGTGCAGATAGGTGAACAATTAGCAAATACATTATTATCAAAAAATATAGAAAACTATATAGACTTGACAAGTGGCCATAGTATCGTTGAGTTGATTGCTCCCAAAGAATATATTGGTAAAACTTTACAAGAAATTGCCTTACCCTCTGAAAAGAATATAAATGTAATAGCTATAAAATCTGAACGTCTTATTGTTACAGAGAACGGCGAAAATACTATAGAAAAACGCATCAATGATTTACCTGGAGCTAATGATATTGTACATGAAGGTGATGTGTTGATATTATTGGGACCAAAGAACAGAATTAATGACTTAATCACTCAAACAACCTAATAGGAGTTTTTTATGAAGTTTGGTTTTTCTTCAAAAATTAGAATGTTTATCTTGATAGTCTTGGCGATTAGTTTGATAAGCAATTTAGCTTTGCTGGCAGTTATTTCAAGTCATAATATTGATGAGCCTCTCAAAAATGACTTATCAAATATAATTTGGGGCTCTTTGATAATTATTTTTGCAGCTTCTTTATACTTTCTTGCGAAAGTAGAAAATATGCTTGCTAAGGCACTTGCTGCAGTGAAGTATCTAATTGGTGAAATTTCTAAGGGTAATTATAACGTAAGAACTGATATTATTGTAGATAAAGATCCTGTAATTAGCAAAGTGTTTGATTCAGCAATAAAAATGCAAGAGATAATTATACATTATGATAATCTTAAAAAAGAGAAAATAATTGAAAACAGAAACAGAATTCTCAGCATGATAAATCTTTCAGAAGACGGATTCATTATTTTAGGAATAAGAGGTAATATAATCTTCTTGAGTGACAATATAAAACGAACATTCAAAAATATAGAAGAAAATATTGATCTTGTAAATACATACTTTCAACCAGATTTTGAGCTTTCTATAAAAAAACATTTACTTGGAGTGTTAAAATCACATACAAATTTAGACGCACAAGCTTATTATATTTCGTCTTTGAAACGACACATTAATGTCAAAAGCAGCATCATAAGAGACTCTAAGGGTATTCCAATAGGAATCGTCGCATGCGTTAGTAATCTTAATATCAGTGAGAAAAATGCAAAATAAGGAAATTAACTTAAAGCATGTTGTTTTGTTAAGTAATAAAGATGAAACAATGCGAATAGACAAGTATTTATCGCAGATAGATAATGAGCTTCTCCATTCTCGATCCCAAATAGAAAGGCTAATTGAAGAACAAAAAGTAAAAGTCAATAATCGATTAGTTCTTAAGAAAAGTAGAGAGATTAAAGATGGTGATATTATAGAACTGGACATAAATGAAAATCCAGTAATTATGGCATTAAACAGCCCTGAGGGAGAGAATATTCCCATTGATATTGTTTATGAAGACGAATACTTAATTGTCGTTGATAAACCAGCAGGAATGACTGTACATCCTGCACCAGGAAACTATAAAAGCACATTAGTTAATGCTCTTATTCATTACTCACAAGGAAACCTATCTACGTGTGCTGAATCGTTCAGACCTGGCATTGTACACAGGTTAGATAAAGATACATCTGGATTAATTATTATCGCAAAGAATAATAAAATGCATGCAAAAATGGCAAAAATTATACAAGAAAGAAAAATTACAAAGAAATATAAGACAATTTTAGTAGGCTCTCTTGCAGACAATGTCGGAACAATTAATTTACCAATTGCTCGAAGCAATCGAAACAGAAAAAAAATGATTGTCTGTAATGACGGCAAAGAAGCAATTACAAAATATAAGGTAATTAAGAATTATGAACACTTTAGTTATGTTGATGTAGAGCTTATAACAGGTAGAACACATCAGATTAGAGTGCATTTTGCATCATTAAATTGCCCAGTATTAGGTGATCAAACATATAATAGTTTGGCTAATACACTGTCAAAAATACCATTGCCTATGCAGAAAAGATTTAAAGCATTTAATAACAAGAATATTAATAGACAAGCTTTACATGCATATGGCTTAGAGTTCATACATCCAGCTACAAATAAGCTAATTGAGCTTTATTCACCGTTACCAAATGACTTATTAAGCATTTTATCATACTTAGATAAAGATTTTACTTGATCAAATATGCCTATTATATTATGTTGTCTATAAGGGAAATGATATGAATAACAATAAATCAAAAATTTTAATAGTAGATGATGAGCCTGTTAATAGGCTCATTTTGGCACGCTCATTTTTAGAAGATGAATACGCAATTTTCGAGAGCAGCTCTGGTTATGAAGCATTAACATTTATAGATCATGAAGTTCCAGATATAATTTTACTTGATATTATGATGCCAGGCATGGATGGCTTTCAAGTCTGTGAAAAGATAAAAAACAATCCAAAGACCTTCGATGTGCCAATATTGCTTATTACTGCTTTGAATGATAAACAATCCAAGCTAAAAGGTTTGCAATTAGGTGCTAATGATGTTATTACCAAACCTTTTGACATATTTGAAGTGAAGCTTAGAGTTAAGCAATATCTTAAGATGAGAGAGTTATTTTTGCAAATAAAAGAGCATAATGATCGCATGAAAAAAGAAATACTTGCTGCCAGAAAAATACAGTTGAACATGTTGCCACAGCCAAGTCAGCATATTAATAATGAGTATTTCTTTAATTATGAGTACTATCCATGCGAAGATTTAGGAGGAGACTTTTTGGATTTTTCTCCCATATCAAGCTCTCAATATCTTTTTTATATTGCAGATGTTTCTGGACATGGTGTGGCATCATCTTTGGTGACAGTATTTTTAAAAGAGTTCTTTAATCAATATCTAAAGAAGATTGTTATAAACCCAAACCCTGCAGATATTTTACAAAAGCTTAACAATGCATTATTAGCCGTTAATTTTGAAGACAAGTATATGACCATGTTTATAGGTATTTTGAATATTGTAGATAATATTATGTATTGGAGCTCTGCTGGTCCCAATACTTTTCCGATACTTTTCAATGGAAAGAATTATATAGAACTTGAAAACAAAGCTCCAGCTTTAGGCTGGTGGGCAGATATCAGCTTTAACAATTATAGCGTTGAATTCCCTCATGGCAGCTCTCTAATTTGTTACTCAGATGCCGCTATAGAAATCAAAAACCAAGAAAACCAGCAACTGGGTAGAAATGCATTTATAGATATATTAATTCAAAATAAAACATATGAAAGTTTAGACTTTCAACAAACATTGCATGATTTATTAGACTATGGCAATATAATAAATTTTGATGATGATTTAACTCTAATGGGCATAAAAAGAGCCAAAGCAAGTGAGTGATTAAAAGAAGGAGTTTATCAATGAATTGCGATAATGTTCAACCTTGTAATTGTACATATCCATGTCCCAGGCATGGTAAATGCTGTGAGTGCATTGCATCTCATCGCAAAAATAATGAGTTACCAGCATGTTATTTTCCACCAGAAGCAGAAAAGACATACAACCGTTCAATAGATTACTATATTCAATTAAGAAAAGAAGGTAAAGTATAAAATGAGTTTATTCCAATTTTCAAGTATAGATTATGCTGTAAATGAATTAAAAAAAGGCAATCTTATAATAGTGGTAGATGATGAAAACCGTGAAAATGAAGGCGATTTGCTTGGGGTAGCAGAGTTGATGACACCAGAAAATGTCAACTTTATGATTAGCCAAGCTAAGGGTTTACTATGTGCACCTATTAGCAGAGATATTGCTCAAAGACTTGATATTAATTTAATGACAGAAAAAAATAGTGATAAACATGGCACTAAATTTACCATAAGTGTCGATGCAGCACATGGCACAACAACAGGCATTTCGGCATTCGAGCGTTCTATTACTTTGCGAGAACTTGCAAAGCCGAACTCAAAAAAAGATGACTTTGTTAGACCAGGTCATGTGTTTCCACTTATTGCAGAGGATGGTGGAGTGCTGAGGCGTGCTGGACATACAGAAGCCGCAGTTGATTTAGCAAAATTAGCAAAAATGAACCCAGCAGGGGCTATTTGTGAAATTATAAATGATGATGGCACAATGGCAAGATTACCAGAATTAATAAAGTTTTCACAGAAACATAATCTCGCTTTGATTACAATTAAAGACCTGATTTCATACAGGGTAAACAATGAAAGCCTTGTGCATTTGGCATCAGAAGCAAATTTGCCTACTGAATATGGTGATTTTGTGATTCAGACATACGAAAGTAATCTGAGTAGTGAGTATCATATAGCTCTTATAAAAGGTGAAATAAAGAAAGATGAACCTGTATTGGTTAGGGTTCATTCAGAATGTTTAACAGGAGATGCTCTGCACTCATTGCGCTGTGATTGTGGTCAACAGCTTGCTTTTGCCATGAAAAAGATTGCAGAAGAAGGTAAAGGTGTAATATTATACATGAAACAGGAAGGCAGAGGTATTGGGCTTGTCAACAAGATCAAAGCATATAATCTTCAAGATCACGGTCGTGATACTGTTCAAGCCAACCTTGACTTAGGTTTTGAAGAAGATATGCGTGATTATGGTATCGGAGCTCAAATGTTAAAAGCAATAGGCTCGAATAAAATTCGTTTATTAACAAATAACCCCAAAAAGCTTATTGGCCTTGAGGGATATGGTTTAGAAATTGTCGAAAGAGTACCAATTGAAATACAACCAAGTAAAGAAAACAAGTATTATCTAAAAACAAAAAAACATAAGATGGGACATATTTTAAATGAAGTTTAAAAAAATATTAATAATTGCTATTTTATTGACATTGCCAATATTGGCACTTGCTCAAGTTAGTTTTCCAAAGCCCGTAGGATTGTTGAATGACTTTGCAAAAGCTTTAAACACAGATACATACTTTCAACTAAATAGTCTCCTGAACGAGTTACACCAAAAAACAAATGTAGAGTTTGCTGTTCTTATTGTCGATAATATGCAGGGCTTAGATCGTGATACTTATGCTGTTGAAATATTTAAAGAATGGGGCATAGGCTCCAAAAAAGACGAAGGTCTGCTTTTTTTATTGGCAATACAAGAAAGAGAAACAAAAGTTGAGGTAGGCTATGAGCTTGAGGGGTTGATAAATGATAGCAAAGCTGGGAGAATATTGGATGAGTATGCTATGCCATCATTCAGACAAAATGACTTTCAGACAGGTATCAAAAATGCTACAATTGCTTTTGCTCAATTAATAGCTGAAGATAAAGGAATTACTTTAACTGGCTCAAAATCAGTAAGAAAAGAACAAAAACAAGATGATGATGAAGTTTCAAATTTTACACTTTTTATTATATTGGGGGTCATTGTTTTTCTTACAATTATTACAAAAGGACGTTTTCTATATTGGCTACTCTTTGCTCTAAGTCGAGGTGGAATGGGCTCACGAGGTGGTGGCTCATCGGGCGGCGGAGGGTTCGGCGGTTTTGGAGGCGGCTCATCGGGCGGCGGTGGTGCCGGAAGAAGGTTTTGATTATAAATTGCTTATTTAGAGAGGTGATAATATGATTTTCTTATTAGGTTTGCTTAAATTTCTAATTATAGTGTTAGCCAATATTGCTGTTGGGTATGTACTTTATAAAGGAGTTTTACTATATTTTTTTTGTGAAGAGCAACGATACTTTTTGGGATATAAGATCCCACTTACTCCAGGTCTTTTGCACAGAAAAAAGAAATGGGTAATTAATAAACTATCTGATTTATTAGCACAATACCTTGAGTATGCTAATAATGATAGGGATAGAGATAATTATTTGTCTCGCTTTGAAGACAAACTTTTTGATACATTTCATACAGCCATACAACAGTTTTTTGAAGAAAAAACATTGCCATCTTTTATCAAGGCAACTTTAGCAAAATGGTCTGAAAAAATGGCTGTTAGTTTGGTAAAAAAGATATCTCGGAGCTTCATACCATATTTGATTTTTAGCCTTAAAATACAAGAAGGTATTGACTCTTTGGATGAGAAAATTGATATAAAAATTATTAAAGAATATTACAATGAAAACATTAATGAGTTAGTGTTATATTTTATCTATGTAATATCTGGTTTAACAGGTATTTATAATGCTATAATATTTTTACTTTTAACACTTTTTTAAAAAAATAAATAAGGAGAACTTATGCCAAAGATTATTGACGCAAAGACAGCAGCAGCAATGATTAAACCAAACGATCGAGTTATGTTTGGATCATTTCTTGCTGTTGGGTGTGCAGAAACCATAGTTGATGAAATGGTCAAGCTTGGTACAAAAGATTTACATCTTATCTGCATAGCATCTGATTACGACGATAAAGGAGTCGGAAAACTACTTTCCAACAAGCAGATAAAATCTGCACAGGTATCTCACTTGGGTACAAATAAAGCTATCCAAGAACAGTATAATAATGGTGAGATAGAAGTTGAAATGGTGCCTCAAGGTACTTTAATGGAAAGAATTCGTGCTAAAGGAGCAGGATTAGGTGGTGTGCTAACACCAACAGGTTTGGGTACAATTGTAGAAGAAGGCAAAGAAATATTAACCATCGATGGTAAAGAGTTTCTTTTAGAAAAACCAATTGGTGCAGAATGGGCTGTAATCAAAGCTGAAAAAGCAGATAAAATGGGGAATCTTGTATACAGTAAAACTGCAAGAAATGCCAACCCTGTAATGGCAACTGCAGCAGAGAAAGTAATAGTAGAAGTAAATGAAATTGTTGAAATAGGTGAAATTAACCCAGAAGACGTAATAACCCCTGGTATCTTTATTGACTATATAGTCAAAGTATAAGGAGAAAACAATGGATCGAAATGATAGAAAATATAAAAGAATCTTAATTGGAAAGCGTATTGCAAGAGAATTAAATGATGGAGACTGGTGTAATCTCGGTATTGGCTTGCCAACAGAAGTTGCAAATCATATTCCAGAAGGTACATCTGTGTTTTTTCAAACTGAGAATGGCATGATGGGAGTAGGTCCTGCACCTGCAGAAGGACAAGAAGATAAAGATCTAATAAATGCTGGTGGCGGCTTTATAACTGCTCTGCCTGGTGCATGTTATTTTGACTCATGCATCAGCTTTGGCATCATACGCGGTGGACACTTGGATATGACTGTTCTTGGCGGTTTACAAGTTGATGAAAGAGGAAATCTTGCTAACTGGATGATTCCAGGAAAAATGGTTCCTGGCATGGGCGGTGCTATGGACTTGGTTACAGGTGCCAAAAAAGTTGTGGTTGCTATGGAGCATTGCGACAAAAAAGGTAATTCAAAGCTATTAAAAAGCTGTACTTTGCCATTAACAGCAAAAGAAAAAGTAAACCTTATTGTAACTGATATGGCTGTTATCGAAATAAGAGATAATAAAATGTATTTATTAGAAATTGCTGAAGGACTTACAGTTGAAGAAGTTGTAAAGGCAACAGAACCTGAGCTTGTTATACCCAAAGAAATAATATATTTCGGTATTTAATTACCAATAAATTCAAAATAAGCTGCACCAGAAGAATCACGATTATTTGTAATTATTATTATTGATATGAAAAAGGCAACTTGAAAACTTTCTTCGGGTGCAGCTCATATTCAAACTATGAGTATGTAATATGAACAATCGGTTTATTCTAATTGGTTTTATGGGAGCAGGAAAAAGCTATCTTGGCAATAGGCTGAGCTATCTCTTTAATCTTCATTTAGTTGATATAGATATTGAAATCGAAAAAGAACTAAATATGAAGATACCTGAGATTTTTTTTCAAAAAGGAGAAAGCTTATTTAGAAAAGTAGAAAGAAGCCTTTTTAAGCAACATATCGTTAGAAATAATGTGATTATATCGTGTGGGGGAGGGCTAACAGAAAGTGCTGAAAATAGAAAACTTATAAAGGATTCTAACTCAATAGTAATCTTTTTGGATCCTGAGTGGAGCATTATTTGGAAGAGAATTATGCACTCTGAGCGTCCACTTGTTAAGTCAAAAAGTGAAGAAGAAGTTCGTCAATTATGGCTTAGTAGGATTAGTAACTATTTAGATTGTGCAACTGCACGACTTAATCCACAACAAAGTATTGATGAATTTGTCAGTAGATTAGTCGATTTTAACGATGCAATGCAATTAACGAAACTTTTATTACATTAATGAATACTAAAACAAAACTCTATAGTATTTTTCATGAGGAGAAGCGATATCCACAAGATATTACTTTTGAACTTATTAAGGGTGTTAGAGATTACCCAGAGTATATACAAGAAATGATCGATTATGAATGGAAAATTATCAGCAAAAACAACCCATATATTTACAACGGAGTCTGTTATTCTTTGATCAGCTCAAAAGAAATTGATAATCAGCTTATTTGTGAAATACAAGAATGCTCGTACAAAGATTTTATTGGCACAAATATTAAAAGTATTAATAAAATTACTGACACACAATTGATGGCAAACCCGCTTGCCGCTTGTGTTGTAATCATTACCGCAGATAAATCAATAGTAGTAGGGAAACGCAGTGTAAAATTAGCAGAGGGACAGCAAGAGTGGCATATTATTGGCGGCACATTAGAAGCTAAAAATCAATTGCCCGAAAGTCCATTTGAACTGATTTTAAAAGAGATCAAAGAAGAGTTAAACATTGATAGTGAATATATTATAGATCTGCATTGCACAGCTATGGGGAGATCTTTTTGGAACAATAAACCAGAATTCTTGTTGAAATGCATTACTACATTAAATGATAAACAAATCGCTACGCTATATCAATCAGCAAGTCATAAATTTGAGCACGATTGCATAAGCTTCATTAAGCAATCAGATTTCCCAGAATTTATTAAAAACAATAAGTTTTCTCCTATTGGCATTGCAGCTTTAGCTTCTGCTGATATTCTTGATTGATAGGAAGATACATGGATAATGAAACAAAATATTTGCCATTAGCTGAAAAATATAGACCCAAAACTATAGATAAAGTTGTGGGGCAGGATCACTTATTACAACAAGACTCAATATTAAAATCAATGCTAAATTCTGGTATTTTCCATTCACTAATACTATGGGGACCTCCAGGATCTGGAAAAACTACAATTGCTCGCTTAGTAGAAAACCTTACTAATTTCCCATTTATTGCATTTAGTGCAGTTTTGTCTGGTATAAAAGAAGTGAAAGAAGTAATGAAAACAGCCGAGCTTAATATGCAAGCTAATCATCAGCCAACGATTCTTTTTATTGATGAGATTCATCGCTTTAACCGATCACAGCAAGATGCTTTCCTGCCGTTTGTTGAGTCTGGTGCTATAATACTAATTGGGGCAACTACAGAAAACCCCTCTTTTTTTATAATATCTGCTTTGTTATCAAGATGTCATGTTCTTGTATTAAATGGGTTAAATGAAGCAGAAATACATCAAATTATTATCTATGTATTGACAGAAGAGAATAAAGAATCTGATTTTACTGATGAAGCAATCGATTTAATTGTTGCTTTATCTGGAGGTGATGCTCGAAAAGCACTTAATATAATAGATATTTTATTAAAACAAGAAGACTTAGAAAAACCATATCAGCGTAATATATTGGAAAAGTATTTAGCAAAAAAAGCAATGCTTTATGATAAATCAGGTGAAGAACATTATAATCTTATTTCTGCTTTACACAAATCTATCAGAGGATCTGATCCGCAGGCAGGACTTTATTGGCTGGCTCGTATGCTTGAATCAGGTGAAGATCCTATGTATATTGCACGTAGGTTGACTCGTTTTGCTTCAGAAGATATTGGACTCGCTGACCCACAAGCATTGATACAAGCCATTGCAGTTAAAGATGCAGTACATTTTATTGGTATGCCAGAATGTACAGTGCACTTGTCTCAGCTTGTGGTTTACCTTGCAACTGCACCAAAAAGTAATGCAATTTATAAAGCATATTCAAGTGCTATGGTTGATGCTAAAAAAACAGGACATTTGCCTGTCCCTCTGCATATTAGAAATGCTCCCACAAAACTTATGAAAGAGTTGGATTATGGAAAAAACTACCAATATGATTATGAATATAAATATAATTATTATTACCAAAAATACTTTCCAGACAAAATGGTAGAAACCAAGTATTATACGCCTTCTGAATTTGGCTTTGAAAAAGATATCAAAAAACGTATTGACTGGTGGAAGAAACTTAGAGAAGAGCAAGAAAAATAAAAAATAAACTTGACTAAAAAAGGTATATAATTAATTTTGTAAACATATTAAAAGGAGGTTTCTTATGAAACGTATTAAAAGATTAATCGCTATGTTAGTTCTTGTAAGTATTCTAGCAGTTACCATGACAAGTTGCTATGGAAATTTTGCATTGACAAGAAAAGTTTATCAGATTAACGGACAAATTAGCAGTGAGAAATGGGTTAGAACTATTGTATTTTGGGCTTTAACATGGATTCCTGTGTACTCATTCTCTTCTTTCGTTGATGCAGCTATACTTAATGCTATTGAGTTTTGGACAGGCACAAATCCTTTAGCAATGAATAGCACTGACCAAGAAACACAATTCTACGCTGAAAATGGACAAGACATCAAAGTTGTTACTTCACAAAATCGTTACGATATTTATGACCTAAACAACGAAGATAATAGTTTTTCATTTGTTTTTAGTCCAGAAAACCAAGCTTGGATGCTTGAAAAAGATGGAAAGCTTATGACAATTGCTGACGAACATAACGGCATGACAAGATTCTTTGATCTTGATGGTAACTTAGCAAGCGTTGAGAAATTGTAAAAAAAGACATTTTCTTAATAGAAGGCAGGCATAACCTGCCTTTTTTTTTATACCAAAAAACAATACTGAACCAAACAAAATGTCTTACAAAAAAGTTTGTTTTTCAAAGACAAAAACGAGAAAAACTCCAATTTGATTTTACCACATAAATTAAAGTAGGTCTTCATGGAATTTGATCAGCATCAACAAAAATAATCATTGGATTTAACATTAAAAAACTATAATAAATAGGCAAATTGTTGGTACTCTGTTTTTATATTTATTTATATTAATAAAGAAAGTTTAAAAATATCTTCTAAGACCTGATAAAAGAGCAATTTAGCTTATTACTGACCCTATTGAATCCCTCTTGATTCCCCCTGCTATCTTGGAGAACATAGGGGAAAGTAACGGGATGGTAACGGGATGCAAAGGGAATGATATTGGAAATCACAATGGATTTGGCTGAGTTTATTTTGATGACAAATATATTGTATTTTGTATGTTTTAATTTTTGCTTGACATATTTAAAAAAAAAATAATTATGATTCTACATTTTAAAAAAAGGTGGAGTAAATGCAAAACATTAAACAGATAGCAATAGAATTGTTTGGTATTAAACACGAAAAGTTTTGCTATTGTGCTGGAGCTCATGAATTGTGCTTGGAATGCAAAATATGCCGTAAAGATTTGCCAGACCAATTGGTACAATATCATGAAGAATTAAAGCTAAATGATTATATAGATTACACTAATTTAAAGCCCGAAACAGTAAAAGAAGATATATTATCATTATGCGAACTTGCCGACCAATACCACCTTAAAGCCGTATGTATAAACCCATATTATATTGGATATGCAGCTGCTAATTGTAAGCATGCTAAAGTATGTACAGTTATTGGTTTTCCATTGGGAGCAAACACCAGCAAAGTTAAGCTTTATGAAGCAGAAAACGCTATTTTGGAAGGTGCTAAAGAGATTGATATGGTGATAAATATTGGGCTCTTGAAAGCAAAAGAATATCAAATAATAATTGACGAGATAAGTGACATAAAAGAAATCTGTCTCAAAAAAGATATTGCTTTAAAGGTGATTATTGAAACAGCTTTGCTTAATAAAATTGAAATTGTAATTGCATGTTTGCTTGCAAAGAAAGCAGGTGCAGACTTTGTAAAGACTTCTACAGGTTTTGCTAAAAGTGGTGCAAATACTGAAGATGTAAGCTTGATGCGTCATATAGTTGGAAGTAAAATGGGTGTAAAAGCATCTGGTGGCATTCGCACAAAAGAGATTGCATTTGAGATGATTAAAGCAGGTGCAAATCGCATTGGCACAAGTAGCTTATTAGTTGATAAATAATTAATTAATAATATTGCTTAAGATAGAATTATAAAGAAAGAGGTTAGTGATGAAGGTTGAATTAGCTGGCATGAATATAGATATAGAATTAGTCAAAGAAATCGAACGTCAAGACCTTGCCACACCTGAGACTATTTCAGCCGCTTATGCAAGGATAAGTAGAAGCCAAAAAGATGTTACAAGCTTGAGGTTAGATGCTTTAAATGAAGTTGAAAAAGCAAGGCAGTCAAATTCCAATATTATATATGATATGGGGCATAGCTCAATTGCAGAACATGCTGTCTTCAATTTTGACTTGATTGGCATTTCACGTTTAATGTCAGAGCTAATTCATCGTTCACGGCTCGCTTCTTTTACAGAAAAATCACAACGGTATGTAACTTTAAAAGGTGATTATCATATACCAGAAGAAATAAAAAATAATGATAAACTATGCGATGAATTCAATAAAATGATAAGTAAACAAAATGATTTGTATCAGTTTTTATATCAAAAGGCTGTCGAGTACTTAGAGCAGACTGGTTTTGAAGGCAAAAAACGAGAGCTTGAAGGCAAAGCAAAAGAAGATGCACGCTATGTTTTATCACTTTCAACGATTACACAAATGGGTATAACAGTAAATGGTAGGTCTTTAGAAAAAATGTTGCAAAGACTTGACAAATCTACACTTATTGAAGCTAAGATGCTCAGACAAGAAATCGAACAGCAAGTTAAACCCATCGCTCCATCTCTAATAAAGTATACGAAAGCAGATACATTTGGAGCTGCGGTTACAGATATTCCTAAGATTTATGATAAACAAACAATCAGAGCAAAATTGATTGATATTAGTATTGACCCAGAAAGGAAAATACTGATAGCCCATCTGATGGATGAGTCAGGATATTCATTTTCTCAAGCCAAAAGTATTGTTACTCAAATGGATGAACAGCAAATATCAGAGTCATATCGAAAGATATTTAAAGGATTAAAGGGCTATCATAGTTTGCCACGTTCTTTTGAAATGTGTGATTTAAGTTTTGATTTGTCAATGAGTTCATCGTGTTTTGCACAGCTTAAAAGACATCGAATGGCGTCAATATTTAAAACGAATTATCATCCAGGCATGGCTTATTCCATACCTCCACTTTTACAAAAACTAAATGTTGAAAAAGAGATAACAGAAGTTATGGAGATATCTGCAAATTTGTATGAAAAGTTTGAGACTTTAAAATTTGGGCTTGGAGCATATTGTATGACTAACGCACATCATTTAAATGTTTTAATGAAGTGCAATTTGAGAGAACTATATCATTTTGTAAGACTTAGATCAGATAATCATTCTCAATGGGAGATAAAGCAGATTTCTGATGAGATAATGGAAATAGTAAAAGGCTATCTGCCAAATGCAACAACTGCTATGTCAGGCAAAGATGGATATAATCAATTTTGATTTATATAAAAATATTTATCAATTTATTACCAACTAATGAAAAAACATATCATAAATAAAGCAAAAAATAAGTACTTATGAGGTATTAATAATGGTATTGTAATACTTTTTTATCATAAAGTTTTAATATTTTATACAAAATGAATCATGAATTGCAAAAATAAGCTTGACAAAAATGTTCTTTATTTAATTATATAATAAAATAAGTGAGGTAAGTATGAAAAACACAAAAATGCTTTACATAATAATCTCAATTTTGCTTGTAATTGTCTTGATTTTCTCAATAACAAAGATAAACAATCTAAAAAAGGACAATGAAAAGATACAGGATTATTTTTCACAAACACTTGAGGCATTGAGCGAGATACAAGATTCTTTGTCAGGAATTGACACACAGGATTTGATAATCAAACGAATGGCATCAAATTTAGAAGTAGATGGCAATATAAGTAATTCAGAAGAGATAATGCTTTCGATTCAAAATATAAATGACTATATTGCACTAAATAAAGAAAGATTAATCAATATTGAGGAAACTCTAAAAGAAAAAGACATAGAAATTATTGGTTTGCAAAGAATTATTCGGAATTTAAAAAACAATATATCAGAAAAAGAGTCGCTGATAGCAGAAATGTCAAGCCAAATAAGCTTATTGGAACAGATGATAGTAGAGGAGCGAGTAGCTTATCAAAAGGAAATTGACAAAAAAGATGAAACAATAAGCACGCAAAAATCTGTTATGGATAGCCAAGAAACAACTATAAGTATTCAAAAAGGTACAATAACAGCACAAGAGCTTGAAATAAACACAATTCACTATGTTGTTGGCAAGAAGAAACAGCTTATAGAAAAAGGATTTATGACAAAAGGCGGCTTGTTAAAAAAAGCAAAAAAATCAGGTGACTACAACAAAGAAGAGATGATAGCATTAAATCTTGCAGAGAAAAATATTATTGAGATTGACGAAAAAATAAAAAGTATAAAAGTGTTAAGCGATCAAAATGTAAATTCATATGTATTAGAAGAAACTGAGAATGGCACATTGTTGAATATAACTGATATTAATGAATTTAGAAAGATCAAGTACTTAATAATTCAGGTCGATTAGAAAAAGAATTAATTAAATAATTAATAAGGGTTTATATATTTAGACCAAAAAGGGAGATAATATGTGTGGAATCGTTGCTTATGTTGGCAGGAAAAACTCAGTGCCAATCATGCTTGAAGGACTAAAAAGGTTAGAGTATAGGGGCTATGATAGCTCAGGTTTGGCATTATTTGATGAGGACAATAATGTTAAAATTTATAAAAAAGAGGGCAAATTAATTGAATTAGAGAAATTTGTGTCAAATACTAATAAAGATCTTTTTTCAACAATTGGTATTTCACATACCCGCTGGGCAACTCATGGCGTCGTAAACGAAGCAAACGCCCATCCAATAAGCGATCCTGATGGTACAATGGCTTTAGTTCATAACGGTATTATTGAGAATTATAAAGATTTAAAACAAAATTTACTTAATAAAGGCTACAAATTTAAAACAGATACAGATACAGAAGTTCTTGTGTTTCTTGTGCATTATTATTATCAAGTGGAAAAATGCTTGACTAAAGCAGTACAGCTTGCACTGAAAGTAGTTGAAGGGACATATGGAATTGCTATTATACACAGAGATTTTCCAGGTCAGATCATTTCAGCAAAAAAAGGCAGTACATTAATTCTTGCAATAGGTGATAATGAATTCTTTATTACTTCCGATATTAATGCAACAATAAAGCACACAAAGCGAGTCATTTATCTTGAAGATGGTGATATGGTGAAGATTAATCATGAAGGATATGAGATATTTAATAGCGATAATCTTTCAATAAATCCCGAGATATCAGAAATAGATTGGGATATAAGTGCTATTGATAAAGGTGATTTTAAACATTATATGCTCAAAGAAATATTTGAGCAACCTATATCAGTTGGAAATGCTTTTAGAGGTAGATTAGCTGATGAATTAAATACCGTTAGGCTTGGTGGCTTAAGTGCAAGTTATAGCGATTTACGTAATGTAAAACGAATTCAAATAATTGGTTGTGGAACATCGTGGCATGCAGCACTGACAGGTAAGTATATGATCGAAAGTCTTGCGAGAATACCTGTAGAGGTCGAATATGCAAGTGAATATCGGTACAGAAATCCAATCGTGCCCGATGATACTTTGGTTTTTGTGATTTCCCAATCTGGGGAGACTGCAGATACACTTGCTGCATTGAAGGAAGCACGAGCAAAAGGGGCTAAAGTATTTGGGATAACTAATGTTGTTGGTAGTACAATTGCACGTGAAACAGATGGAGGCGTTTATATTCATGCAGGCTCAGAAATAGGCGTGGCTTCAACAAAGGCATTTACTTCACAAGTAACTGTTCTTGCTCTTTTAGCGATACTTTTAGGTCGCATGAGGCATATGTCACCAAATGATGGTTTGATATATTTAGAAGAGCTAAAGCTTATTCCAGAGAAAATAGAAATGATTTTAGCCCAGAATGAGCAAATACGAGAAATCTCTAAAAGCATAGCAAATTGTACAAATGCACTATATTTGGGCAGAGGAATTGATTACCCAGTTGCACTTGAGGGTGCTCTAAAGTTAAAAGAAATATCGTATATTCATGCAGAAGGTTATCCAGCAGCAGAAATGAAGCATGGACCAATTGCTCTTATAGATGAAAATATGCCCGTTATAGCCCTTGCATCAAAAGACTTTTTATATGATAAACTTGTTTCCAACTTACAAGAGGTTATAGCACGAAAAGGACGTATTTTTGCTGTTGCAAATGAAGGAGATGAACTAATAGCAACAATAGCAAATGAAGTTATTTATATACCTGAGACATTGCCATCTCTTCGCCCATTATTAAATGTGATACCATTGCAGTTGATTGCATATCATGTGGCAGATTTAAAACAGCTTGATGTTGACCAACCACGTAATCTTGCTAAAAGTGTAACAGTAGAATAAAAACGAATTTTTAGGAGGATTTGTTTTGATCGGCATTTTTAAATTGTATATTTTCATTTAATTTTGTCGAAATTGTGTAACATGAGCTATGATTTTAGTTATACTTATAATAAAGAATTGGAGGGGAAATGAGCTTATTTGATGTTGCTACAAAAGGTGGTGGCTTAATGCTTGTCTTGTTGATTTTGTCGATCATATCTTTTATCATATTTTTTGAAAGATATTTTAAGCTTATTAGGCTAAAAAGAATCGATAAGAAAACGTTCGAAGAGATAAGAGCTTTGGTATCAGAAAATAAAGTAGACCAAGCTATAAAGATTACAGAGATTAATACAAGCTATTTGAGTGCTGTTCTCAATAAGGGATTTCAATACATAAAAAATGATAAAAACTTGGCACAAGAAGCTATTGAAAATGAAGCAATAAAAGTTGTTCGAGATCTTGAAAAAAGAACAAATTCGCTATCTACAATATCTTCAGTAGCTCCGCTAATTGGTTTTTTGGGTACAGTAACTGGCATGATAAAAGTATTTATAAAGCTCGAACAAGCCCAAGCTGGTGTTGATATTCAATTATTGGCTGGAGGTATTTGGGAAGCAATGTTGACGACAGTTGGCGGCTTAGTAGTCGGAATTATAAGCTTATTGTTTTATAACTTTTTGATAGGCAAAATAGAAAGTACAGCAAATGATTTGGAAAGCGACTGTAATCAAATAATACTCCAGATAAAAGGGATAGATAATGAAGCTTAATCTAAAGAAGAAAGCAATTACCTCGATTGCACTGATATCAATGACAGATATTGTGTTTCTTTTGTTGATATTTCTTTTGATTTCATCAAGCTTTATAACTAATAATGGGATCAAGATAAATCTTCCTGATTCTAAATCAACACAAAAAGAGTTTACTGATAATATTTATCTTACATTAACAAAAGAAGATGATATTTATATCAATAACAAAATGAGCAATTGGCAAGATATTGTCGATGATTTAAAGCAATTCGTCGAATCTAAGCCAGATATAGCAATTATGATTCAGGCGGATCAAGACATCCCTTTAAAAAAAATAATAGCTCTTATTGATGTTACAAAACTTGCTGGCTCAAAACGATTTTTTATAGCAACAAAACTGCAAACTATCGAGGCATACAATGAAAGATGAGCAGCTAAGCTGGCTGGTAACAGTTCTGTTTCATCTGGCTGTTTTGATTTTGATGATGAGCTATACAATTAACTTTGCCCCTATTCCCATTATTGAAAATATTGAAATAATAGCATTTGATGATTTTCAACTAACAGATATTATGCCCAAAAAAGCCGAAGAAGTCATTATTGATGCAAATATAAAAGACTTTGAAGCATCAGAAATAATTGAAAAAAGCGAACCAAAAATCATTGAGAATATTGCAAGCACAATTATAAACCTCCCATCATCAACAGAAAATTATGAGACTGCCGTAAAAGTTCATGATTTGCCATTAAAAAGAGAGAAATCAATTAACTACAAGTTATTTGAAAGCCAGGTAGATGACGATTTATTAACCAGAGATGGCAATGTAGGAATATCCCAACCAACTGTAATTCAAGAGATTGTACATGCAACAAATACTTTAGATAGCAGAATCAGTGATGGCAGTATGGGGTATTTAGATGGCGTGTCTATTTCACCAATAGAAGGAGATGCAAGAAATAGACAAGTCTTGCGAAAAGAACTGCCTAAATACCCTGATAATATGCAAAAAGATGGCATAGTAAGGCTGCAGTTTACTGTTTTGCAAGATGGTAGTGTGGGAGATATTAAAATAGTCAAGAAAAGTGATCCTATCTTTGAGACATTGGCAATTCAAGCGTTAAATAAATGGAAGTTTAATCGTTCGAGCCGCAGAAATACAGGAATAATTGGCTTCCATTTTAAGATTGAGTAAGTATAATTATGCTTTATACAATAGATGTAAATAAGATAAAACATAGCCGAAACATATTAGCTGAAATCGGCGTTACCCCTGAAGGTATTGAGCTTATGGCAGATAAGCTTTTACATTTGAATATTAAAATAAAGAATATAAGACTTCCAGCAGCAAATATTTTAAAGCAAGAAATGCTATCTTTAGGTGCTGATGCAGCTGTAGCCAAAGGAGTTGTTGTTGGTAAAGATGAATTGAGCGATCTCATACTTGCAGGTAGTTTGAACCAGTTTAATAAATTAGAAAAAAAGTTGCAAAGGCAATCATGGTTTGGACTCGAAGAAATTAGAGAAAGAATCAAATTAATAGTTCAAAGTCACCAAACTGAACAAAAAGTCTTTTTACAAATTAGAGATAATATGTTCTATTCAGACAAATGCTATATAATGGGTATTTTAAACATAACACCAGATTCTTTTTCCGATGGTAACGTATTTTTTGAACATAATAAAGCAGTTGAGCATTGCTTGAAAATGATTGATGATGGGGTTGATATTATTGACATAGGAGGAGAGTCTTCAAGACCAAAATCCGATCCAATAGGCTCAAAAGAAGAAATGAGACGAATTTTGCCTATAATTGATGCTATCAGAAGCAAAACTAATATACCAATATCTGTCGATACCTATAGAAAAGAAACTGCAATCGCTGCCTTAGATGCTGGAGCCGATATGATAAACGATATATCTGCATTAAGATTCGATGAATTTTTGGCAGATTCATTGATTGAAAGAAAAAACATACCTATCGTTCTTATGCACATGAAAGGTGAGCCTAAAACAATGCAAGACAACCCCTTTTATGAAGATGTTATAGATGAGATAATGTGCTTTTTTGAAGAACGCATACATTATTGTGAACAAATAGGTATCGCTAAAGAAAGATTAATATTGGATCCTGGTATTGGCTTTGGTAAAAGACTTGAAGATAATTTAAACATTATACACAATCTCTCTGCATTTAAGTCTCTTGGCTGTCCTGTTTTGTTGGGAGCCTCAAGAAAAGCATTTATAAACCAAATATATCAATCCTCGCCTAAAGAAAGATTGATGGGAACTCTGGCAAGCACGGCATTGGCAATACAAAAGGGAGTGAATTTCTTAAGAGTGCATGATGTTAAGGAAAACCGTGAGTTTCTCCAAGTTTTATCAGCTATTGAGGGACAAGTATGAACTTCTTGATACCAGGCTTTTCAGATATATTAGATATCATCATAGTTTCAACAATTATTTATGGTATAATCCAGCTTTTCAAACGAAACAATGGTTATTATATAATTATATCATTAAGTTTATTAGTAATTTTATATTTTATTGTATCATACTTTCATTTAGAGATGATTTCTGGTATTCTAAAAGGAATACAGGAGTATTGGATTTTGGGTTTATTAGTTATTTTTGCCCCTGAAATAAGAAGGATTATGACCCACACCTTTCAAAGGCGAAACTTTATCAACTACTTTTTTAAAAAAGATTATAAAAGCAATTATGAGCCAGTAATCGAAGCAGCCAACGAATTTGCATTAAGAAGAATGGGTGCACTAATTGTTTTTGAAAAGAATAATGTGTTGGACGACTATGTATATGCTGGTGGTGAAATAGTTGACTCTAACATGTCAACCCGTGCATTAGTGTCGTATTTTTGGCCCAACTCTCCATTTCATGATGGTGCTTTGATAATAAGAAAAAATAGAGTTTATGCAGCAAAGGTAGTCTTGCCTCTATCAAAAAATACCGAATATAAAGGAAAGTTTGGTACACGACATTTAGCAGCAATTGGTATTACTGAAAATACAGACTCATATTGCGTAGTTGTATCCGAACAAACTGGGAAAATATCGTTTGCTGCCAGAGGTGAGATAAAAAGAGGCGTATCTCCCGAAGAATTACGACAATTATTGATAGATGAAGAAAGATTATGAGACCAATAATTATAGGCATTACAGGCGGAATTGCTTCTGGTAAATCAACTATTAGCAAAGCATTACAACAAGAAGGCTATTCTGTTATATCTACTGATAAAATCGGACATGAAGTACTTTTGTATCCTGAAATCAAAAACAAATTGACTAATGAATTTGGTAATGAAATACTTGAAAATAATCGAGTTAATAGAGATTTATTGCGGGAAATTGTTTTTGAAGATAAAAATAAGGTTGATAAACTCAATAAGATTGTTCACCCTGAAATACTTGATACTATGGATGATATTGTTAAGCATTCGAGCTCAGAGTATTTGTTTTTCGAGATACCGTTGCTCTTTGAAGCTCATCTTGAAAAATGCTTTGACTTTATTATCTTGGTATACACTGAAAAAGAATTTCAAATTAAAAGATTACAGATCAGAAACAACTATACTGCAGAGCATGCAAGTTCAATAATTGACTCACAAATGCCATTAGATAAGAAAGTTCCAAAAGCAGACTTGATAATTGAGAATAATGAAGATAAAAATAAACTGAATTCGCAAGCATGGACTATTATCAAGCATTTGCGTAATATTAAGAAAAAGAATATTATTTCTTTTGCAGATAGTCAAACTAATAAAAGCATTGAAATAAATGACAAAGAAATGGGGGAATAATGCGGCTTAAAGCTTTAGCAATTTTCTCGATGATACTCTTAATTAGCCTGAGCTGTCATGCTCAAAGTAAACTAATAAGAGATATACAAGTAGATGGAAATCAAAACATTAGTAAAGATTTGATTATTTTAACAAGCTCATTAAAAATTGGGGATTACTACGATTCAAACAATACTGGAACAATAATTAAGACTTTATATAAACTCAATGTTTTTGAAGATGTAAGCATATTTGAAGAGAATATCGACAATGGTTTAGCAATCAAAATAAGGGTCATAGAGATGCCTACAATAATCAACATTGAATATAAAGGCAATAAAGCCCTATCTAATAGTAAGCTCGATGAAATAATGATTTTTAGAAAAGGCTCTTATTGGTCTCAAGCAGTTGCCTATGAAAATACGAAGAAAATACTAAAAAGCTATATTGAAAAAGGCTTTAATAATTGTAAAATTGACTATGAAATTGAGCTTAATGAAAAGAATCAAGCTAAACTAACACTTATGTTTACCGAAGGGAAAAAAGTTGGAATAAAGAAGATTACAGTGGTAGGCAATGATAATGTACCACAGAAACAAATTCTTAAAAAGATGAAGACAAAGTCTAAAAGCCTCTTTCGTAGTGGAAAATATGAGCAAGAGAAATTTGATGAGGATTTACAAGAAGTATTAAAACTTTATAAGAAGCTTGGCTATATGGAGACAGAAATTGTTAGTGTCGAACAAGACCAAACAGATGACAGATTTATAAATATTGTAATAACCATAGAAGAAGGTACAAAGTATTATTTTGGGTCAACCAGAATAAAGGGAAATACAAGATTTACTGGCGAAGCTTTATTAGAAAAGATTACTTTGAAAGAAGATGATGTATTTAATTTAGAAGAGTATAATAAACAGCTATCAGGTGTATCGTCAATGTATTATGAAGAAGGATATATTTATGCAGACTTTAATCCAATTATCGAAAAAGATGGCGATAAGGTCAATGTGATTCTTGAAATAACTGAAAACAATAGAGCTAAAGTTCATAAAATACACATTAGTGGAAATAGAAAGACCAAAGAAAAAATAATAAGACGCCACATGGAAATCGCACCTGGTGACTATTTTAAGCAAAGCTTTGTAATTAGAAGTCAACAAAATATATATAATTTAGGCTTTTTTGAACCTGATATGAAGCTCGATTATGAACCAATTAATAAAGATGGTGATGTTGATTTATATTTAAGTGTAAATGATAAAATTTCTGGAAGTGCTAATGGAGGTATTGGCTATAATAGCCAAGATAAGATAATCGGGCAGTTTAGTATTTACCATAATAATATACTTGGAAATAACTGGACAGGTGGGCTAAAATGGGAAATTGGTGCATCAGTGCAAAATGTTGAGGCAAACTTCTCGAATCCCTTTTTTAATGATACAAAGCTCTTAACCGGCTTTAGTGTTTATCATACCAGACGTGACTGGAATAGTTTTAATTATCAAATCTATACAAATGGTGGTGGACTACAGCTTGGATACCCTTTAAACTTTGTAAATTACGGGAGAGTTCTCGGAGGATATTCATACTATTCTAAGAAATACAATATCCAAGATTGGAATAGCTCGTATACACCAAGCTTGGCAAAACTTGACTCTCTTGGGTGGCAAAATACAAGTGCTGTCAACGTTACATTTAGTAGAGATAGTCGTGATAATTTCTTCTACCCAATGAGCGGGTCAAGATTAATATTATACTCTGAAGTAGCAGGAGGACCTCTTGGCGGAGATTTTAATTATTTCAAACAAATTGCAGAAGCAAGCTGGTACACTCAAACATTTTGGAAGCTTGTATTGAGAACAAAATGGAGAATGGGCTATGTAACTTCTTATGGCGGTAAAGGCAAAGATGTTCCACCTGATGAAAGATTCTATTTAGGAGGAACTGGATCTGATGGCTTGAGAGGTTATGGAGATAGATCTATTGGTCCTGCTGACGGTGGTAAAAGAGAAATAATATTTTCCACAGAATATACAACCCCGATTTCATCTGATCAAATAGTTGGCTTGGTGTTTTTTGATGCTGGTAATTGCTTTAATAAGTTTGAAGAATTTAGCTTCTTAGACTTTAAAAAAGGGTCTGGATTGGGTATTAGAATAATTACCCCATTAGGTTTGATAGGTTTTGATTATGCATATAACTTCGAATATAAAAATTGGGAACCACATTTTCAATTTGGAACAAACTTTTAAAATGAATGGATAACAAATCTAATGATAAGTAATAAAAGTATAACAAAGATTTTTATCTTATTGATAATGAGTACGATTTGCCTTGCAAGCCTATACAGCTCTGAAGCAGAGTTTTCTGCATATGTTGATCAAAGTAAAGTATCAAAAGGACAAGTATTTAAGTTTTATATAGAAATATCAGGTGATGATATACCAAAAGTCGAGCAACCATTGCTGCCAAACATTCCTTTTGAAAACCTCGGTGTAAGCCAATCATCTTCCACATCCATAAGCATTATCAACGGTAAAATGACATCTGTAAAAAAACAAACATATATATATAGCTTGCAAGCACAAGAATTAGGAACATTTACTATACCATCTATTGTTATAAAAGCTGGCAAACAAACATATAAGACAAACGAAGTCAACATTACAGTAACTGAAGCTAAAACAACAGCACAAAGTCAGCAAAATAACAAGCCTGTACAACCTGATGGCTTTAAAGCATCTGGGCAAATGAATGAAGATGATATTGTGTTTATTGCTGTACCAAGCACAACCAATCCCTACAGAAATGAATCCTTTGTTGTCGATTATATAATTTATACAAAATATAATATTGAGCCAACCAGGCTTGGTGATGAGCCCTCTTTCAGTAATTTTTGGAAAGATGATATATCAGGAAGCCACACAAGAATGGAAGAAACTATCTGGAAAGGAGAAAAGTATTACTCTATTCTTATTAGAAGGCTTGTCTTATCTGCAAATAAATCTGGTAGTTTGCAAATTCCGTCTTTGACGGTCTATGCAGACGTTATATTCCCATCAAGAAGCTTTTGGGGCTTTGCTGATAGAAGATCAATTAGCCTTCAATCAAAAGCCATTAACATTAAAGTAAAAGATTTACCAATTGTTCCAAATGACTTAGAGTTTTCTGGAGCAGTTGGAGACTTTAAGGTAGTTAGCAATTTGAGTCAACTCAAACTGAAAGCAGGAGAAGCTGCCACACTAACCATAAATATTTCTGGAAAGGGTAACTTAAGGCAAACAAGTAATCCAGTATTTCCGAATATTACAAATTTAAGAGTTTTAGGACCAGAAGTCGAAACACGCCACAATGAAGAAAATGAAGCAAATAAGGCAAGTAGAACTCTTAAGTATGCATTGCTTCCTCAAGATGAAGGTTTATACAATATACCAGCAGTCAATTTTGTTTATTTTGACCCAGCAAAAAAGCGATATATTAGCTCTCAAATATCAAGCTATAAACTCGAAGTTGAGAGGGGTAATGTGATATTATCAACAGCTAATAATCAAAAACTCATCAGCTCGGAAGGTAGCGATATTGGGTTCATTATTACAAGCCTCAGTAAAGAAAACTATTCAATACTTTTCAGGTCTGCTTGGTATTGGATTTTCGTGATTTTGCTTATCTTATCTATTCCAATATACTATTTTTATAAAAAAGAACAAGACAAATTAGCGACAAACGTTGAATATCTTAGAAACAGAAAGGCGAAAAGAGTATTAAAAAAATACTTGAAAGACACAAGTTTTGCTTATAAACACCAGCAAAGTTCACAGTTTTATGATTCTGCTTACAAGGGTATTTTATTGTATCTTACAGACAAATTGACAATACCACGTGGCAGTACTCAATCTAATATTATGATTGATTTAAAAAAGAAGATTGAGGATGAGGCTCTTATCAAAGATTTAGAATCGTTTTTAAATGAATGTACTGAGTATAAATACAGTGTAGGAGCAAATAGTAGTGTTAATCTTGATAAAGACTATATAGCTTTAAAAAACATTGTGGATGGCTTGACAAAGCTCTTATGACATGAAAGGATTTATTATGAAAAATAAAATAGTTTTGTTAATACTGTTAATTCTTTGCTTTTCTTTTGTCTATGCTGAATCAAATGCTCAAGAACTTTTGAATACTGCAAATGAAACATATCGAGCTAACGACTTCGATAAAGCATTGGCTTTGTATAGTGAATTAGACCAGCTTATCCCAAAAAACCCCGATATCTTTTATAATATAGGAAACTGCTATTTCAGACTCAATAGAATTGGCTTAGCTATTCTATATTATAAAAAAACTCTCTTAATTGACTCTTCTCACTCATTAGCAAAGAAAAACTTAAACTTTGCACTTAAGTTTACCTTAGATAAACAAGATTTTGAAAGTCAAAACTTTATCAGTAGCTTTTTATCTCGCATTTATTATTCAGTCTCATTAAACACTATTGCATGGCTTTGTCTTATATTTTTTATCGTATTAATAATCATTATACATGTGTTTATGCAAAAAAATGACAGCTATGAACACACAAAAAAGCTGCTATTAATAGCGATTATTATACTTAATGTTATTTCTATTTCGTGGGGATCTGCACGCTATTATCACTTTTACCACAATAATGAGGCAGTTATAACTTCATCAAAAGTTGATGCGTATAGTGGACCAGGTGAAAGCTACACAAAACTTTTTACAGTGCATGAAGGCTTGATATTGCGAGTTAATAAAATTGAAGCCACATGGACACAAGTATCTCTTGCTAATGGTTTTACTGGATGGATAAGAACATCGACATATAAAACAGTTGCTTTATGACAGAAAATCAAGCACAAAGAAAGCTTTTCAAAAATGCGAGCATAATGTCAGTTGCTGTGTTTTTAAGCCGCATTCTTGGTCTTGTGCGCGACCAGGTAATGGCAGCTTTTTTCGGCACAACATTTATTAACGATGCATTTAATATAGCTTTTAACATACCTAATCTCTTACGCAGATTGTTTGGTGAAGGTGCTTTATCAACAGCTTTTGTGCCAATTTATAATGAGATGGGTATCAAGAGAGGTAGAAAATACCAGATATTATTTGCTATTAATTTGCTCTGCATATTGAGTATAATTCTGCTTGTGTTGTCGGTAATTGGAATGGTTTTTGCCCCATACATAGTCAAACTTATTTATCCTGGTCTAAAAGCTGCACCATCAAATTTGGCTATAAAATTATCATATATCCTCTTTCCGTACCTCTTTTTTATTGGCTTATCTTCAACAATGATTGCCATCTTAAATTCACACGACTATTTCTTTATAACAGGTTTATCTTCTGCACTTTTAAATATTGCATGGGTATCATGCGTTCTTGTTGCCTCCATACATATTAAAGACCCCTCAAAACTTATTTATTTTGCTGCTATTGGTGTATTTGTTGGTGGATTGTTACAAACTCTAATTAATCTGCCTTTTTTAAAGAAAATCGGATATAAGTTCCGCATTATCTTAAGAATGAAAACATCAGCTATGAGCATGTTATGGAAAAGACTCATCCCGTCGATGCTAAGCATGGGAGTGAGAGAAGTAAATCTTGTGATGGACGCACTCATAGCTTCGTTTTTGCCTATAGGTAGCATTTCAGCATTGACTTTTGGTAATAGAATTATGCAACTGCCTTTAGGCGTGATTGGAATCTCAGCAGGAACAGCTGCTTTGCCGTCTTTTTCAAGAAGTATAGTAAACAAAGATTGGGATGAATTATCCTCCACATTGCGTTTTTCAATATTATTTATTCTTTACCTAATGCTGCCAATTACAGCATTAATGATTGCTGGAGCACATGATTTTATCACCTTATTGTTTCAACATGGTAATTTTGATATAGTAGCGACAGACATGACTGTAAAAGCCTTTGTTTGTTACTGCTTAGGCTTGAGTTTTTTTGGCTTAAATCAAACGCTAACACCCGTTTTTTATGCAAATAAAGACACAAAAACACCTCTTAAAATCGCAATAATTATCTGTATTTCAAATATTCTGCTAAATATTGTGTTAATGTTTCCTCTAAAACATGCAGGGCTTGCGTTAGCAACCTCAATTACCGCTGCCCTACAGTTTGTTATTTTAATCACTATTCTTCTTAAAAGGTTTGAAAATATTAAACTACACAATATTAAGAAAAACTTGATTAAGATCATGATAATATCAATAATATTATATTCCGTAATTGCAATCTTATCCAGTTATTGGCAAACAGATAATTTTATTGACTTAATACTTAAAGTGTTGACAATTTTTACTGTCTGGTCTATAATATTCATCCTCTCAGGCTTTCTTTTTAAGCTTGAATACTGGGACTCTATTACTAAAAACATATGCAAGAAATTCCTCAAAAAATAATAGAAAAGCTTAATCTGCTGCCAGAAAGCCCTGGCGTTTATCTCATGAAAGATAAAGACGGCACAGTTATTTATGTCGGCAAGGCTCTTGTTTTAAAAAATCGTATAAAGAGTTATTTTGCAGCACAGATTTACGACTTAAAAACTCAAAAGTTAGTACAAAACATCGATGATTTTGAATACATTATTGTTAATAATGAGAGTGAAGCCTTCATTTTGGAAGCAAATCTGATTAAAAAGCATCAACCTCATTACAATATTTTGCTAAAAGATGATAAGAAGTATCCTTTTGTAAAAATAACTTATAATGAGCCTTTTCCGAGAACAATTCTAACAAGAGACTTAGTTAAAGATGGTTCAAAATATTATGGACCGTATACTGATGTAAAATATTTGCGTAGTACTATTAGAACTCTTGAATGGCTATTTCCGCACAGGACTTGTTCACGTGTTATTCCCGAATCGCCCGTAGTTTTCAAGCGTGCATGTATAAACTATCAAATGAAAAAGTGCCCCGCTCCATGTATTGGCAAAATTTCAAAAGAAGAATATGTAAAAATCATTAATAAAATTATTCGTTTCTTGACTGGAAAAAGTGTTGATTTAGTTAAGGAACTTACTGTTGAAATGCTTGAAGCATCAGAGCAGTTGAACTTTGAAAAAGCTGCTATTCTCCGCGATCAAATAAATGAGTTAGAAAGAATACAAAGATCTCAAATAATGTATTTTACAGACGAAAAAAATAGAGATATTATTGCTATCTATCAAGATGAAGCTTTATGTGCTGTTGCAGTTTTGAAGATTCTCAGTGGAAAGGTTTCATCAAAAGAGATTTATTCATTTAAAAACACACTAAATGAAAGCAAATCGAGTATTTTCTCAGCTTTTTTAAGTCAATATTATGCAAACAAGACAGATGATTTGCCTCATCAAATTATTGTGCAAAAAGAACCAGATAACTTTGAAGAAATACAGAACTTTCTTGGAAAGATTATTCTCGTACCCCAACGCGGAGAATTTAAAAAGCTTACCATGATAGCTGAAAAGAATGCTTTCGATTATATTGAAAATAAAAAGCTTGCACATATAAGAAAAAGTAATAGAACTATATTTCCTGTGCAAGAACTTAAAGATAAGCTCAATCTTTACAAGCTTCCAAGACGTATGGCATGTATCGATATTTCAACTATTCAAGGCTCTGATACTGTCTCATCATTAGTTTTTTTTGAAAATGGAAGACCCCTAAAAAAGCAGTATAAACATTTTATTATCAAAAGTGTTGAAGGGCAAGATGATTATGCTTCAATGGCAGAAACTATGCAAAGGTATTTAAATAATTTGTCAGAGAACACTAATACAGATGAAAAAAACAAAGCCCAATGGCTAATGCCTGATTTGATTGTAATAGATGGCGGAAAAGGACAACTGAATAGAGCTTGCAAAATATTGCAAGATAGTAAAATGAAAAGTATTGAGATTATATCATTAGCTGAGCGTGTCGAAGAGGTTTTTCTGCCAAATCATTCTGAATCATTTATATTGCCAAAAAACTCGTCTGCTTTACGGCTTCTAATCTCAATAAGGGACGAGGCTCATAGGTTTGCTATAACTTTTCATCGAAAGCGCCGACAAGCACGTACAATTAGCAGCCAACTTGATAATATCAAAGGTCTGGGAAAAGAACGAAAGCTTATTTTGCTTAAACATTTTGGCTCTATTGACGCAATTGCTAATGCAAGTATTGTGCAACTTCAACAAGTGAAAGGAATTGGTAAATCATTTGCTAAAAATATATGGGAGTATTTTCGATCATCTAATGAGGTTTAATTTTGCAAATATTTGTTTTTATTTGCAACAAATATACATAATTGGCATTATATTGTAATAATATCATTTTTTGCTTGACTGAATAGTGCTTTTAAATTTTTTATATCATTATCATAGTTATTTATATTCTTTGGAGGAAATGAATGTTAAAAGGTCTAAGAAAAAATCAAAAATGGATAACATTAGCAATTGCGATAATATTCATTTTGGGTATGGCAGTGATGGGTATTTCTGGATTATTCGTCCAAAAGCCATATGTGGGAAAAATTTATGGCAAAAAAATCGAGTTCCAAGACTACGATAGAATGCTGAGACAGTACATATCTCAATACATGCAACAAAATCCAGGGCAAGAAATTGACGAACAAACTAACCAACGTATTTCTGATGAATTTTGGCAAAGATTTGTTCAGCAAAAGGTCATGGAAAAACAAATTAAAAGATATCATATAAAAGTTACTGATGATATTGTTTTAAATAAAATGAAGAATGACCCACCAGCAGAATTATACAACAGCCCTGATTTTCAAACAAATGGTGTGTTTGATAAGGATAAATATATCGATATATTATATTCAAACGACTCTTTTGCAGAATCGATCGAATCTTATTTCCGAGAACTTCTCCCATATGAACTTCTCGAAGCAAAGATTAAAAGCTTAGCTAATGTCACAAGAGATTCAGCAAGAGTGGAATATATTCTGAAAAATGACAAAGTGACTGGGCAACTTATATATTTTGACTACAATAATGTGCCTGCTGATAGTGTATCAGAAAGCGATATAATAAAATATTTTGATGCAAATAAAAACAAAGAATATAAAAAAGAAGCGTCAGCAAAGTATAAATACGTAAAGTTTGTATTAGAACCAAGCGAATATGATATCCAACAAGCTAAAGAAGATATTGATAATATTTACCAAAATATCCTTGATGGCGATGATTTTGCAAGTTTAGCAAGCTCATATTCACAAGATCCTGGATCTGCAGCAAATGGCGGAGATCTTGGCTTTTTTGGTAAAGGTGCGATGATGAAAGAGTTTGAAGATACAGCATTTTCAATGGCTGTTGGGCAAGTTTCTGAGCCTTTTAAAACTAATTTTGGCTGGCATATTTTAAAAGTTACAGCAAAAAAGAATAATGACAAAGGTGAGCCAGAAGTACAGGCAAGCCATATCTTAATCCCAATAAAAGCAAGCGAAAGCACAAAAATGCACATCCGTGAACATGCAGAAACATTATATGATTATGCTTCTAAAGATGGACTTGAGAAGGCTGCAAACGAACTTGAATTAAAGGTTGAAGAAACTATGGAATTCGAGAAAACAGCTCAGTCTATACCAGCTCTTGGTAGATATCCACACCTTGTAAAAGCAGCTTTCAAAAATAGAGTTGGATATCTCGAAAAGCCTCTCAAAATTTATGACGGCTCTTATATAGTTGTTGAGCTGTCCGATAAGTCGAGTACTCACATTCAAGACTATAATAATGTAAAAGACGCAATTAGGTTTAAAATAGAAAAAGAAAGACGAATGGCTAAAGCAGCTGAATTAGCAAAAGAATTTATTGCAACTGTTAATGAAGAAGATTACTTTGTGCAAGCTAAAGCTGACGGGTGGAAAGTAGTTGATTTTAAAGATATTAATCATAACTCTTCTATTTCTCAGATCGGTTTGAATAAAGATCTAAACAAAGCTCTTTTGGCTCTTGAAATAGGCAAAATGTCACAATTAATTGATACTGAAAAAGGTGCTTATATTGGTATTGTAAATGAAAAGTCTGAGCCTAATATGGATACATGGGAGAATGAAAAAGAAAAACTAACTCAAGAATATATTACTCGCAAAGAGAATCAGCACTATTCTGAATGGTTTAGAAAAGTAATGGAAGAAGCTGACATAGAAGATTTGCGTTATCTTTATTACTAATAATTAATCTATAAATAAGTAAAAAAGCCCAGTTTTCTGGGCTTTTTGATTTTATTGAATCTGAATGTTAAAAGCAGACACATATGTAATCTACAAAAGAATAGGACAGTCCAATGAACGTGCCTGAAGCATCCAAAAAGATTGTTTTTTGATAGGATGTAATAAAAATTGATACATTAATGATAGATTTAAACTTTTTTATTGACTCATTCTAAGTATAATAAATAATGACATAAATAAATAATGCATAAACTGGAGGCATGATGAAAAAAATAATAATCTTAAGCGTATTTACCTTATTCTTATTCGGTTCTTTGGTCGCACAGAGCCTTAAAATTGCTTACATTGATAGTGAAAGAATTATGACTGAATCAAAGGATACAAGAGAGGCGCAGAATCTTTTTCAAAAAGATAGAGATGGCTGGATGAGACAAATAGAAGATCTTGATGCTGAAATACAGAGATTAGAAAACGATTATAATACAAGAAAGCTAACTTTATCTGCAAGTGGTAAAAAACAAGCTGAAGACAAGATTGAAGAAAAAAAGAATGCAAGAAGAGACTTAGTGGAAAGCATATTTGGTGAAACTGGAAGAGCACAAATGAGAAATGCAGAATTATTGCAACCAATTATGACAAAGTTAAGAAACATTATTGATCGAATTTCTGTAGAAGAAAATTATGCAATGGTGTTTGATGCTTCAAGTGCTGGTATAATCTGGGCTCAACCAAGACTCGATATCACCGAGCAAATAATCTTTGAAATGAATAAAACGGAATAATAATGAAATATTTTAAGAATGAACTATCATTATCTAAAGTTGCTGATTTACTGAAAATAGAATTACCTCAAGAATATAAAAATATTGTATTTAACAATGTTTCAGAACTTGGTGATGCTAATTCAAAATCTATTTGCTTTTATGAGAATAGCAAATATAAACAATTGGCTGAAAACTCTAAAGCAGGTTTGATATTTATAACTAAAGATAGTGACTTGAAATCAAAATCGATTCTTTTGCCAATGGATAAGCCATATTATAGTTTTATTACCTTAGTGACAATATGGCTTCAGATTGATAATAAGAATATGACTCCCTTTATATCAGAGACTGCTAAGATTGCAGAATCTGCAAAAGTCGGACAAAATGTTACTATTGGGCATAATGTGGTGATAGAAAACGATGTAATTGTAGATGATAATACTATCATTGAAGCAAACTCCGTAATCAAAGAGAACGTAAAAATTGGAAAGCATTGCCATTTATATCCAAATGTTACTATTTATCAAGATTGCGTGATCAATAATCAGGTGATAATTCATTCTGGGGCAGTAATAGGTGCTGATGGCTTTGGCTTTGCCCTGATAAATAATCAGCAAATTAAAATACCACAAGTAGGCAATGTGCTAATTGAAGACAATGTAGAGATTGGAGCATGCTCATGCGTTGATCGTGCAACAATAGGCACTACTATTGTTAAGAAAGGTACAAAAATCGACAATTTAGTACAAGTTGGTCATAATTGTAAAATTGATGAACATAGTATTCTCTGTGCTCAAGTTGGCTTAGCAGGAAATTCTTCCATAGGAAAAACAGTTTATCTTGCTGGTCAAGTTGGGGTTGCTGGTCATTTACATATTGAAGATAATACTATGGTTGGTGCTCAATCTGGCGTTGCATCATCAATAAAAACAGGGAAATATTTTGGTACACCTGTATTACTTGCTCAGCAACAACTCAAGATTGCTGCTTGTTTAAAGGATTTGCCAGAAATAACTAAATTTTTTAAAAAAATGATGAGAGAGAAAGTATGAAAGAATTTAAACAGACAATATCAAATGAAATCTCCTATACTGGAGTTGGTTTACATCATGGCGAAGTAGCTACTATTACGTTCAAACCAGCAGAGGTAAACGAAGGTATAGTATTTGTACGTACAGATTTACCAGATCAACCAGAAATTCCAGCCGATATAGACAATGTAATGGATATATCAAGAGGGACAACTCTTGGTCTAAGTAAGAAAGTATTTGTTTCTACAGTTGAGCATGTGTTAGCTGCCATAAAGGGACTACGCATAGATAATATTAGATGTGAAGTAAATGGTCCAGAAGTACCTGTAGCCGATGGTTCTGCATCAGTTTTTCTTAAATTATTAAAAGAAGCAGGCGTTACAGAACAAGATGAGGAAAGAGAATATTTTGAGCTCACAGAACCTATTTCTTTTTCAGCACCTGAAGATAATGTTGATATAGTAATCGTGCCTTCTAATGAATTAAAAATAACCTTTATGGTAGATTATCAGCATAAAAACCTTGGGACACAATATACTTGGCTGCCATCGCTTGATGTATTCGAAGATGATTTTGCACCAGCAAGAACATTTTGTTTCTTGCATGAGATTTTGGCTTTAAGAGAAGCAGGACTGATAAAAGGCGGATCCTTAGATAACGCATTGGTAGTAGCCGATAAAGAAAAAGATGCCAAAGAACTGGCAAAACTAAAAAAGATATTTGACTATAAAGAAGATATAATTATTAGTGAGTCTGGACTTTTAAATACAACAGAACTAAGATTTTACAATGAATTTGTTCGTCATAAAGTTGTTGACCTAATTGGAGATATATCATTACTTGGAATGCCAATTAAGGGTCATATTCTGGCTGCAAGATCTGGACACAAAACAAATGTTGAACTTGTGAAAAAACTTAAACAAATCTTAAAGAAACAAGAGCTGCAAAAGATTTATCAAAAGAAGAAAACTACAGAAGTCGTGTTTGATATCAATGCGATAATGAAAATATTGCCACACCGTTATCCTTTCTTACTTGTTGATAAAATTACAGATTTTGTGCCTGGTGAAAGTATTACTGGAATAAAAAATGTAACAATCAATGAGCCTTTCTTTCAAGGGCATTTCCCAGAGCACCCCGTAATGCCTGGCGTTTTGATTGTAGAAGCAATGGCTCAAACAGGCGGCATAATGTTGCTTAACACAATGTCAAACCCAGAAGAGTATGTTGCATACTTCGCATCCATTGACAATGTAAAGTTTAGAAAACCAGTTTTACCAGGTGATACTCTACGCTTTGAATTAAAAGCTATCTCAATGAAAACCTTTATCACAAAAATGCACGGTGATGCATATGTTGGTGATGAAAAAGTATGCGAAGGAGATTTCCTCGCAAAAGTAGTAAAAAAATAAGTAGAGGCTAATATGCAAAACATCCACCCGACAGCAATTGTTCATCCTAATGCAAAATTAGGCAAGAATACAAAGATTGGACCTTTTTGTACGATTGGTGAAAATGTTGTTATGGGCGATAATAATGAATTAATATCGCATGTTGTGATCGATGGACACATTACAATTGGCAGTAATAATCGGTTTTTCCCCTTTTGTACTGTTGGTATTATGTGCCAAGATTTAAAATATAAAGGCGAGCCTACACGTACAGTGATTGGTAATAATAATCAAATAAGAGAGTGTGTAACGATTCATGCCTCAGGAACAATGGATGAAGATACAGTTGTAGGTAATAATTGTTTGATTATGGCTTATGCTCATGTTGCACACAACTGTCAAATAGGTAATAATGTAATCATGTCAAATGCAGTCAATCTTGCTGGGCATGTTCATGTTCATGATTCTGCTATTATCGGGGGCTTATCGGCAGTGCATCAGTTTGTAAAGATTGGCACACAGGCTTTTATTGGTGGTGCATCTGCAATTAAAAAAGATATACCTCCATTTACTCGTGGTCAAGGTATGGACTATAAAATTGCTGGATTGAATAGTGTTGGACTTATGCGTCAAGGCTATTCTGAAGAAGTCATTAGCGGGCTTAAAAAGCTCTATCGACTTTTTTATCGTTCCAAGCTCAACGTAAGTCAAGCTTTAATTGAGGCAGAAAAAATGGCTCCTTTTAGTAAAGAGCAGGAATTATTTATTGATTTTATTAGAAAATCAGAGCGTGGGATTAGCTTGAATACTCAAAGTTCAGAATAAATACAAGCAAAAGAATAAAAAAGCCGAGTTTAATACTCGGCTTTTTACTTAAATAATGTTTTAATACTTTTCTATTTCCCTGTCAAGTTCTTCGAAAGATTGCGATGCTCTAAATCTGTTATAAAGAGCTTCTTCATTTTTGATTTTGTCCATTGTTGCTTTGTTTACGGCTGCTTTGGGTATGCCAACTTGAATAAATGTCTTGTAGCGATTATTGTTTAAAACATATGTTTTACGTTTTGTAAAGCTCGTTCCATTAAACTTTTGGTTTGCTATTACCTTTGTTGCTTGCTCTGTTAAGGAAACGACTTCTGGGTTTTCAACTCCAGCTTCAGACATAAAATTCTTCATCATAGTCTTTACATATGCTTCTACACCAAGTGCAGCTTCTGCCATTGCATTTGATTTAGCTGAAGTTTCAGACATGTTAGAATTAATGTTTTCACCGTTTCCATAGCTGAATAAATAAACGTCATTTTCGATTTCCTCTCCATACCAATCTGGTTGGAACACTTCACGTGGTTTTTTAGCAGCATCAGGTGTGCATGCTACCAAAAGAATGCCAATTAAGGCAAAAGCAATTACCATGATTTTTGTGAACTTCATAGTTACCTCCATTATTTTTACTATAAATTCTAAATCATTATAAGTTTTACGATTATTATGTCAAGTAATAGTTTTATAATTTAATAAAATCTTTTCTTTAATGGATTCAAATATCGAACTTGGGCTTAAATTGTTAATATTTTTTAATAGGTTAGTGTCCCCATGCGGGATGAAAGTGTCGGGAAGTGCAAATGGATAGACTTTGATATTATGTTGATTTAACAGCATTGAGATATACTCTCCAACTCCACCCCTGAGAACATTCTCTTCGATTGTTATAACCGGTACTTTATCTTTTATTAATTTTAAAATCAGTGCATTATCTATTGGTTTTACAAAGCTTAAATTATAGACCGATGGTTCAAATTTATAAAAGGATTTAATAATTTCGGATAATTCTTTGGCAATATTAACCCCTTCGCCTATGCCAATAATGTTTAAATTCTCTCCATTATGTATAACTTGAGATTTCCCATATTCGAGCTTTTGATAGTTCTCGTCATCTGGTGCAACTCCTCGTGGGTAACGTATTGCAACAGGACCTTCAGAATAATTTGCTGCCCATTCCATTGCTTGTTCTAACTCTTCCTTACAGTATGGTGATATGATAGTCATATTAGGTATCATTTGCATCATTGATAGGTCAAAAACACCATGATGAGTAGCACCATCTTCACCAACAATACCTGCTCTGTCAAAGCAAAACACAACAGGTAGCTTTTGCAAAGCAATATCGTGTATTACCTGATCAAGTGCTCTTTGGATGAAAGTAGAATATATGGCTACAAATGGTTTGATTCCTTGTATTGCTAAACCTCCAGCAAAAGTGACTGCATGTTGTTCTGCAATACCCACATCAAAAAATCTACTTGGATATTTCTTTGCAAAGTTAGTTAATCCAGTGCCATCAGTCATAGCAGCAGTTATTGCCACTATCTTTTTATTGTTTTCTGCTAATTGGCATAATTTATTTCCAAAGGCTTCTGACCAGCTTATGTTCTTGCCTGGATTTACATCTCCTGTGTCGAGATTGAAAGGACCAATACCATGAAATTTTGATACTTGGTTTTCTGCAAATGGATATCCTTTCCCTTTTTTTGTGATAACATGTAATAAAATAGACCCTTCCATATTATTCTTTATTTTATTTAGAATACGGACAAGTCTTGGAATATCGTGACCGTCGATGGGTCCAACATATTTAAAGTTTAAATCTTCAAAGAATATATTTGGTACCAGAATATTCATCATGCTTTCTTCTAATTTTTGTGCACCAGACAGAAAATGTCTTCTTATTTTTGTGGGCAGTATTTCAGAGCTGTCCCATATTTGTTTTTTTAAATAGTTGTAAGATTTACTTGTCAACATTTCACTTAAGTGGTGTTGTAACGCACCCACATTTTTAGAAATAGACATTTTATTGTCATTCAAGATAACTATAAACTTCTTTTGCAAATGTCCTGCATGATTGAGAGCCTCAAAAGCCATACCTCCTGTTAAAGCACCATCACCAATGACAGATATGCAGTGTCCTTTTTTATTATTCATCTCATTTGCCAGGCAAATTCCGAGAGCTGCAGAGATAGAAGTACTGCTATGTCCAACACTAAAGGCGTCATATGAACTTTCTGATGTATTATTAAAGCCTGATATTCCCTGATATGTTCTTAAAGTGTCAAAACGTTCATTTCGTTCTGTAAGTATTTTATATGCGTATGATTGATGTCCTACATCAAATACTATACGATCTTCAAGTGGATCAAAAACTTTAAGCAAGGCAATTATCAAGTCAGTTGCTCCAAGACTGGGTGCAACATGCCCACCATTTTTTGATGTAACATCGATGATTCGTTTGCGAACATCTGCAGCCAATACTGCTAAATCGTTGCAGTTAAGACTCTTTATTTGACTTGGATTCTTTATTTTTTCTAACATATTATAACTCCGTTAATCGTGAATAATGATCTTACCGCTTGTACTCTGTATTACTAAAATTGATTCAATCCATTCATTTAATTGTTCAATGCCTTTTTTGTGCAAAGATGAGAAAGCCAGTATTTCATTTGCTTTGATATTTAGATTTGCTCGTAAATCCTTAATATATGTAGCAACTTTTGTGCTTGGAATTTTATCTGATTTTGTAGCAACTATAATAAACGGTATATTAAGAGCTTTTGCATAATTAATCATTGCAATATCTTTTGGATCAGCTTTATGCCTAATATCCACTAAAAGCACTAAGCCAGCGAGCTGTTCTCTTTTACTCATGTATTCTTCAATCATTTTTTGCCACGATGCTTTTTCATTCTTTGATACTTTAGCAAAGCCATATCCAGGCAAATCGACAAGAATAAAATCAATATCCATTTCTTCTGAATCTGGATTAGGTGAATATTTACAACGGATATCAAAAAAGTTTACAAGCCTTGTTTTACCAGGTGTAGAGCTTACTTTTGCAAGTATTTTTCTATTTGTAATCGTGTTTATCATTGATGATTTCCCAACATTGGACTTGCCAACAAAAGCTATTTCTCTATATGCAGTTTCAGGGTAATCAGCCTGCTTGACAGCACTTGTAATGAATTGTGAGCCAATAATTCTAATCATTAGTGTTTGGTATAAATAACGGATGAGTGGTCTGATTCCCAGACTTCAACTTCCGCTATTTTGGCATCTTCGCTATTGAATTCTTTTTTTAGCTCGTCAAATATTACTCGTGCAATATTTTCAGATGTGGGATTAATACCAGTGAAATATGGTAAATCATTTAGATATTGATGATCGAACATACTCATAATATCATTCAAATACTTTTTAGCAACACCAAAGTCAATAGCCATACCGAGCTCATCTACTTTCATGCAGTTTATTTGGATTCTCACTTTCCAATTATGTCCATGCAGGTTTTTGCAAAGACCTGGATAGTTATTAAGCTTGTGAGCTGCTGAAAATGATGAACTTACATTTATTTTATACATTTCCTATTCCTCCATTAATACAAACAATATAATTATAACTTAAAATATGTCAACAAAAAAATGGACTTACATTTCTTCAAATACTTTTTTAGCTTTTGCTTGTATTTCTTCTATTTGTCTTTTAGAAAGTAGTGATTCAATGAAAGGCAGTACTTCTTTACTTTCAACATAACCGTTTGCCGAACTAAGAATTAACCAAAAGTATGCGTTTTCATTGTTTTTACTTGTGCCAATACCATAATAATATAATAATCCTAAATTATATTGAGACTTTGCATAGCCTTGTTCGGCTGATTTTTTAAACCATTGATATGCTTCTTTATAATTTTTTACTACGCCGTTTGCATTGATATACATAACACCAAGATTATGTTGTGCAATTGGGTGCCCTTGTTTTGCAGCAAGTTCGTACATATTTGCTGCTAACTTTATATTCTTTTCAATTACATTTCCTTTTTCATACATACTGGCTAATTTAAGTTGAGCTTTCAAATGTCCTGACTCAGCAGCTTCGGTTAGATACTTAATAGACTTTTCTATATTTTGTTCTACTCCATTGCCAAGGCTATAGTTAATTCCCATTCTATATTTATTTTCACCATAATCTTCATATACTTGTTCTTGTACAAATTCATAAGCTGGTAAATCTTCTTTTTTGACCTCATCTTTATCATTCTCAATTTTTTTTAAAAACTGTATAGCTTTAATATGGTTTTGATCAGCAGCCAAATGAAGTAATTTATCTGCTTGGCTGATATTGCTTTTAATTCCCTCGCCATAATAGTACATCAATGCAAGGTTATATTGAGCGTCAGCATGTCCTTGATTCGCTGCTTCTTTATACCACTCAGCTGCTTTTTTATAATTTATCTTAATTCCTTTCCCTTTATCATACATACGTGCGAGATTGTACTGTGCATCCGCATAGCCTTGTTTTGCAGACAATAAATACCATTCCATTGCTCTTTCGTAGCTTCGAACTATTTGTTCTCCTTTTTCATACATACGAGCAATCAGGAATTGTGCTTCCGGATCGCCTTGTTCCGCAACTTTCATAATCCATTTAAATGAGTTATTATGATCATTCATTTTCGTCCTCCTAACTTTCCTTTTAAGCAATTTTATAATTATGAATGTTTTTTGTCAAGCCAAAGTTTGCTCGTAGTCAAAATGCGGTTAAAAAAGGTTTTGTTTTGAATATAAAAAAAAGCAGGAACCCTGCTTTAAATATGGTAACCCATAGGGGAATCGAACCCCTGTTGCCAGAATGAGAATCTGGAGTCCTAGGCCACTAGACGAATGGGTCATGTAATTGTGTGAAATTTAATGGCGACCCCTAGGGGATTCGAACCCCTGTTGCCAGAATGAAAATCTGGAGTCCTAACCCCTAGACGAAGGGGTCGCATTAAAAAAAAAGGTATAACTAAAAAATGACTGTTACTTTTTAGTTATATCTTAGTTATCTAAATTTGGCGACCCCTAGGGGATTCGAACCCCTGTTGCCAGAATGAAAATCTGGAGTCCTAACCCCTAGACGAAGGGGTCGCATTTAAAATGGTGAGCCTGGATGAATTCGAATCATCGACTCCCTGCTTAAAAGGCAGGTACTCTACCGCTGAGTTACAGGCCCAAACATATTAGATTGGTTTTAAAGCAATAAACTTTGCTTCTTTCACTCTATATAAAGGACAAATTATGAAAGGATAGCTTATGTGTCAAGATATATTATTGACTATTTCTAAAATACTTGTCGAATGAGTATGATAAAAGATTTTATAACAAGATTATAAAGACTTTAAAAAAGTTGCAATTTTTGTCAAAATCCAAAGTGTAATTGTATATTAAAAGATTGTTTATTTGAGAATATTGATTAAAAGATGTCAAAATAAAGACTTTTTTATGCATATATTTTTAGTCTATCATTTCCAAAAAACTCTCGAGTCTAATCTTACTTCTTTCATCAAGCTTGCCAGGTTGATCTCCTTCAAGTTGAAGTATAGGGCATTTTAAATACTTCTTGAGCAGTAAATGATCTAATTGCCTATGACAAAAAGATTGAGTATAACTGATAATGCCGTCAAGTTCACGTAATTCAATTTCTTTGTTTATATCTTCGACTCTCTTTTCGAGTGTATAAGGATAAGTAAAACGCAAATATTGATTGACAATGTCTTCTTCCATATAAAACATAGAAAACTGCCTTTGCACTTCATTAAAGATAATTCTTGCACCTTTTTCCTCCAAAAAACCATATAAGTCTGGTATAATAGGCGGAACTCCAACAAAGCCCAATCTATATTTAGCCTTTTTTAACTTACGCGATTTAGCTGACTTAATAAAGTCATCAAGCTCCTCAGAGTATTGCTGAATATTACCATTAAAATCTGATGAACACACAAGCCAGAGGTGATTTTCAATCCCTTTCACCAGCCCGTCTTGCCAGCTCATTCTATCAAGTTCAATAAGCTTTTTTCTTACAGTATCACACTTTTCTTTAATTCTCTTGGTTTTGTCTCGATTAGTATTATAATGCTTCTCAAGCCTCTCTATCTCTTCATTTAACAGATCATATTCTCGATAATAGGGATATGAAAACGGTATCACTTGAGTGCCTTCATGTTTCAAAATTGCCATTAATGAATGAGTATTTGAGCAATCTCCCTGAACAATGCCTATTACCTCGTCAATCTCAAAGCTCGAGATTGTCGAATACATACCTTTTATCCATGAACACAGATTGCGTGGAAAGCCTTTACGCTCTGCATTTGCAACCAATTCTTGTGAATTGTTTAATACAAATATATTATTCAAATCTATTGCTTGGTGTCCTGCACCCACAACTACTTCCATTGGAAAAGATGTTGTAAATCCAACTTTCATTATTTCTCCATTATCTATTGATCAAGGTATTCGAGATAAGTTGTTTCTTTCTCATCCAAAACACTCTGTAATTTATTTAATTCTTTGGTAAATAGTTCAATATCATAATTAATATCTTTGATTTTCTGCATATTATTAAAAGTATTTGGGTCAGATAGAGAAAGTTGTTTTTCAGCTATTTGTTGTTTTATTGATTCTATTTTTTTTTCTAAATCAATAATATCATCATGCAACTTATTTATAATAAATGGATTAACTCTCTTTGGCTTATCTTGTTTTATCTGCACAGTTTTTATAGCTTCTTTTTTCTCTTCTGTGTCTATGATAATACTTTCTATTAATTCTTCTATCGGCTCCACAGATTCTTTAACAGTACAATCTTTAAATACCCATATTTTTTCTGCAATATTATTAATAAAATACCTATCGTGAGAGATGAAAATAATAGTACCATCATATTCTTGCAAAGCTGTTTCAAGGCTCTCAATCATTGGAATATCAAGGTGGTTTGTAGGCTCGTCTAAGATGAGTAAATTAGGCTTTGAATGGATAATCTTTGCCAAGCTCAGCCTCGCTTTTTCTCCGCCGCTCAGCGAGCCACATATTTGATCAACTTGATCGCCAACAAAACCAAACTTTGCTAAATAGCCAAGCACATAGCCGATTGGTTCATATGGTGCCAGCTGCCAAATAGTATCAATTACCGTGCTATTCATATCAAAATCATGGCTTATTTGATCATAATAGCCAACTTTTAAAGAGGCACCCTGCCAAACTTCGCCTTTAACAGCTTGCACTTTACCAATCATCGTATTTACCAAAGTTGTTTTCCCTGAGCCATTAGGTCCCAATATGCATATTTTATCTTGATAATGAATATGAAGATTAATGTTTTTCGCAAGAATATTATTTGGATAACCTAAATCTATATTTTCCAATCGAAAGATATCATTACCGCTTCTTTTATCAGTTTGAATACGAAGTTTTATACTTTTCTCATCAGATGGCTTTGCGATGGTCTCCATTTTGTCCAGCATCTTAAGTCTTGATTTAGCTTGATTAGTTTTTTGCCCTGCTATATTTCTTTGGATAAAGTCAGTTGTTCTTTCAATCAGTTTCTGTTGAGCATTATACTGCTTTTCCTGCAAAACTCTTCTATCTTCCTTTTCTTTTTGATAAAGAGAAAAGTTACCACCATAAGACAATAAATTGCAATCTCTTAACTCATATATATGATTGACAGCATTATCAAGCAAATGCCTATCATGAGAAATGATTATATATGCTGAGTTTTTGGATTTCAAGTACGAAATAAGCCAATCAATCATTTTTAGATCAAGGTGATTGGTAGGCTCATCCAAAAGCATTAAATCGTGTTTTTTCAATAGAGTATAGATTAGCCTCAGTCTTGTTTTTTCGCCTCCAGAAAGACTATCAATAGGTCTATCATAATATTCTTTTCCAAAATTAAAGACTGTTAGCATAGTTTCTATCGAGTTTTCATAGTTATAAGCATCCTCTATGTCCAGTTGATGTTGGAGATTTGCAAGTTGTTGCAAGTAATGCTCTGATTCATCAGTTCTGAGTCTTTCGTGTAAATCATCAACTTCTTTTCTAAGATCTATTATATCTTGTCTTGCTGAGCTTAGCCAACTAAAGACTGTATTTTTACTGGAAAAATCATATTCTTGCGACAGAATAGATATTTTTGCTTTTTTAGCTCTGGAAACTTTGCCATATTTTGCTTGAATATCACCGCTTATCACTTTAAATAGAGTTGATTTACCAGAGCCGTTTCTACCGACTAAACCTGCTCGTGTATTTGTGTCTATGACAAGATTTATATCTTTAAAAATAAGCTTGTCAGCAAACTCATGCCCTATATCTTCTAATCCAATTAAACTCATTAAATGTTCCTTTTTAAAACAACTTCTTTTTCACTTTACAAACTGTAAAAATATTATTATTTTGTCAAGCGTATTTCATTATTTGTATTAAGTGAGCCTCAATAAAAAATCTGATTATTCTCTAAAAAACACTAATCATGCTTTTTGAAAAACTGTGAGCTTTCCGATACCATCCCGTTACCATCCCGTTACCATCCCTTTGCTATCTTGGAGAATGAGGGGGATTATAGGGGAGTTGTTAGGGGGTGGTTTAGTTCTCCAAAAGTAATAAAAATAGGATTCATCAGAAGAATCAGCACCCAAGTTTCTTAGTAATGAAATTGAATAGAACAATGAACAATGAATTTTGCATTACAATCAAAATTGTAAATAAAGATTTATATTTATACTGGTTTTATACTCATATCAAAGTTAAAGTGGCAAGTGTGGTTCTGTAATTGTTGATAAGCAGCTGAAAAGCCCATAATAACGAATAATGCACTTATGGATAAGATGAGGGTTATTACTTTTATTTATTCTTATGGACTAAATTAGTGTCTGAAAGCTTGCTTTTGATGCAGTGTAATACAGATATTATTTTACTTTGAATAAAAAACTTGACTAAAAATGGCTTTTAAAAAAAATAATCTAATAGAGGCTGGAGTGGTGAAATTGGCAGACACGCTAGATTCAGGTTCTAGTGAGATTACTCTCATAGGGGTTCGAGTCCCCTCTCCAGCACCATCTTTTCATCGTGTTTTTCAGTAAAAGATGTAATTTAACGAGGTGTGATAATGAAAAGTATGACAGGTTTTGGTAATGCAGAGCTTCATAGCGATGATTTTGATATCGAAATAGAATTAAAAACCGTAAATAACAAGTATTTTGATTGGAAGATGTCATCTCCCAGAGAGCTATTAGTATTTGAAAATAACGTAAAAGAGCTTGTGTCAAAATATATACGCAGAGGAAAAGTTGAGCTGAGAATAAACTTTTGTGATAAGCGTATCCCTGATTATCAATTAGATGAAAACAAGCTCAAAGCCTTTGCTGCCTTGCTAAAGCATGCTAAAGAGATAATTGGTGATAAATCACCCCTTACTATTGAAACTATTATTGAGCAGCCAAATGTATTGTCTTTTCATAGTTTATCATATGATGAAGCATTTTTGGAAACACTATTGAATACTGTCGAAGAAGCAATTAAAAAGCATCAGCAAATGGCGATACAAGAGGGTTATAGCCTGCACGAATTCTTTTTAGATTCGTATAGAAAAATACAAGAGTCTGTGACATTTATCGAGCAGTCTATTCCAGAGTTCAAAGTTAAGAGTTTTGAAAGTATGAAAGCAAATGTTGAAGATATTTTAAAAGATAGCATTGGCGAAGACTTGGAAAAGAGATTAATGCTTGAGCTTGTAATCTATCTTGATAAAAATGATATCACAGAAGAATTAATAAGAATCAAGAGCCATTTAGAGAAGTTTGATGAACGATTAAAAGGAGATGGCGTTGATGCAGGAAAATCATTAAACTTTATCTTTCAAGAAATACAAAGAGAAATTAATACTATATCTGCAAAGTATAGCGATACAAAGAGTTTTGAGCATATCTTACGCATCAAAGAAGAAATAGAAAAATGTCGGGAGCAAATACAAAATGTCGAATAAAGATGAAAATAAACCCGTTATTGAGTGGTTTTCTTTCCCTTTTATAGATTTTCCCAAAAAGTCTATAATACTTGTTTTGTTTTTATTTTTTATGGGTTATATACTGTGGAATATAGCTGTGGTAAACTGGGATCAACCATTGTATTATATGTTGGGAGTGTTAATACTATTCATTGGGATTGCCCCATATTTTGTGCCAACTAAGTATGAGTTTTATGAATATCATTTGATAATTCGTTATCCAATTGTAAAAATAGAAAAAAGATATTCTGACTATGGTAGCTTTTATGTTGATAAGAAAGGGATTATGTTGAGCACATTTAAACAGGTCTCGAGGCTTGATGCTTTTCGTGGACAATCAATACGTTTCTCAAAAGATCAGTCCGAACGAGAGGCTATTATTGTTTTTTTGAAAGAGAGGTTGATCCAGTTATAAAGTTTTTGGTTGATGTATTAAATATTGTAAGAAAGAATGGAGAATAGTTGGAAAAAGCAATAATCAAAGAACGTTTAATGAAGTTCTTTAAAAAGCATAAAAATAAATCATATACAGCATTTCAATGTGTGTCATCTATTGGCTTAAGAAAGACAGAACAAGCAGACGTGCAAAGCGTGCTCAATGAGCTTATGCAAGAGTTTGTTATAGAGAAAATTGGCAAGAAATACAGCCTTCATAGTGATGTTGCCGAAAGTATTGAAAAAGACTCGCCAGCAGAAGAAATTGTAAAAGATAAGAAAACTGTGATAGGCTCTTTTGATGCTACATCTTTGGCAAGAAATATGTCGTTTGCATATGTGATTATGGATGATGGTGATGATATCATGATATCAAGTGAAGATACTTTGACTGCATACCATCAAGATATTGTTGAAGTAGAAATTATAAAGAAGAGAGCCTCTAAAAAGTTAGGTATAATTAAAAAAATTGTAGAGAGAAAAACTAATAAATTTGTTGGAGTTGTAGATCAAATAGCAAAAAAAGACTTATTTATATGTGATAACCTTAAGATACATACGCCATTTCAAGTAATTAGACCAGATTCTAATCTCGCTGGACAGAAAGTTATTATTGAAATTGACAATTGGGGAAACAGATTGATGAACCAGTTACCTTCAGGTAAAATTATCGAAGTCTTGGGTCAAAGTGGCTTGCCTGAAGTAGAATTGATGGCTGTGATTCGTGACTTTGATTTGCCCTTAGAGTTTCCAGAGGATGTTCTCAAAGAGGCAATCAATGTGCAAGATCGGATAACAGAGGAAGATATTTCAGATAGGCTGGATTTGCGTGATCTTTTAACCTTTACAATTGATCCTATTTCAGCAAAAGATTATGATGATGCAATTTCACTTGAAGTGTTAGATAATAATAGATTTAAGCTTTATGTGCATATAGCCGATTTAGCCCATTATATCCGTTTTAATAGTCCGATTTTTAAAGAAGCTCTCAACAGAGGCAACAGTTATTATTTCCCTAAAAAAGTCATTCCTATGTTGCCTGAAGTGCTTTCTAATAAAGTTTGTTCGCTAAGACCAGAGGAAGAAAAGCTAACTGTCAGTGTCATAACAGAATTTGACTCTAATGCAGTGATTATCTCTCAAGAGATTAAAGAAAGTATTATTTGTTCAGACCAGAGGCTTAGCTATGAAGAAGTTGATTTACTTTTTGATAATAAAGAACATGAAATAGATGAAAATATAGCTCATACATTGAAAATAATGAGAAAACTATCAAGACAATTACAAGCTAAAAGAGTACAAAAAGGATATCTTGGCTTTGACTTGCCAGAAGTTGAATATATATATGACGATGAAGGCTATCTTGTTGATTTAAAAAGAAGTAGAGAAACAGAATCGCATCAGCTAATAGAAAACTTTATGCTTGTTGCTAATGAATATGTTGCGAAAACGCTTACAAAGCAGGCTGATACTACAATTTACCGTATACATGAAGAACCTGATAATGATGATTTAATGAAAATTAAAGCAATATTAAAGTTTCATAAGATAAGCTTTAAAATAGAAGATAACAATAATAAAACATGGCAAAATGTATTAAACAGCTTGCCAACAATAGACTATCATCGAGTCTTTGATAGAATGGTCTTGCGAAGCATGAAAAAGGCAAAATATTCAACAGCACGTATAGCACACTTTGGCTTAGCTCTTTCAACTTATACACATTTTACATCGCCAATTCGTCGCTTGTGTGATTTAGTTGTACATGCACAGTTGAAGAAATATGTTTTTAATAAATCTGTTTATGAGACAGGTAAATATACCCTGAGCCCTCCAGCTATTTTTGAGTATGCTGGCATTGCCACAAAGAAAGAAGTTGTTGCAGATGACTCGGAGCGAGCTATGGAACAAAAGACTCTTTTATCATTCATGAAAAAGAAAGTTGGCGAGATATTTACTGGGATTATTATTACTTTTACTAATTCTGCGATGGTTATTGAGCTTGATGATATGCCTGTACGAGGTGTGGTTAAATATATGAATATTGAAAGTGATTTTTATGAATTGCATGATCGACTCAAAGTAATCACAGGCAGGCGAACAGGGTCTGTTTATAAGCTGGCTGATAAAGTGAAAGTTCGTCTTGACATGGTATCTGAAGATATTTATTTTAACCTCATAGAAGAAACAAAAAAAGGCAAGTCTAAACGTAATGTTAAGAGAGGTAGAAGAAGATGAAGAGACTCTTTTCTTTATTTGTTTTAATTGTGGTTGTGGGTGCTCTATTTGGTTTTAGTACAAAAGATTACAAGATTTATAATACAAAGACAAACAAGTATGTGAAGCTTTCACAAATGGCTAAAGAAAGCCAAAAAGCAGATGTGGTATTTTTTGGAGAGCTTCATGACAATGCTCTGCTTCATTGGCTTGAGATAGAGTATCTAAAAGCATATTATAAGATTAATAAAGATATTACTATTTCTATGGAAATGTTTGAAAGGGATACACAAAGCTTTGTAAATGAGTATTTAAGTGATGAAATATCAGAAGAAGAGTTTTTGCAAAACAGTAGAGCTTGGGGCAATTATCTCACAGATTATAAGCCAATAATTGAGTTTGCTAAAGAAAAGAATTTGCATGTTATTGCTGCTAATGTTCCACGTTATATTGCAGCATTGGTCAATAAAAATGGTTTAATTGTTTTAGATAGTTTGTCTGCTCAAGAGAAAAAATGGGTAGCTAAATCAGTGAACACCGATGATGGGCATTATAAAGATAAGTTTTATAGCTTAATGGGTGATAATAGCCCTATGATGCATGGGGATTTTCTTGATAGGCTTTTTGCAGCTCAATGTGTCAAAGATAACACTATGGCAGAGTCGATTAGAGATTACTTAAGTGATAATTCGCAGCAGCGTATCATACATTATAATGGGGACTTTCATAGCCAGTCACATCTGGGGACTGTTGAAAGGTTGGGCACTAATATAAAGTCATTAGTAATCAGCACTGTAATCAAAAACAAAGGCGAAAAGCTAATTATATCACCAGATGTAGATTTGAGTATTGCTGATTATATAATAATTATCAATCAAAACTAAAAAGGAGTATTAATGATAAAAATAGAAATAACTTGCGAAAATAAGCCAATAAAGTCCTTTTCTTTTTCTAAAGCTATAACTATTAATGAAGTAATGAACCAAACAACTTTGCCATTTTGTAAGATTGTCGCATATAAAATCAATAATGAATATGTTACAGGAACAAAGCTCATAAATCAAAATACCTGTTTAGAAGTTGTACCTCTTGATACTCCTGCAGGTTATCGAATATATCAAGATTCTGTTATTTTCCTATTTAATATGGCATTTTACCTTCTTTATGGTACAAAATATATTATGACAATGCAACATTCAATTGGAGATGGAGTTTATTGCGAATTGGAGAGCTCAAAAGAAAATATTGAAGAGTCAGATCTAAAGAAAATAACTGAGAAGATGAATGAGCTGGCAAAATCAAAACTACCGATCGAGCAGATAAATCTTTCCATAGAAGAGGCATCAAAGTATTTTTACTTTTTCAAAAGATATGATATTCTAAAAAACCTAAACTTTGGACATAAACAGACAATCAATGTTTATCGTTGTGAGAATTACTACGACTATTATCACCGCCCGCTTGTTGCACATACTGGATTGCTTGATGTCTTCGAGCTATGCCAGTATAGTAAAGGTTTAGTAATTCGCTTTCCAAAGAGATGTACATGCGAAATTGATGGTAAGTTTGTAATGCCGAAAATGTTGTTTTCAGTGCATCAAGAGCATGATAAATGGTTAAATATTCTTAAAGTACAGAATATTGGAGATATAAATAAATTAGTAGAAAACTATCAAATAAGTGAGTTTATTCAAACAGAAGAAGCTTTGCATGAAAAGAAAATTGCTTTCTTGGCAGATCAAATATTAGTTAGAAATAAGGTAAAGGTTGTGTTAATTGCAGGTCCATCATCATCTGGCAAAACTACTTTTGCAAAAAGACTTTCAGTACAATTAAGAGTAAATGGACTATCTCCATTGATAATAGGCTTGGATGACTATTTCTTGCCCCGTATACAGACGCCTCGCAAAGAAGATGGCGACTATGATTACGAAACAATCCATGCTTTAGATTTGCCATTATTGAACAGGGATTTGCTTGCCTTGATAAATGGGGAAGAGGTGACTTTACCTCGCTATAATTTTATTAGCGGTTTAAGGGAAATTAGTGACGAAAAACTTAAAATGCGTGCTGATAACGTGCTTATTTTAGAAGGTATTCATGGTATTAACGATATGTTGACAGCAGAAATACCAGTAGAAAATAAGCTTAAAATATATATTAGTGCTCTCAATCAGTTAAATATTGATCTACATAATCGCATTGCAACCACAGACTTTAGGAAGCTTAGAAGAATTGCTCGAGACTTTCGTTATCGAGGTTATACAGCTGAAGCGACACTCATGAGATGGGATGCTGTACGTGAGGGTGAAGATAAAAACATATTTCCATTCCAAGAAAATGTGGACTTTATGTTCAATAGTAGCTTAACTTATGAAATTGCTGTCTTAAAAAAACATGTTTTGCCACAGCTTGCTTCAATTAATAAATACTCTCTTGTCTATAATGCAGCACAAGATTTGATATCATTACTTGAGCATGTGAAAGATATACAAGATGAATTTGTGCCAATCAACTCTATTTTGCGAGAGTTTACTTATGGCAGTGTTTTTAAGTATTAAAGTGATGCTTTGTTTGTAGTTGGTGTCTGTTTGGTAAAAATGTTTTTTGAATAGGTGCGTATTAGTAGTTTCATAACAGTTGCAATTTACTTTTTTTAAAAGGTGTTTGTAAATATAGCGAAAGGCACACATAGGTGCCTTTCTTTGGGAATGAGAGAGGAGGGTCTCTTACTTATTCTCAGGAGAGAGTTAATAGCTATTGTTCAAAGGTCTTCTGTTTGGTCTTCTTTGTCCAGAACCGCATCTATTAAAGTTGCGGTTACCAAAATTACTATCTCTGTGCATACCGTATCCAGAACCAAAACCCCTCATGTAGTGAGGATTATCTTTTATTAGAGTTTTTTGTTCTTCTGTTAAAACATCTTTCATTGCTTTTTGCATATCAACTCTTTTATCTGCAATATCTTGTTTGATTTTTGCAATGTCTTTATTTAAAGATTTTGCTTTTTTATAATCATCGTTTTTCAGTGCTTGTTGCTTTTCAATTTCTTTTGTTTTTAAATTAGCATTCATTGTAATCATATCTTTTTGATGATTTGTTCTGAGATTGTCCATTGTGTTGATTTGTTGTTCAGACAAGTTAAGCTGCTCTCTAAAGCTGGTGTAATTGTTTTCTCTTGTGTTATATCTGCTTGTCTTGTTATTTCCATCTTGTGCGTATAATGCTATACTTGAAAGTATAAATATCATTGTTAGAATTAGTAAGAATCTTTTCATTCTGATCTCCTTTTTTGTCTTTCTTTGATTCTCTTACAACCACTTTCTGCGTGATTGTAAAGATTGCCATAAAAATGTTGGGCGTCTTCGCTGCTCATTGCTTTTCTTTTTTTTATAAAGTGGTTAGTAGTTTGCTTTTCAAGAGTGTTTTGAGTAATATTTAGTGAGTCGGCTAAAAGTTCAAGCTTTTGGTAATCTGGAGCCTCTTTTGCAAGCTCTTTAAAGAAATTAACTCTATGTTCGAAGTTTTTTAATCGTATCTCTTCCATTGTTGGGTCAATTCTTTTGTTTGAGTTTTGTTTACCTTTTACTCTAAAGTTTTGCCGAGTTGTTGGTGCAGTATTAATGCTTTGTGTTTTATTGCGAAATTGTACAGTTTTGTAAACATAATGCCCAAGAAAAGCAATATTAAAAACAAGAGAAATCAATAAAAAGTAGATTGTGTAATTTCTTCTCATTCATCGACCTCCTCTAAAAATGCATACAGTGAATTGTAGTCGTAATAGCTTTCTTCGAGCTCTGTGTTCAGGCTAACAGAATTGTTGTTTTCAATTGCAACTTGTTTAAATGTAGCATTGCTTATATAGGCGCCAAAGATTACAGCAATACACATTGAAACGGCTGTTATTGCAAAATTAGCAGCTTTTGATTTGGGTTTTGGTAAAAAGCGACTTTTATCGATAAGTTCACAAAGACGCTGTTCGTTTAAGTTTTCATTGAATATGATATTTAGCTGGTTATTAAGTGCTTTTAGTTTGTGTAGTTCAGATTGACACTCGTGGCATGTTAGTATGTGTCGTTCTATACGTTCTTTTACTTGCAGGCTTACTTCATTGTCCAGATAAGCATTCAATCTGTTTTTGACTTTATTGCACTTCATTGTGAACCCCTTTCTATTGTTATAACAAATCATTATTCTTTTTCCTGCATAATATTTTTCATTTCTTTTTCCTGCATAATATTTTTCATTTCTTTTTTTGCACGCACTAATAAGGAATCAACAGCAGAGCTTGTGATGCCCATAATATCTGCTATTTCTTTATAAGACTTTTTTTGATAGAATTGTAATTCAAGAGCCAAAGCATGCTTTTCTTTCAGTTTTGTAAAACATTTTCTGATCATATTTCTTTTAATATCATCTTCATTTACATACTCATCTAATGTAAATGTATTATAGTTAAGAACTATGTCGTCAGTTTTCTTCAAAATGCTCTTATTCCTTTTTAAAAGGTTCATAGATTTATTATAGGCAACTCGATATAGCCATCTCTCATAATGACTTTGATCGAGCTTATGGGTATTTTTTAGCAAAGCTATCAGTGAGTTTTGTACAATATCTTCTGCATCTTCTGCGGAATATACTAATTTCAAAACATAATGAAAAAGCTTTTTACTTTTATCTCTTATAAATAGTTCCCAATCAAATGGGTTATTCATTATCAAATCCCCTTTACTTTCTTTTTACTATAACAACTCAGATCTAAGAACCCTGCAATTAAAAAAAAGGCAAGCTATTGCCTGCCTTTTATCTTGTAAATTTATATTAAAATTTATCTATTGCTCGACCAGGTAGGTCTTTGTTTGGGAAATATTTAGTGTAAATCTTTTTGAATGTCCCATCTTTTTTCATTTCATCCAATGCGATATTCCACTTGTTTACAATATCATCTGGTGTTTCTTTTGACATAGCAATATATAATTGAGTTCGCATGAATACATAGATTGGTTTTAAATCAGTTTCTTTATAACCAGCTGCTACTGCGTTAGGCTTATAGCTGTCGCCAGAATCTGCATAAACATCGAGACGTCCTGTCATTACTTTTTTAATATTGACATTATTATCTGTGACTCTTTCAAGATTTGTAAATCCTTGAGAGGTAAGATACTGATCTCTAATGTCTTGATTATAAACACCGATGCCTTTGAGTTTTTTTGCTTCTTCAATGCTGTTTATGGTGATTTTTGAATCAGCTTTTCCATAAAGAGCGTAAAAAATTTCATTAACTGGTCCAACCCATTTGTATAAGGGGTTTCTTTCGGCAGTACGTGACATACTAAAGAGTATGGTGTTTGGCTTTGTATTAATTTCATTTAATCCTCTTGCCCACGGTACAACCTGAATTTTGTCAGTGTTTCCAACTCTCTTTTGAATTTCCATACAAACTTCAACTGTGAGTCCGCTTAAGCTGCCATCTTTGTTGATAATTTGAAATGGTGGGTCATCTTCACAATAAATTGTCAATTGTGCAGATAGAGTGACAATTGAGATAATGCTTAACAGTGCCAGGATAATCCATTTTTTAAGAAATACATGTTTTATCATCCTATTCCTCCTTTATATTTAAACTTAAAATATAATAGGTACATTTTTAGTCAAGAAAAAAAAGAGTATACTATAATTCGACATATATTTTTATGTTTGCGAGCTCTTTTAGGTTATTTAATAGTCGATATACTTTGATTTCGCTTTCAACTTTGATAAGATGTTCTCTAAGGGCTTCTTTAATCTCATTATATGGAGTAGATTTATGGATTCTCTTATCTGTAATTATTATTATATGGTATCCATATTTTGTTAGTATAGGATTACTTATTTCATTTATTTTCATATTGAAGACTATGTTGTCGAGCTCTTCTATAAGCTCTCCTTTGATAAAATAACCCAAGTCTCCTGACTGGCAACATGTAGGGCATTCAGAGCATTCCTTTACTTTCTTAAAAAATGCTTCGGGGCTATTTATCGAATTCTTAATTTCCCATGCTCTTTGCTCTGCTTTATCGTCATATTTCTCTAACAAGATATGGGATATTCTGACTGTATCTTCGCCTTCAAAAGAGTTTTTGTTTTCTTGATAAAAATCAAATAAGACATCATCGTCTATTGTAATATCTTTTGTTATATACTCTTCAACAAACTTTTTGATAATTAACTTATTCTTAACATGGTTTTTTAATATATCTTCAGTTACTCCGTTTTCAATCATAAACTCGGCAAAATCGTAGCGAGAGTTTAGATCTAATAGTGTATCAAAAAAGCTCTCTTCTACTTCTTCATTGTTGACAATAACACTATGCTTGCTGGCATGTTGTAATATTAAAGTGTCATCAATAATTTGGATTAACACGTCATTTTTTATTGACTCATCAGCACAAATAATACTATTGTCATAAGTAATTACAGCCAGTTCAAGCAAATAGTCAAGTTTTGATATAAAAAAACCATTCACAGATGCTAAACTCATAAATGTCCTCGCTTAGTCTTCATTTTTAATTCTCTCCATCTATTTATAAAAGAAATTTTCAATTTCTCTTGTAACTATTGATAAATTAAACAAATTTCCATAAAAAGCAAAATTAAAATCAATTTTTTTATACCAAGTGATTTGCCGCTTAGCATAGTTTCTGGAATGTTGCTTTGCAAACTCAATACAATCTGATAGAGAGCTAAGACCTGCAAAGTATGGTGCAAACTCCTTATAACCGACACTGTTGAGACCAAAACTATCAAAGCTATATCCCATATCTAAAATGGTTTTAATCTCGTTTATTAAGCCTTTTGTAAGCATTTTATCCATTCTTTCATTTATCCTATGATACAATATTTCCCTATCATGGTTTACAATAATATTGAAAGCTTTATACTTTTGATATGACTTTTGCTCTTCCCAATGTTCTCTTATACTTTTGCCAGTTGCCAAAATAATCTCCAATGCACGTATAATTCGTTGTTTATCTTGTGGTTTTATATTACTCGCAGACTCTGGATCAATTTCTTGTAAATGATTGTAAAGGTATTGCAATCCATTTTTATTAAGAGTATTTTGCAATTCTGTTTTTATATCTTCATCTATTGGTTGGTGTTCGAAAATACCGTCGGTTAAAGCTTTTATATACATGCCTGTACCACCACAAATAATTGGTATCTTTTGTCTATGCACAAGGTTTTCAATTACCTTTTCTGCATCGTTTACAAATGCACCAGCACTATATTTCTCGTCAGGATATATTATATCAATTAGATGATGCTTTGTGTTTTGTTGTTCTATTTTGCTTGCTTTTGCTGTACCAATATCAAGATAGCGATAAACTTGCCTTGAGTCGGCTGAGATAATTTCTGTATCAAATATGTTAGCCAATTGTATAGCAACTTGGCTTTTACCAGCACCTGTCGGACCCTGTATAATAATCAAAGGTATCATATTCGTTTGAATCTTTTTTCTAATTCTTGATAGTCAATTTTTACGATGAGTGGTCTGCCATGCGGACAATAAAAAGGCTCTTCACATTTATACAAATCTTTGATTAAAACAACCATTTCTCTTTTTTGAAGTCTTTTCCCTGCTTTTACAGCTGCTTTACAAGCCATAGACTTTGCCAAAGAATCTCGGAAATCTTCTAATTCTGTAAATTCTTCTTGAAGCTGTTTTATTAGGTCGATAAAAATGTCGCCACCATCCCAATCTTCTAACTCAATTGGAATTTCATCAATAACAATTGAGTTTTGGCTAAAGGTTTTAATATTAAAGCCTACTTGTTCAAACTCTTTAATGTTTTCTTCTATTAATGAAAAGACAGATTCAGCTAAATAATGCGGCAAATCAACAACAATAGGAAATAATAATCTTTGTCGAATAGCTTTTTCTCCAAACATACGTCTTATCATCTTTTCATAGATAATCCGTTCGTGTGCAGCATGTTGATCAATAATAAAGATTCCAGTCTCATCTTGCATAAAGATATAAAGATTATTAACTTGCCACAGATTGCTATACTCATCAATATTATCAAAAATAGTACCATAAACGCCTAATGGCAGGGGTTTTTTCACTATTCTTTGCTGGTATTGCTCTTCATGCTTAATATCAGCATGTTTTGTATCACTTGTTTGTGATGCATTAATATCTGAGGCTCTAAAGATAATCCTCTCTTCACCTCTGGCGAGATCATGCATAGGAACTGCATGTTGTTGTTTAAATCTATCTTCTTTATATTCAAAAAACTCTTTATCAATTGTCTTTCTAATAATTTGTTGTTCAAAAGGCGTTATTGCTTGTTGAGGGTTTGTTGTGGCGACTTTTTGTCTTACTATATCATATTTTTCTTTTTCATATTGGTTAATTGCTTCTAAAATAGTCTGTTTAACGAACTGATAAACCATTTGGTTTTCTCTAAAGCGAATCTCAAGTTTTGCTGGATGAACATTTACATCAACAAGCTCTGGTTCAATATCTAAAAAAAGTATATGCATCGGAAGATTTCCCATCTGGAAGTGATTATACTTTTTTAAAAAAGGCTCTAATGCACTACGCAACGCAGCGAATACAGTTTTATCTTTTATATATCTACCATTTACAAATAAATATCTTATGTCTTCTATTCTTTTTTCTGTGTTTTCGATAAGCTCAATATATGCCATCATTTTGATAGAATTCCATGCTTTTTCAATGCGTAGAAAATTGATCTTACTAAATCCTGTTCCAAAAATATCAAGCAAACGCTGGTCGATCGTCTCAACAGCAGGATAGTTAAAGCGTTCTCGCCCATTATTTGTTAAAATAAAGCTGATATTTGGATACAAAACAGATTGATAATGCATATAGTTTAAGATGTGTTTGAACTCAACAGGCTCTGTTTTGAGGAATTTTCTTCTTGCTGGAATTCGCATGAAAAGCTTTTTAACTGTTATTTGTGTGCCTGTAACAGCAGATGTTTGCTTGATCATCAATAATCTACCTGAGTCATAGCTTATTTCGGTTGCAGTATCTGCGTCTTCTGTTTTAGTTATCAAAGTAAAGTGACTTACTGATGCGATACTTGGTATAGCCTCGCCTCGAAAGCCCAAGCTATTTACATGAATTATATCCTCTACATTGCTAATTTTACTTGTTGCGTGACGCTCAAAAGCCAGCTGAGCATCATCTTCACTCATGCCTTTGCCATTGTCTATTACCTGGATAAGGTCCTTGCCACCATTTACAATATTTACAACTATTTGAGTTGCCCCAGCATCAATGCTATTTTCAACAAGCTCTTTTACTACTGAAAAAGGTCTTTCAATCACTTCACCAGCAGCAATTCTATTACTAACATTCTCTGATAGTATTTTTATTTTTCCCATATGCACCTATCAAAATTAAGTATTAACAATTATATCTCTTCTTCTGTTTCAACTCTGTCAGTAAACTCAGATACAATTTTCAAAATATCCTCTCCATAAAGATTAAGTTTAGACTCGCCTATGCCAGGTATTGCTAAGAGTTCCTCGACTGTTTTGGGCTGAGCAATGGCAATATAAGCGGCTAATCTATTTGTTAAGACCCAATAAGCTGGTTCATTTCTTTCTTCGCTTTTATTTTTTCGCCACTCTTTTAAGCTACCCATAATCCTGGCGTTTGGAATACCGTCAGGTATTTTTTTGTTGGAGGATGAACCAGATGATTTTGAACTTATAATGCCATATTCAAGTACAAAGGACCAATAGGGAATACCTTCAAATGATACAAGATTACTTGCTATTACTTTTGCTGAATTTGCAGAAATAAATTCATTTAAGTCTTGTTCATCGAAGCTCAAATCGTTCTTTGACAATGGCATATTAATATTCTTAATCATATTTTACCACCCTTTTGTTTTGATATGGTAATATATAGAAAAGATGCTGATTTATGTCAAGTAAAAAAAGATATTGAATAAAATCTTTGCTTGACAAAATAGAAAAAGGGTATAATCTTGCATCATAGATTAGGTAAAAAAGGATCATTTATGAATATTAAGTTACCCAGTATGTCTTTGATGCCAGGCATCGCTCAATCGATGAATTTGCCCTATTTTTGGCTTAATAAACTAAGTTTTATCGATCTGCTTTTAATTTCTCCCAAGCAAGTTGAAGAGCTAAATCTGCAGACCTTGCAAAATAACCTGATAAATAATATATTTGCACAAAATGATGCAATAAATATTGGTAAAAAGACAATTAATAATTATTATGACTTGCTCACAAAAAAAGATTCTTTTCAACAAAACGGCTCTTTGTTTAGTAAAAAAACAATTCACTCTCTTTTGAACAAGATTAATTGGCTTACAAACCCACGATTACAAGTGATAAACAATTTGGCAGACGAGAGATTAATGCCAACATCAAGTTTAATGATGGAAAAGCCATCTGATTATGAGTTTGATATTCTGCAAAACAATGCTCTTGATTACGGTTCCTTATGCTTAGTTCTTGCCGAATCTCATAACAAAAAGTGGCTGTTTCAGGTTAATAAATCGACAACAGGTTGGGTGAAAGAAGATCATTTAAGCCCTTTAGATTTATGCGAATATATGCATTACCGAGATTTTATTATAGTTACAGAGCCTTATTCTCAATTATTCAAAGATTCTAATTGTACACAATATGCAAAAACTGTTCGCATGGGTACATTGCTTTATTATGAAGAAGAATTGGAAATGGCTTACAAGATACATAATCATGCAAATCTCAAGCAAGCTCTTTATTTACTTAAAAGTCAAGCACATAAAGGGTATTTACCATGCACATTAAGAAATATTTATGAGCTTGCTTTCAAATATATGCATACACCATATGGGTGGGGTGATACTAATGGATTTGTTGATTGTTCAAAACTTTTACAATTAATTTTTACAAGTTTTGGTATTCTTCTACCACGTAACGGTGCTTCTCAAGGAGCAACGGGCAAACAAATATATGCTTCAGATCATGATTCAATTAATATAAATGACAAAGAAGCCTATTTGATTAAACATAGCATTCCAGGCATTACCTTTTTCAGATTTCCAGGTCATATCATGCTCTATATTGGTACCCATAGGGGTGCTGCATATGTGTTACATTGCTTATATAAATATTACGATGAAAGCGATAGTATTAATGTTGTTAACAGGGTGGTTGTGAGTGACTTGTCGCTTGGCTATGGCTCAGAAGTTGGTTCATTTTTAGAGCGTATAACGCAAGCTAACTGCTTATATATCAATAAATTTTCACAGCCATAGATGGTGGTATTATCTGATAATTATTATCTTTTATTCTTTCGATGAAATACTTTAATTGTCTGTATTTTACATCACTATGGCAATGAGTAATTACAACGATAACGTTATCTTTCATTTTTTTAATCTCATCAATTTTTAAAATTGCTCTTTTTTTCGAAGATTCAGGCACATCAAGGAATTGTTTTCGCTTTGCAAAGGGAACGTCAAAGTTTTTTGCGACTTTTTCAACAACAGAATGACTGTCTGTATAGCTATCAATATACAGAAGAGAATATTCCTCAGCTTTTCTAAAAACTGCCTCCATTACTCTTTTATCAGCGGCTGCTTTGCTACCCATATGATGGTTTATTCCGATTGCCAGATATAACTCATTAAAATATTCCGTGATTTGATGTTCTATTTCTATGTCATTCATTTCTATGTAAATAGCATTATCACCTGGATTATCTTTGGGGAAAGACAATGGTTCCATAGGTGCATGAATGAGTACTTCATGTCCATTTTTTACAGCCTTGAGCATGGTTTCTTGACTGTATGGTGTATCTGGAATGATTGAAAAAGCTATTTCTTTATCAAGTTCTAAAAAGTCTGTGAGCAGTTTGCCTTTAACATAACCAAAATCATCAACAATAATACAAATCTTTGGAAGGGATGGATCGATATAATAAAACTTGCCTTTTTCTGTAACAGTTGGTTTTGGAACAGGTACAACAAAATCTTCTTCTTTTTCTGGTTTTGTAAACACACTATCTTTAGTGGCAGGATAATATGCTTCATCAATAACAACTTTTTTGCTTGGTTTTGGCTTTTTAATGGGTTCAGAATCTTTTTTTGATACCTTTTCAATTGGCTTTATATCGATATCTTCAACCTTTACAAGTCTATCATTTATCAGGTAATATATCAGAATAGCCAGAAGAATAAAAGCAAGTAAAGACAGATATGGAAACTTCGTCTTTTTTACTTTGCTCTTTTTTCCCTTTTTTCTTTTTGTCATTATTATACCTGATTTGCATTTTTTGCTTGAATATCTTTTATTATTTGTTCTTCGATATTTTTAGGCACTTTGTCATACTTCAGAAATTCTAAAGTAAATTCTGATTTGCCTTGTGTTAGTGAACGCAATACAGTTGCATAGCCAAATACCTCTGCAAGAGGAATTGTGGCGTCAATAGAAGTAAATGCCCCATCGACTATGGTATCTAAAACAAGTCCTCGTCTTTGATTAATACTACTCAAAACAGTTCCTCGAAACTCTGATGGCATTTCTACAGTAAGCTTCATGATTGGTTCGAGAATTCTTGGTTTTGATTTTCTATATGCTTCTTTAAAGGCTTGGATTGATGCTAATTCAAAAGCAAGATTTGATGAGTCAACTGGATGAAAGTTACCATCGTTAATAGTCATGCTAACGCCTACAACAGGGAAGCCAATCAATGAGCCTTTATCTAAGCTTGAGAAAAACCCTTTCTCAGTTGCGGGCATATATGTTGCTGGAATTACACCACCCTTGATATCATCTACAAATTCATTTTCATCAGATCCAGATGGTTCGATAAACCCAACAACACGTGCAAATTGTCCTCTTCCGCCTGTTTGCTTTTTATGTATATAATCAAACTTAACCGCTTCAGTAATTGTTTCACGATAAGATACTTGCGGCATTCCAACTTCGATATCTGCTTTATATTCTCGTTTCATTCTCTCGAGATAAACATCCAGATGCAATTCGCCCATTCCTTTGATAATCGTTTCATTTGATTCTTCATCTACAAAAACTTTGAAAGTGGGGTCTTCTTTTATAAAACGATTGAGTGCCTTACTCATATTATCTTGCGATTTTTTATCATGTGCAGAAATAGCCAAAGAGATAATAGGTTCAGGTACAAACATTGATTTTAATGAATACTTGATATTTCCAGAAACAAAACTATCGCCTAATGCACAGTCTATACCAAACAATGCGATAATATCACCTGCATAAGCTTCTTCTATATCTTCCATCGAGTTAGCATGCATTCTTATCAGGCGTCCAATTTTTACTCGTTTATTTTGAGTTACATTGAACAAGTCATCACCCTTTTTAATTTTACCTTGATAGATTCGCACATAAGTCAATTGACCATATATTTGATTTTCTAACTTAAATGCCATAGCCACAGTTTCTTTTTCTGTACTTGATGATAATTCTACTTCTGCCTCTTTATTTAGCAAATCATATGCAACATTTTTACGGTCGATCGGTGAGGGTAAAAATTCTAAAATATAATCAAGAAGAGTTTGCACTCCTTTAAATTTAAATGCTGAACCCATAAAGACTGGAGTGAGTTCTGTTAATAGAACTCCTTTTCTTATTGCGTTTTTCAATTGCTGGTTTGTTACTTTTCCATCTAAATATGCTTCCATTAATTCATCTGAAAAAGATGATGCTTTATCAACAAGCTCTTCTCTTAAATTTCTTGCTTCATCTATTAAATGTTCAGGTATCTCAGCCAGACGTATTTTAGTCCCATTCTCTCCTTCAAAATAAATTGCTTTCATTTCTATTAAATCAACTATACCCTCAAATTTATCTTCCAATCCGATAGGTATTTGTGCCATAACTGCATTTCTATCAAGCTTTTCTATAAGTTGGTCTTTAACTTTATATGGGTTTGCTCCTATACGATCAAGTTTATTGACAAATGCAATGCTGGGTACACCATATCTTTTCATCTGTCTGTCTACTGTAATTGATTGAGATTGTACTCCTGCAACAGAACATAAAACAAGAATTGCTCCATCAAGAACACGTAGTGCATTTTCAACTTCAATTGTAAAATCTACGTGACCAGGAGTATCAATTATATTAATTGAACTATCTTTCCATGTAACATTTGTTGAAGCTGAACTTATAGTAATACCACGTTCTTTTTCAAGCTCCATAGAGTCCATTGTCGCTCCAACACCATCTTTGCCACGTACTTCGTGAACAGCGTGAATTTTATTAGTATAAAACAGTATTCTTTCTGTAAGCGTTGTTTTGCCAGAATCTATATGTGCACTAATGCCAATATTTCTAATCTTTTCAATATTATAAGTCATTATAATCCTTTCCTTGATGCTTTTTTTATTTTTGATATTGCGATTTTTACAATATCTGCTCTTATTATTACTGTCAGAATTGTAAAACACTATATTTAGTCAAGTAAAATATTGAGGAATAAGCCTAATAATCAGTATTTTGCTTATAAATACTGCACCAATTGTGCCTTGACACCCATATTATTCTGAGTTGCATTATGTGAACATAAGATACACAGATAGTTATTTGCATAATAAAAATAATAATAATTGACTTTTATACTATAAGACAATAAAATGGTCCTCGTGTAACAATAGGAGGTGATAATATGAAAAAAGGCTATATTTTAATTGTTATCATAATGCAGTTTTTATTTTTACAAGCATTCTCTTTTGAGCAATATGAAAGCGATTTGATATTTCAAAAATCAAACTATAATGGTTACGATATTCCATTGATTATCAAAGTGTTTAATGGCAAATCAGAAATATTGGGGTTAAGGTTACCATTTTTAGACAGCGATAGCACACATGTGATTCAAAATCAAGAAATTAAAGATATTTATAATCAACCGTATCTATTGCTATTCAATCAAAAACTTTTAACAGCAATAATTGACGATGACTCTTATAAAAAAGGTATATGGAATGAACCCGATATAGAGATAAAACTAAGCAATAAAAAGAATATTAAGAAGGAAGATCTCTTATTATTTTTCTCAAATCTTAATCAAAACAGTCTATGTAATCTAACAAATAATGATAAACGCTATCTTCATATGGAATTGATAAATAACAACGAATCAATGCTTATCAAAATGCCTAAAGAATTAAAATATTTGATAGATAAAGACAAAAAAGAACTTGGGTATTATTACTTAGATAAACTCGATAAAAGCCCATTGATAGCTCAAAAAAAGAATAATTTTTCTGATTGGGAAAAAATAGCTATCAAAAACCCTGAAATGCTTGTATACGAAAAACAATCTAATCATGACGGATTTGTGAAAAAAGTGTTTTGCGTTTTAGAAAATGATAGCATAAGTGTCGTTTGGGATAGAAGATATCCAGCTGAGTCACTACAAAACTTATTTTTGGCTGATATCAATAAAGAGGGCTTTAGTATTGATATTCAGCTTTTGTTATATGACGATCAAGAACAGAGGCGATCATTTACCCTTCAAGAATTCTTAGATAAAATGCTTCTCTATTGCGAGTTAAGTGTTTTAGTTGAAACAGTCCAAGATGACCAAATAAGTTTTTCCTTATTATTTGATGATGAATCGTTAGATAGAGCTCATTTGCTTTTTACAACGATTGCTGTTGATGACTTATTTGATCAGAATAATACTTGGCAGGCGAAAATGATTCTCGCTATTCCTCGTGACAATAGTATACAAATCAAGAATTTTGAAGGTGAATATAAAAATAAGTTTAACTTAAAATAATACTTTTGGCACAATCCTAATCGTATTACCCACACTATAAGTAAATTAAATAAGCATTATTTATTTGTTGCTTATTTCTATAAACACAAAAATGCTCGAATTTCCGTTGAAGATGCATCAATATGATTAACAGAACTGTCACATAAGCGTGTCTAAGTCTCAAAAAAGCTTTCAAATCTATATATTTATTGCGAATTCATTTATTTTTTAAAAACTATATTCTATCGCTTCTTCACGGCTTTGATTTGTGAATGTGACTATTTACTCAGGGATTATGCCCAATACCATATATACCACCTCGCTGAGCTTTTAAAGGCATCAATATAAAGAGCCAGAGACTAAATATATTAATAACGATATGCAATCAACATGATTCCCCTTTATATCCCGTTACCATCCCGTTACCATCCCGTTAC